>Ga0172380_10001319_pt1 | contig 42868 bp, 52 predicted proteins | sample Leawe162metaG_FD_119747 | JGI IMG/M metagenome (GOLD analysis project Ga0172380, IMG submission 119747) | Leachate microbial communities from a municipal landfill in Southern Ontario, Canada - Leachate well 162 metaG | ecosystem: Engineered > Solid waste > Landfill > Unclassified | place...
ACTTTGTTCGGGTTGTCAGGGTCAACACGCACACCCCGCCCCACCATCTGATAGTAGAGGGCAAGGCTCATCGTCGGCCGTGCCAGGACCACACAGTCCAAAATTGGCACGTCAAACCCCGTCGTAAATACGCCCATGTTGAGCATGTTCGGTATCTCGCCAGACTTGAACTTTTCAATCAGCTCTTCACGTTCTTTCTTCGGTGTCTCGCCAGTGACTAGCGAAACGGCAGTCCCTCGCCTTTGCAAGTGCTCTAGCGCTTCCTCGGCTTGGCCGATGCTGTTGCAAAATACCAGTGAGCGCTCGTGATGCTTGTCGGCATACGTCACCGCTTCGACAATTCGCTTGATGATGCGCCCGCCAAATTTCTCTGAGCTGTCGGTCGTAAAATTCGCGCCCGTGCTGTTGATGCGCAAGCTGCTCCAGTCTTTGCTCTCGGCGTAGTACTTAATTGGTGCCAGGTATCCCTGGGCCTGCAGCTCGGCCGTCTCTATTTTGTACGCGATGCTCTTGAAAAATGGCGTGCGACTTATGCGGTTGATCATCTTGAGCGATGCGGTGCTCGTGAGGTCCCCGTTTTTTTCGCGGGTCCATAGCGTATCAATTCGGTACGGCGTGGCCGTGAGCCCCATGACGTGCTCGCATTCTATCGCTTTGAAAAAGCTTGTGAGCATTCCGTCGGCGTTCTTTGAATTGAGCCCGTGGCACTCGTCAACGATGGCGTATTTGAAGTGCTTGAAGTTCTCGGGCTGCTTGTAGATGCTGCCGATTGTCGCGAAGGTGAATTTGCGTACCTCTTTACGGCCCACGCTCGCGCTGTATATCCCCGCATCGATGAGTGGATCATAACTCACTAGCTTGGCATAGTTTTGTTCGAGTATTTCTTTGGAGGGCTGCAGTATCAGAATTGGCTCGTCTATCTTATGGCAAGTGTCGGCGATGATGAGTGACTTGCCCGCGCCTGTGGCTGCCATAATGATGAATGGCTTGCTCGTGCCCGTGAGTTTCTTGACTGCAATATCGACGGCCTCGGCCTGGTAGTCTCGGAGTTTATACATTTTCGGCCTCATCTGGGGTGGTTGGATATTCCTGCCTGAATTGTTTCAATTTCAGCGGTTGGGCGATAATAGTTTTCATATATTCGCGTCGCAGGCGCATTATCAGTTCAATCTTTTTAGTGATTGGTAAGTTGCCTAGTTCTTTTTGGCATGGTTCGCAGGCCAGGCATAAATTGTTGATGTTGTCGGTACCACCGTGCGAAAAACTGAACAGATGCTCGATCGTGAGCTCGTCAAAATTCATCTTTGCACCATGTATAAAACATCGTTTGCCGTCGCGGGCTGCTAATTGTGCCTTCTTCGCTCGCAGTTGTTTGCGTCTACGATCGACAGGCTTCCATGATCGGCCCGACTTCCATGCGTTGTATGCTGTTTCGCTCTCTCCCGTGAAGGTGAGTATATCCCGTTTGTTTGAGTAGATGACGCTCGTGCCGTTCTCTGTCTTGAAGCGTACCACCTCCCATTCGTTGGTCGGGTCCAGGATGACGACCCCGCGCTTGCCTAACCATGTTTTGAATTTTTCTAGCTTAACCATTTTGCTACCATGTCCCATATCCAGAAGATGATCTGGGACAGTATGACTAAGCATACTATCCCGAACCATACATTCTCTAAGTTGTCAAATAGTCCCTTATCCACGATGTGTATTCCTCGTGATTAAGTGGATGAGCAGGCCGAAGAGTATTCGGCCCCATCCTGTGTTTTTAGTTTCGAGTGCCATTATCGTTCGATCCCTTCCACCACTACGGGTTCCAGTGAGCCGTTGAAGCTAAAGCGCATGTACTCAGACTTGCCGATAGCGTCGCGGACGTAGCGATTATTTAGTATCACCTGCTCGCGGCTGTCGCCCTTGAGTGGCATGACGATGTGCATATTATTCGGGTTGAGCGTGATGTCAGTCTCAGGCTTGACCACCGCAATCAGTGAGCGCTTCGTGTCGCCCGCTTGGACGTATATCCCGCCGTTTTGGTCCAGTCGGATGTTCCCGTTCTCTATGAGGTCCAGCGCTTCGTATACTAGTGCAGCCTTTACCGTAACACGGCGTGCAGCAGTTGTCGGCGCGAGTTTGGTCCAGTCGGGATAAGTGCCCTCGATGGCCCGCTGTACGATTGTGACGTTGCCATTTTGCATGACGATCTGCTTGTCGTTGGTACCGATGTACCAGTTGTCCATGAGCTTTGTCATTTTCACTAGCTCGACCATTTTTCGCGGTATCAATGCCGTGAGGTCGTGCCCGCCATTTTTGGTGAGTAGTCGATAACTATCGGTGCTCGTGATTGTGCCATTTGCTTTGAGTTCGATGCAAGTGAGCACGGGGCGGGTATCGTCTTTGGATGCCGTGACTAGCGCGTCAATCATTCCGCTTATTGTGGCTTGGTTTACTTCGATAGGTGCTCGGTCGTATTCGACGGTCGGATAGTCTTCGATCGCCATATCAGTGACGGCCACAAGGTCCCAGTGTTTTTGAATGGTCGCTAGGCCAGACTTTTTGACCTTCGCAGCGTCGACAAAACCTGTTTTGGTGATGTCTTCGTCAGTGATTATCATCGTAGTCTCTAGGTCGGTAGCCATAATTTTGCCAGGTTCGAATTTGACGTTCGCTAGTATAGGCAAGGTGCTCGTGCCTTTGGCTATTTTTGTTAGTGCATTTATTTGGTGCTGTGTTGCCATGATGATTGCTTCTTTCTTTGGTTAATCTTAATCGGCTTGACTTTGCGGGGTGCCCCGCGTAGTTGTCGGCGCATCGGTCTTTTTGGTACGCCCTTGGGTGGTTTATAGGCTTTCATTTTCTATACTTTACCCCTGTTAGTATGCTATAATGTAGGTATACAGGCGGGCTCGCAGTCCCGCCCGATACCTTCACAATTTATTCTGTCGCTTTGGCCTCCCGTGGTGTGTTAGGCTCGACTTGGTCGGGTGTAAAGTATACCGCAGCAGCTCGGCCCCAGTCGCTCTCTTTGCCGTCGTCGGATGTTTCGTAGGCATTGCCTTTGAACTCCCAGACGGACAGAGTGCCTTTTTGACCTTTGATGACGTGATAACCACGCTCTAGCCACTGTCGGAAGGTGCCGCGCTCCCAGTCGGTAGCGGGTTGCTTTGGTAGGATGTTGTAAAGCTCAGTGATCGGCTTGAATGTTTTGCCGACGTTCTCAGGCTTTACGAATGAGCCCGCATAGTATCGTTGGCCGTTGCCTCCGATAGCGTCGTGTATATCCTTCCATGCTTGATCGTGCCAGACGTGCTTCTTCTTAGTGTTGACAGTCTCGGCAATCAGGTGCGCCAGTTCGTGGCGGATAGTGTCGAGTAGTTCGGCCTCGTGGCCGTTCTCGGCGTATTCAACAAACCGCGCATCGATGACAATCTTGCCTGATACTGTTTTGCCCTTGCGGTACTTGGTCGCATAGCCGACCTTGGTTCCCCGAATAGGGGTGGCGATAATCTCGACTTTGCCGAAGGTGTAACCCTCGGTGCTGTCGATGATCATCTGTAGTGTTTTCTCTAGTGTTGTCACGTTGGACCTGCTTTCTTTGGCGGTTCCTCAGTAGCACGCCGTGGCTAGGCCAGGCGGTACCTGAGTACCATGAAAATTATTTAGTAACCGTTTGCCCGTAGCATCAGATCCAAGAAGCCATAAGTGGCGAGGATGCCGACCGCGTAGGGGAAAATAAGATTGCTAATCTTGACAAATAGCCTGTATTCGTCCTTTCGTTTGAGGTTGATGTGAGTGCCTGGGCGATATGTTGCCATGGTCGCGCCTTTCTGTTTATTGTTTTTGTTTTGTTGACCATAAGCAAGATTGTACAGCTGCAGTCATCTTATACACTGCATATTTCGCTCTGTGAGCTACTGTGTCGCATTCGAAGGTCGAAGCTGCACAATCTTACTTATGATCTGGTGGAGAGCGCGGGGCGGTGTATTTATAGAGCGTCTTGCCTATCACTCATGCTCTTGCTCAAGTGGTCCGCGCTGTTTCTCCGTGTTAATCATTACAAGGGGGCAAGTATCACTATTTTGGTTATCATGGCGGGAGTTTACCGCCGTACTTGCTTAATTGTAATGTGCTGTTCGGCTTGCCGTGTGCTTGCTGAACTGAATACATCATACTATGCCATAGGCTCAATTGTCAATACCTTTTATGAAAAAAGTCTAAAAAAGTCTTGCATAACAGAGGTCAGAGTGCTACAATTAGAGTATAGAAAAGCGCATAAACTCTTAACAATTTAACAATGTACGCGTGTATGAATAGCGATCCAAGCCACAAGCGGGCGCGGTGCTAAACATACACAACGGCCAACGGTCTATTATAGGGCCCGCCAAATAGTGATATAATTCAATCATGAGCATCAGACAAACACCCAAGCGCGTATATAAGAAGATCACACCGCGAACAGTAGCGAACCACCAAGCACAGGCGGTATTGAGCGGTAATGGTACGCAAGCCGTACGTGTCACAGATCCAGAATATACAGCGCCAGACGCGCGAGCAGTGCGCATAGTAGCAAAAAATAGGGATGTGAATGCACTGCAATACATTGAAAATGGACTTGAACAGATAGGAAGCGAGGCGATCGATAGGGTCGGGGAGCTGGTGCATTCGGAGGATGAACGCATCGCTACAAAAAATGCACACTTTGTTATTGAACATATCCGAGGTAAGGCGGTACAGAGGAACATAACGGCCAATGTACGCTTAAACATCCAGAGCGTGCTAGATTGACGCATTCTAAGGCCTTCTAAGCCGTTTTACTTGGTGGACCTGTATACCCATAGCGTTACACAACGTACCCCCTACGTCGCAGAAGATACATTTTCAGACCCTACTCAACAGGGGTCGCGTGTAGTAGTACCATATACATACATACATATACACCATATGTAGTGTGTTGCTTTGTTAGAATTATATTTCATAATAAGTATAAGGAGGGGGTGGGGTAGGGGGGGTGGGCCCGAACTGGCACGGCGGGGCTTGTCATCTATATAGTGAAACGATAGTGGGTCGTTACCGTATACACACGCTTCTCTCTCCTATTTATTTTTTCTGACCCCTAAAAATTTTTACCGTATCAAATGTTACGCTAAAACTCCATTTTGCTATTGTTTATTGTTACGCTAATTGTTACGCTAAGAGTATGCAAAAAGAAGCGCGTTGTACGATGCCACCAACGGGTTGGAAATGTTCTCGGCCACGCTTTCACGACGGACCCTGTGCTGCGTCAATGACACGGCCTCAGGGCTTGCCGAACCCGTGGAAGGTCGCTTTCATCTGGTTGGTATTTATTTTGGTGGTCCTGGGCCTGTACTGGCTCGCTGGAGCCTTCAATGAGTGGTGAGATCCCCGATACTGAAAATGTGGCGTACATGGACGAATACCCGCATCTGAGCGAAAAAATTCGGCTGCGTCGCCTGGCTGCTGCCCGTCCGCTCGGTCATGCTGCAGTGTTCGTGCTGCCGTTGCCGATTAACTACCGCGAACTCATGGAGCAAGCGCCAGGAGCTTCTGAGTAATGGAAGGCGCGTATGAATTGGAGCTGCACTGCCATAATTGCGGTGATGCACGGATGTATGCGATCGAAAAGGGTATGCGAGTCCCCCAAGTACCTTGTGATAATTGCGGTGTGAAACAACTTAAACGGGTCGCCTGGATCGACCGCAAAAAGGATGATGACGATGATGAAGAAGATCTGTCTTAACGACCAGGTGCCATTCGAGGCCAAGCGCGACACTGCAAAATTCTGCAAGCCTGCTTGTCGAGTTGAATATGCGCGGAAAAATAACATCAATGAAGGGACGGGCGAAGTGTTGGATGCAAAAGGTGTAGTCGATAATGGTGGCATGACAATGGGTAAAGCGACATCTGTGAAGCGAAAAGTTGCCGAGGTGAAGGTACCAGAACACCCGATGCCACGGCCACAAATTGAAAACCCGTTCGAGCGCCCTGCTCCCGATGATTATGACGAAGTGAAAGCACTCAAGGCTTTCAAGAAAATGGGGCTCGATGAAGTGCAGTGGCTCACGACTGGTATTCCAGCGTTCGACGCGCTGACTATGATCCCGAAAGGTCGCCTGACGCAGATCGAGGGGCGCTACTCGGTCGGTAAAACGACTTTGTGTCTCAACATGATTGCAGGGCTCAAGGACCGCAAGGTGTTGTATATCGACTCCGAGGCCTCTCTGAACCCGTCACTGCTCGTGAAACTGCGCCTGGACCCCAAGAATTTCGTGCTCTATAACAAATCTGCTTATTTGGAGGACATCAGCAAGCTCCTGCGCGACGCTGTGGCCAGCAAGGACTACGATCTCATCGTGCTCGACTCATTGGCCATGACGACCACCAAAACAGTCGCAGAGAGCGATATTACCGCCTCAAATATCGGTCAGAAGGCCAAAGTATTCAACAAAACGCTTGAGCTCATCATGGGCGACCTGCGTGATTCCAAGACGGCACTGGTGATCATCAACCAGACCCGCGACAAAATCGGCACCTACACGCCCGAGACGTACACCCCAGGCGGATCTGGCAAGGACTACAACGCCAGCCTCATGATCTCGCTGAAAACTATCAAATCTTGGCGGTTCGGACGCACTGCAGCCGACACCAAGGCCAAGAAATTCATTGGCCAGGAGGTCGAGGCGACAATCGTCAAGTCAAAGGTGAACACACCGTGGCGAACCGCTAAATTCAAGCTCTTTTACCCTGATCCGATCGACCGTTCGGCCGAAGAGGAAGAAGTGGAGCCACAATTCTGATGCCTCGTCTCAAGAAGTACAAACCAGGCAGGCGCGTGAATATCTGGTTGCCCGATTACCACGACAATATCGCCAAAGACATCGACAATTTGAGCCAATTTTTCCAGCTTGCGCTCGAACAGGCAGCAGGAATCATGGCGCTTGATATAATCAAGAGAGAGAAGGGGCTCCAGCAACCACTACCTACCCCTGAACAGACCGCCGAATGGAACAAAAATCACCCACTTGACCCGCTCACAGCAAAAAGGAAAAAACAATGGCCCAACACCCCGAACTCTCAGTCGAATCCCGTACTATAATCATCAGTCTGATCACGGACTACGATGATCTGAGTGACGAAGAGCAGGCACGCCAGTCGATCCGCGTTATTGCCAACGACTTCTATCTGTTTTGCGAGCGAAATCTCGTCATCAAAGAGAAAATGACCAAGCAGCTGGTCCCGCTACGCGATGTGCTCAACTGGGAACAGGAAGCACTGCTGCACGAGGTGATTGACGACCTACTGCACGGCCGACCGATCCGCTATATCATTCTGAAAGCCCGCCAAATGGGTATCTCGACGCTGATCGAGGCACTTTGTTATTGGTGGACTTCGACTCACCGCTACGTCACGAGCGTGATCATCGCGCACGAAAAAAACGCCGTCAACTCCCTGTATAAAATGTTCCGTCGCTACTACGAGTACAGTCATCCATTCTTCCAGCCTGACCGCAAATATAACACCAAGGCTGAACTGGTTTTTGACGTTTCTGACGAAGTGAAAAAGGACTATGCCGAAGCGGGCCAAACGCCTCCAGGCTTGCAGTCTGAAATCAAGACGATGGTCGCAGCCGACGGCAAGGGTCGTGCTGACAACATCAACTTCTTTCACGGCTCCGAGGTTGCTTTCTGGGACGACTCGGCCGACATCGTATCATCTGCGCTGCAGGCGGTCCCGATGGCACCTGAGAGCTTCGTATTCTTGGAGAGTACGGCCAATGGTATCGGTGGGTACTTTTACGATGAATGGCAGCTGGCGATGCGTGGCGAGAGCCAATTCAAGCCGTTGTTTTTCCCGTGGCACCAACACCACAAGTACGAACTGCCTGCGACTGACGAAGATCTTGGCCATCTCGACGAAGAGGAAACTGAGCTCTATGAATTGTTTGAAGAGCGCGAGTATGCCCGCGAATCTTGGCCTCGCAAAATCGCCTTCCGCCGTCGAAAGAAGTTGGAATTCCGCACTGATCCGAAGAAATTCTATCAGGAGTACCCATCGACCCCAGAAGAGGCGTTCCTGGCCAGTGGTCGGCCCGTATTTGACACCAAAATGCTGCAGGCTATGGAGAAAATCGCCCGAGACGCTGAAAAAACTCATCCGTACATCTGCGGTGAGGTCGTCAAAAATGAGGAGCCTGGCGCGGTCAACAAGTACATTTTCAAGGAATTCCGCCGTGTTAGCGACAGTTCGGACCCGTCTCCGCTTCGTATTTGGTGGCTGCCTGAGAAAAACAAGAAATATGCGATCGGTGTCGACGTTTCAGAGGGCATTGAAATCGAGAGCTCGAAGGGCAAGGAGCCTGACTACTCCGTCATCACGGTATTCGACATCAAGGCCCGCAAAGTTGTGGCCCGCTGGCGCGGTTTGATCGACCCTGATCTTTTGGGGGATGAGGTCGCTGCGATCGGTATGTTCTACAATAAGGCGCTGGTCGGTGTCGAGATCAACAACCATGGTCTGACCACTGCTGCGAAGCTCAAAAACACCTTCTATCGCAACCTGTATATGCGCGAAACTGCCGAGGACGAGCAGTTCCAAGTTCGCACCTCAAAATTCGGCTGGTTGACCAACAAAAAAACAAAACCAGTTATGATTAACGAATTAGTGCGAAGCATTAGGGAAAATGATATAATCGACTTAGATGTAGTCAGCATCCGTGAACATATGAGCTACGTCCGAGACGATAACGGCTCCATGAACGCCCAGCAAGGCCAACATGATGACTGTGTAATGTCACTCGCGATCGCCTTGCAAATGGCAGAGTGGTCGGCATATGACACGGACTATGCAAAAGAACAAATTTATAAACCTACGAGAAACACAAATGCAACCACAAACGACTCAGCCTTTAGCACCACCAACAGCGCCACCCGTTCCAGCGGGACCGCCAACAACACGCGAGAAGCCGTCTCCCGAAGACGAGCTGCACGAAAAGCACACCGAGCAGTCCGTCGAACCAGGTGATCTGAGTCTCGAAGATGCGCTAAAAATGTTCGACGATGCGGTTCAGTATGTTGATACTGGTTTCCGCACCAACTGGGACAATTATTTCCGCGTTTACAAGGGTCAGCGAGTCATTCGTCACTATGAGGGTATCTCGGACCCTGTTATTCGTGAATCTCACACGATTATTGAGACGTTGGTTGCAAATATCGCGGGCGGTACGCCTAAATTCCACTTCGTCAAGACGAATGAAGAGCAGACTGACGACACCGATGTCTTGAACGGGATGCTCGATTACTACATGACGTGCAACCAAATGGGCCTCAAAAACCAGGAATGGGTGCGCGATATGTTGCTTTATGGTACTGGTATTCTTCACGTCAGCTGGCGCGAGGGCAAACCATTCATCGAGAATATCCCGCTTCGTGACTTCTTCGTTGATCCACTCTCCACTGGTATGACTCAGACGACCAACCCTGCTCGCTATGCGGGCTATCGTTACTTTGTCGATAAAGAGGTCCTAGAGCGCGAAATGATCTATGACGACAAAGAAAACAAAATGGTCAAGCGCTACAAGAATCTCGACAAAATCGGCTTCGATAAAAACTCGAAGAGCGGTGGCGCGGGCAACGGTGATCAAGCTGCACCTGACAAGGCCTTCAAGGATATGTTCAACGGTTCTACTTTGGGGGACCAAGCTGTTGACAAACAGGTCGCAGTTATCCGTATTTACGATCTTATGAGCGGTCGCGTTGTCGAAATCGGCAACCGCAAGGACTTTATCTACAATGAGCCAACCTGGTGCCAGCGTGAAGAGGAAGAAGTTGATGTCGAGGTAGAAGTCGACGGTCAAGTCGTCCCTACAAAGAAAACACTCAACGCAATCAAGCCATTCCTGCCATTCGCCGTGCTGCGTGACTACGTCGACACCTCTCTGTTCTACGGTGAAGGTGAAATGGCCGTCATCATGGGTGACGCTGAGCTGTTGAATGACTACGAAGCGATGGACATCGACAACAACGCGTACCAAAACACGCCGATGTACCAGATCGACCCACAATTCGCCGATCTTGCGCCTGAAATTGAAACTATTCCTGGTGCCGTTTACCCTATTCCAAAGGGTGCCATCTCTCCACTTGAGCGTCCTCAGCTTGGTGCTGACCTTGATATTAAAAAGGACCGAATCGCAGCTCGTATGCGTCGGGCCACCGCTGCCGACGACGCTGTCCAGGGTGTCTCTCAGAGTTCGAGTCGCACAACTGCTACAGAAGTGTCGACTCAGCTCGCCCAGGCTCAAAACCGCTTCTCTACGAAGCTCAGCAACCTGGAATCAGAGGGATACGCGCAACTTGGCTCGATCATCTGCAAATTCATTCAGATCTTCATCACTCGCAAGACTGCAATTCGTATTGTTGGTCCGAAGGGTGTGGCATTCCGCGACTTCGATCCATGGGAATACAATGGCGAGTGGGAACCACACGTCGAGCTCGACACTACCATCAAGATGAAGCAGATGGAAGTCGGCCAAAAGCAAAATCAGATCTTCGAGATCCTGACAAACGACCCACAGGGCATTTTCGACCCTGTTGAGATCAAGCGCTTCATGGTCCAGACCATCAACCCAGACATCACCGATGAGAAGTTCAACAAGATGCTTGCTCCACCAAGTGATCCAAACGAAGATGCTAACGACAAAGACTTCCTGCAAGTGGCCTACAAAGACCTCGAACCATGGGGCCGTTACCAGGCGCAAATTGATCTCGGCTGGGACCCAGATCCTTCGCTCAAGGGTGATATGCAGAACCGCATGATCGAACAGGCTTCCACGGCTGTCGACATGATGGACCCTGCTACTTTGACGGACGGCAAAACTGTCGTACCTGGTATGGAAAACATGATCCAGCCACCCGCACCGACCCCTGCACAAGCACCTGCTGGCATGAGCCCAGCGATGGCGTGATATACTAGACATAAGTAAAAAGGAGCAACAGAAATTACTATGGCACGAGAAAACGAAGTTCAAGGACGAGTCCAACAAAAACAAGCTGCGCGTCGCAAGCGCAGTGCTGATATGGCAGCCGAAGTTGCTGGCCTGCAGCACTCATATGCTCGCATCAAAGACGAGCCTGCTTTCCAGGATCTTTTGGCGAAGGCGAAATCATTCGCTGCCTACCACACCAAAATGGCCAAAGATGGTGTCGGTTACCGCGACACTGGCGAATTCAAAGAGAATGGCCAGCCTGTTCAAGAAGTCGTCTACTACGATCAAGCGAAGCGACTCAGTGAGCTCGACAAAGCATCTGGTATTGAAGAGCTCGAAGGCTACATTTTGCGCCAGCTTACGCCGACCGCTGTTGCAGCTGTCGAAGCTGCCATTGACGACACTGATACCGAAGACGAAGAGGCCGAAGAAGCCCCTGCGCCCGCTCCTGTTGCATAATTTATTTGGAACAGGTATTCTAGTACCATAACCACATTCGTGGTTTGCGCATTCAAACACAAACTAAGGAGAAATGATGGAAAAAGATTCCACAACCGACGCAGCTGACAACCAGTCTGACCAGCAAGATGCTGACAACCAGTCTGACCAGGGAAAAGCGACGACGGATCAACAGACCGACACCGATAAGGGTGCCGACAACCTGGAGAAATCAGATTCAACCGACAACTCGGGCGATGATGACAATTCAAAATCAAACGAGGAGAAGGATGATGATTCTTCTGCTTCACAATTCGACACTGACCTAGACGAATGGGCCAAGAAAACTGGTCGATCGGTACCTACGACCGACAGTGAACGATCTCTATTACAGGAGATTCGTAACGGCCAACGCGAATTCTCGCGTGAACAGGAGGCTAAGAAGGCGACTGCAGCGGTGCAGGATGCCATGAAAGATTCTAAGCCTACCGACAATAAGCAGGGCGATGATGATGACAGTGACGACGATGATCCTCTTGCAAAAGAGGTGGCAGACCTCAAGCGATCCAATCGCGAAGAGAAAACTGCACGTCTACAATCTGAATACTTCACCACGCATCCAGTGACACCCGAAGAGTCGAAAGTTATGGGCGAGATCCTGAAAGAAAAAGTTGACAAAGGTGGCCAAGCTGCCTATGAATACTGGACCAACCCTGATAACTTGGAGGACTGGCACACGCTTGCAAAAGCGCGTATTGGTTCTACTACCGACACTACTGCCATCGAAACTGAGGCTGCTCGTAAAGAGCGTGCGAGAATTGCGAAAGAATCAGCAGCTAACGGTCCTTCCCGCAACGCGACTACGCAAACACCTCAAGACAAAAAGGGGTACAACCGTACCGAGTTCCTGAAGGCCGACTAATAACCCCCTAAGGAAAAAATTAAAATGCAAAACTATGCACACGAAGATCTAGCTGTTCTCGACGAGCGTTTCTACACCGAGTCGAAGACTAGCATGATTATCAACAATGGCATCACGCTCACCTTCCACGGTGTCGCTGGTGTGACCATCTACAACGTAGACACGGTTCTTGAAACTGATTACGTCCGCTTTGGCCGTGACCGTTTTGGTCCTCTCGTTGAGCTGGGTACTGGTACTCAAGAGTTCACACTTTCACAAGATAAAGCCTTCACCTTCACGATCGACCGAGGAAACTTGGAAGACTCTATGATGGTCCAGGAAGCCGACAAAGCTGTTAAGCGCCAGGTTCGCGAGGTATCCATTCCTACGACTGACATTTACCGCTTGAGCGTGCTTGCTGCTTACGCAGCTGCTAACGGCCAGGTTACGACCAGCGCCCTAAGTGCCTCGAACATCTTCCAAGGTATTTTGGCGGAACGCGCAGCTCTGATCGACGCAGAAGTTGACGTTGACGACCTAGTCGTTTACATCTCTGCTACTGCTCAGACTTACCTGTGGCGCGACCCAGAATTCAAGAGCGCTTGTGACAAGTCATACGCTGACAACAAGACAGGTGTGATCGGTAAAGTTCTTGGAATGCTCATCGTTGTATGTCCTTCTAGCTACTACATCGCAAACTTCGGTTTCATGATCGTACGCAAGGATGTGCTCGTTGCTCCTACCAAGTTCAACATGGTCCGTATCCTCGACGTTGTTCAAGGTATCGACGGTAAAGTTGCGGAAGGTCGCCGTTACTACGACGCGTTCATCCCAGCCAACAAGGGCGTTGCCATCCGTCTTCGCAAGATCGCCTAATAATTAAGAAGCAACAGAAGGAAAAGTAATATGCCAAAAACAACCGCACAACTAGCAGCATCTAAGGCAGGAGAGACTGCCGAGTCCAATGGATTCGGTGGTCAGGAACGCCCGCTGCGACCTGCAGGGCTTTACCGCCTCAAGGATGACGACGGGAACATCGTCGACGAGCAAATCGTCAAAAGCCATCCAAAGTTTGGTGACTCTCAGGCAGCAGCCTTTGAGCGCGTCGGATACAAGTTTGTCCGCGCTGCAAAACCAGGCGAAGTGAAAGAGATCGAAGTCGACGCTGCTTATCTGGCGACAGAAAACAAGCAGGGTGGTCAAGACTCTAGCGAATCTTTGAAGGGTATCCAGGCCCGACTAAGCGCTCTTGAAAAAGAGAATGCCGACCTCAAAGCTGGCAAAGCTGCAGAGGACACCAAGGGTGCTGCTGACAGCGACGTGAAGGCACAGTCTAAGGACGCTGCCAAAGAAGAGGCTCAAACTCAGTTAGAGAACCGTGGCCAAGCGCCAGCAGGTCCCCTCGACAATTCTGACGAAGGTCTTGGTGATGACGATGAGTCTGACGACGAATCTGACACTACAGATGAAGGCGAAGGTGAAGGCGACGACACCCCAGAGAAGCCATTTGGCAACTTGAACCGCGCTGAACTCGAAGAGCTCGCTGCAAAGGAAGAGATCACACTCCCTGCAGAAGCTAATACAAACAACAAGATTCGCGACGTGATTACCCAAGCCCGCGAAGCAAAGAAAGCTGGTAAATAATTATGCCTACCGCAAAATTGTACGATAGCCAACGTCTCTTTTCTGAGACTGTTAGCGCGGACAACACCGTAGCAGTCGCAGACTCAGGTGTCGTTCTAAACCAAACTGCTGACGGGAAGGTCACAACCCTTCCAGCCGTAGCGAGCACGAATGTTGGCCTCACAGTCATCGTCCGTCTTGCAGGTGTCGTAGCTGGTGGTCCTGTCGGATCTGGCGCAAGCGCAAGCCTGGGCCACACCATTTCACCAAACTCCGCTGACAAAATCATCGGACTTGGCGCAGCTGGTGTCGACGACAAAGACCTTGTCATGGTCAAAGCAAGCATGGTCGTAGGTGACTACGTCAAGCTGGTATCAGATGGTTTGAACGGCTGGTTCGTTCAGGAAGCCGTTGGTGCTTGGACCCGCGAAGCCTAACAGCTTAGCAGGCACTCGGAAAACGCTCCAGAAATGGGGCGTTTTTCTTATGGTAATTTGCTATAATGTCAACAGGAGAAAATAAAAAACCATGGCAAACGTAGAAATGCAATTCAAGAAAGGCGATCGCAAAGTTCACTATTTTGAGCTGGCCGAAGCCGACTATATCGCTGGTGGTACTCTGTACTTCACCGCAAAACCCGCCATCGACAACGATGCCACTGACGCAGCTGCAGTGATCAACAAATCATTCGACGATTCAGTTGTTGAAATCGCCAATGGATACGCTAGGTGGACTCTTGAGTTCTTGCCTGACGATATTACAGGGGTCAGTTTCGCCAACGGTGAGAAAAAGAAAAAGTACCTTGGTGAATTCCACTATGTGAATGGTGACAATCAACCGAGCACTTTCCCCAGCGATGACGAATATATTGATGTGATCATTTACGCGGATATTAAACGGGCGAGCTCGTAATGTCTGTGTACCAGGTCCACTCTGACACTGGGCTGACAGCAAGAATTAGTGCAGCCCCCGTAGCGATCTATCGTGTTTCGACACCAAGGACCGCTACTTATCGTGTCGTCACAAATCAAGGTGAAAAGGGTGCAACTGGTAATACTGGTGCGACTGGTCCGAAAGGTGATACTGGAGATACTGGTCCGACTGGCGCAACAGGGGCCACGGGCGCTACGGGTGCAGCGGGAGCCGATGGTGCTACCTGGCGATCTGGCAGCGGTGCTCCGAGCAACGGCACTGGCGTAAATGGTGACTACTACTTCCGAACTGATACTGGCCAGGTTTATCTCAAATCAGGGGGCACTTATTCGGCCGTCGCTAACTTGACAGGTCCAACGGGCGCGACTGGCGCTACGGGTGCCACAGGAGCCACTGGAGCAACGGGCGCAGCTGGAACGAATGGAAACACCGTATTGAACGGCTCAGGCGCTCCTGGGGGCGGTACGGGTGTCGATGGCGACTTTTACATCAACACGGCTGCAAATACCATCTATGGCCCTAAAACAGCAGGTGCCTGGGGCTCACCTACCTCTTTGGTGGGTCCGACTGGTGCCACGGGCGCGACTGGATCAACAGGTGCAGCTGGAGCGGACGGTAAAACGATCCTTAGCGGAATGGGTGCCCCAAGTGGTGGCACTGGCGTTGATGGTGATTTCTATATCGACACGACTGCTCAGGATATTTATGGTCCGAAAACAGGTGGCTCATGGGGTTCACCAACATCATTGATTGGTCCAGCGGGTGCTGGTTCTGGTGATGTGAGCTCTGACACCGTTACCTCTGTTGACGGTGAAATGGTTGTGTTCAAAAGCACGACAGGAAAGCTCGTCAAGCGATCGACGCTGACAGGGCTTCTTAAAGCTGCCAGCGGTGTCGTTGCTGCAGCGACCGCGGGCACTGATTACTACGCTCCAGGATCGACCGATGTGGCCGTTGCCGACGGTGGTACTGGTGCAAGCAACGCCTCGGGCGCTCGAACTAACCTCGGACTCGTGATCGGTACCGATGTGCAAGCCTACGATGCTGACTTGGCGGTTTTGGCTGCTATCGCTCCATCAAATGATGATGTGATCCAGCGAAAAGCGGGTGCCTGGACCAACCGAACACCTGCGCAACTCAAGACTGATCTCGCGCTCGCGAAGGGTGATGTCGGCCTCGGAAATGTCGACAACGTCCAACAGCAGCCTCTTGATTCTGATCTGACAGCTATTGCAGCGCTCACCGCTACGAATGACGATGTTATTCAGCGCAAGGGTGGTGTATGGACCAACCGCTCGATCTCTCAACTTTTGACGGACATGGCTCTGGGCTCGGTCTACCAACCACTTGATAGCGATCTAACCACGATTGCAGGCCTCACAGCGACGACAAACAACTTCCTGGTCGCAGTATCAAGTGCCTGGGCTTCACGCACGCCTGCGCAGGTGAAAACGACTCTGTCGATCGACAACGTCGACAACACGAGCGATGCCACCAAAAACGCTGCTACGGCCACTCTGACCAATAAGACGCTCGACAAGCCACTGATTGCGGGCGGTATGAGTGCTCCTTCGACTCCGTCGGCTGGCACGGCTGTATTGTTCGGTGTCGGCACGGGTGCGGTTCGTCCTCACTGGATGACAAATGCGGGAACTGACGAAATTATTGCGACTTATCTTAACAGCCCTCAAGCTGGAGCTGCTACAAGTCATGTTGCAACCGATGAAAGCCGAAGCAACGCAGCATATGGAAACACGACTACAGTTCATTCTGTTACTGTTGATGTGGGCGCGAGCGGTAAATTGCTCGTGGTATGGCACGCAGGCGTATATAATTCGACTCTGGCAAAAACGTCTCCTGCATTGAGTGGTGCAAATACTGTGGCAGCCGATGATACAAGTGCCACCGATACGCGTAGTACGAGTTATCTGTATCCAACTTCTGGTAGCAAGTTATTTACTGGCTTGACCCCTGGTTCGACGACTGTGACGCTTCAAATTAAAGGTACCAGTACCAACTGGTTTAATCGTTCGCTTACTGCAATTCCTTTGTAGTGATAGAATATAAGCAGGAGAAAACAAAAAAATGGACCCATTTACACTAGCCGACATCAAAACCTCCGTACGCGGGTTACTTGACGACGATCAATACGACGAAGACATCATCACCGAAGCTGCCAACTGGTATGTTTTCGAGCTTTTCAACAACACTCGCACTCGCCTCATGGAAGCAAGCGCTACTTTGAGTGCCAGCCAAGGTGACACAACCCTGGATATGCCTCGCGACTTTATGACTCGAATCAGTTTGTACGCTACGGTGCCAAGCGTTTTCGATATGAGCGACAACTACGTCAGTTATCAAGAATTTATGCGCAATCACGCGAATTTTGCCACTGCTACGGCTGCTCGAATCGGCCGATGGACCGACTACGGCCTGGGTATTCGTTTCTCAGCACCGATCAGCACGGACGGCACCTTCCAGCTTGACTATCTGCGCGAGCCCGAAGAAATGGTATCCGACAGCGATGAATGTGAAGTGCCTCGTCGCTACTCTGAATTGGTGTCCAAAGGTACGCTCGCGCGTATCATGGAGCGCAACGAAGACTATGCCGAAGCAGCTCAGGAGCGCCAAAATATGGAGCCTCTGGTCACGACATTCATCCGCAACGAAGCGAGAGGAGGCGGTAAAACGGGCCCGATCATTATGGGTACGCGCCGTCGTAACAGGTATGAATAATGCGAAGTGCATTCTCAGGTCGCCAGCGAACAATCAAAGCCACGGCTCAGTCACTTTCTGATGAGACGTATGATCTTCGTGGTCTAAACCTCAATATCCCAGATCAAATTATGCCGAAAGGCGAATCACCCTACACCATCAATACGCGTATGTACTCGCGCCAAGATGGTGAAGCTCGTGTCGCCATCCGAACCCGCAAGGGCTCGATCCGCTTCACGACTCCACTGGGCGAGGCTCTCAACGTCCAAAACGTGGCCACTTCAACGGGTGATCAAGATGTTTCACCGACTCACATCCTAGCGCAGCCATTCGTTCCGAGCTCAACAGGGGCACTTACCAAAATGGAGCTGCACATTAAAAAGCCAGGCGGTGTGTCTGGTTTCCTTCGCGTCGACATTTACAGCGACAATGCTGGTATCCCTGGCCAACTTCTGGCCGAGAGCTCGATCGACCCGAGCATCATGACTGACAGCTATACTTACTGCCCCGCCTACTTTATGGATGCACCAACGCTCACAAGTGGTGAGACTTATTTCTTGGTGGTCTACACTCAGGACAATGGCCTGGGATCTTATTTCATCAACAAGACGGCCGACGCGGGCGCACTGGACCTTTACTCAGACAACGAGGGAGCCTCCTGGAGCAACTTGGGCGCATCATTCCGATTCAAGTCCTACCTATCGACTCCAGGCACCGTGAAGGGCTTTACACGACGTTATCCGAGCAACGGTGCGGATCGAACTGTGTTTGCCAAGGGTACGGCCGTTTATTCTGCCACTGACGTGATGGGTAACACTCCGAGCTCGATTGCTACGGGCCTGAGCTCAAGTGCCGAGCACTACCGCTTCGAGAACATCGACGACAAGACTATCTGGGTCAACAGTTTCGATAATGCCAAACAGTGGGACGGCACCACTGTTAGCGACGTGACTGGGTTCACGGGTACACCATCGCACGTTATTGCTTGGAAAAACCGCTTATTCTTCGTTGTTGACGGGGTATTGGTCAAATTCTCTGAGCTCTATCAATTCGACAACTACCCAGGCGTGAATTTCTTCTACGTCCCGAACCCAAAGACACCAGACAAGATCACTGGGTGGGTCGTATTCCAAGATAATCTGATCATCTTTACTCACGAAACGAAGTACATTATCTCTGGTGATGGTAGCATTTCAGGCCTCACGCAGCGCCAGGCAGTCGGTACGAAGGGTGCTGTTTGCCAGGAGGCTATCGCGGTCGATCGTAACTACGTTTACTTCATCGCTGATGACGGTATGCTCTACCGATTCAATGGTGTCCAGGACGAATTGCTATCCGACAAAATGGAGCCTGAATTCCAGAGCTTCCAAGATCCAAAAGACGTGAACTTGCACATTTTCCGCAACCAGGTGCGTATCTACTACTCGAAGTCACCAAACCCATTCGTCGAACGCATGGCGCTTTATGACATCGTCTATAAGCAGTGGTTCCTCGATACGGGCAAGTCGATCATGGGCTCGCTCGAATGGACCCTGGACGACAACGAGCTCGTCGAATTCAGCTCGAAGGTCGGCGCGATCTTCAAGGGTGATCAGGGCTACTCTGACGCTGGCAAGCCACTCGACTTCAAATACTGGACTGCCTACAAAGCCTATGGATCTGGTGCTGCAAAGGACCGTATCCGCAAATTCCGACCGATTGTAAGGACTTCTGACGCTGATTACACCCTCTTAGTGGGTAAAGACATCGACTTCAACAACACGCCTGATATGCGCGAGTATATCGTCAATGGCGGTGGTGCGAAGTGGGGTCAATTTGTATGGGGCGACGGCACTAAATGGGGTCGCAAGAAACTGATCGACCAACCATCTGCTATGAGTGGCCGTGGTAAGCACACACAATACCGATTCGAGCGAAAGGGTGTTGAGACACCAGTCGAACTGTACGGCTACATCTCTCTCTACAAGTCAGGACGGGCACGATAATGGGTCCTGGACTACTCGGCCAGAGCATGAACGGTGGTCAGTTAAACCCGATTGCTCCTAATGCCCCGCGCGAGGTGCAAATTGCTGCGATCAACGATATTGTCGCTCGATTGAACGGCCTGCTCAAAGCGCAGGTGTTCTCTGATGGCACAAGCAAGCGTATGCTTATCGGCTATCAAAAAGACGGCTGGGGCTCAGGCAAAGACTTCGGTATGAAAGTCTCTATTCCTGGTGTCGACGTGATGTCGGCCAGTGAGTCGCAACTACTCTTCAAGATGGATCTTACCACTTGGTATTACTACGATCCTGAGACTGGAAAAAACGTCATTCAACTGGGTATCTTGCCCGACGGCTCAGGCGGTATGGCCGTCGCGAAGCCTGATACGGATGTAGATGAGGCATTCTAATGGTCGATGTCTCAAAGCTGCAATTTCTCAGCGCTGACGAGATCGACAAAGTTGTCGCGGTCGGTGCGTTCAATATATTCAATGGCGGGCCTAGTGGCACAAGCTACGCGGGTTCTGACTTGCTTGTGCAAAGTTCGGTGCCAAACCCCTATAAAAAGAAGACTATGGTCCGTTTCCGTTGGAAGATGGACGCGGGCGACTGGAATTCGATGGATACGATCATGGAGTATGCTTTTCGCGTCAATGCAACAGCGTGGGGTGGCCCTATCTCAGATCCTATTCCTGGCACGCTTGGAGCCGTCGCGATTGGCGTGAATGCTGATGTCGTAAAATTTGTCACTGTCAACGGTCATCACAGTGACGTGGCATATACTGGCACCGCGATGAGTCCAGGGCCCGACAGTTTCGTCGGTTACGGTCACACATTTTATTTTGAGTATGCTCTCCTGGAGATTGACTGATGGCTGTAAAAGATCTATCCAAGTTGAACTTCTTTTCAGGGGTCAACTACATGAAACGCCACTTGCCAGCGTGCGGGTATAAAGACGTGACGATTGCTGCTTTTGGCACCACTTCGTTTTTGGTGCCTCATAATCTTGGCTATATTCCCGATTTTCTTGTGCAAGGTGATCTGGACGGTACATCTCTGTGGTCGAACAACATTCCGTACCCAGGGATGTCTGGTTTTGGCGGGACGAAGCTCGGCACCGAGTTGACCACCTGGATCGACGAAACAAATCTGACAATTTCAGCGTACAATGAGACTGCAGGTTCCGTAACGCGACGCGTATATTTTAAGGTGTATAAAGACTATGCTTGATCTCACTAAACTCATTCTGCTGACCACCAAGAAGGCATTCAAAAACAATAACGAGTACCGTGGCACTCTGGCTATTTCTGGCAGCTGGGTTTCAGGGCTCAATACACAAGACTTTTTGGTCCCGCTTTCGGCCGTGCCTGATCTGGTGGATGCTCGCTTCAACGGACCGACTGATACAGTGTTCGGTAGTGATCCGCGCCCAGGGAATGCTTGGTTCAAAGTAGGCTGGGTGTGGGTCCGTGGCGACAACGCAGGAGCGGGCTATACCAACTATCCGATCCCCTACCGCATCACTGCATTGATCCAAGGACAGTACGCTCTAATCCGCGCCACCTCTGTTAGCCAAATTGCACCAACATTAACCTTGACGACTACACCATTTTCGTATCGCATTTTAGATTACTCTGTCTTCTAACTTATGCTAAAATAACCACAGGAGAAAACAAAAAAATGCCCCCACAAGTACGCGACTTACAAGCATTGATAGCTGAATACGGCAAAGCCTATGATCCACAACGGGCTCTTATTGATGCGGACATCAATAATAACGCTGCTTCTGGCGCAGCCCAGGAAGCTGGACTCGACGCTAAAAAGACTGGCGCTTTCAAACAAATCGGACAGAACTCCCAAAACAAGGGGATGTTCTTTTCTGGATTCTCACCAAATGAAGAGGCCACCTATACCGCTGGAACTTATCTACCTGCACTTGCACAGCTGCAGGCTACTATTGCATCGACTCGAAGCTCACTACTCGGCAAAAAGGCCGACATCGAAACAGATGTATACAACAAGGCATTCAACACCCGCGAGCAAGACGTTGCTGCAAAAAACAACTGGCAAACGGAGCAAGAGCGACGCGCATGGCAAGCCGAACAGGATCGCATCACTCGCGAATTCCAGGCTTCCGAAAACGCAAAACAGCGTTCGGCGAGTGCTGCAAGCTCACGAGCTTCTGCTGGGCCTTCTTTGGAGATCCGACGCAACTCTGCGGGCGGTTACGATGTCTACGAAGATGGTCAAAAATCAAAGAATTACGACTTGGCTGGATACGCTCAAGCAACTGGCAAGGATCTCATCAACTTGCTGGCGAATGGTGACGCGCAGGACCGTCAGGCTGCCAAATACTACAACGATAACATCCGCCTTGGTCGCGGTCAGGCATATGCCCTCGACCGTCTGATGAACTACGACCGCAAGACGGCGTTCTATCTAGGTGGCGGATACGGGAATTAGGAGGCCAATGATATGGCCGACGGAATCACCGTAAAGCGCAATCAAAAGCGTAAAAAACAAACTGATTGGCGTGCAAATTATAACAACCCGAATTCCACGGGTGATTCAGGTTCTACCGCGAAAAAGGGCGACTGGCGTTCTCAGTACGCTGCTGAGCGTCAGGTAGCTGCACCTCAGGAGCAGGCCAAGGCCATCGACGAGGGTAAGACCACCAATAAATTCAAGATGTACGAAGTCGACAAGGGAGAGTCCAAAAAGCTCTTCGGTATAGATGTCGGCAAATATATGGGTGACTTCGGCAAAGTCCACAAGATGAAAGTCACGGGCGACGTTGAAATCGACCAAAAAGAATTCATCAAACAGTTCGATAAAATGTCCGATGAAGCCAAAAAGATCTATGTCGCACAAGTTCAGGCTAAATCTGGCGACGATACTACTGCTCGAAATACCTTGAAAGTGCTCGAAAACAACGGCAAATTCAAGGGTAACTTCATGGACTTCATCGAAGGCTCGAACGACAAACTCTTTGGCGGACTGGCTCGTGGCGCGATCCGCACGGGTGCCTTCGTCTCTGGTAAGAATGCGGAAAACGCAATCAATGACGCTATGCTCGGTGGTCCTGGTCAGTACACTCAAACGGGTAAAATCGGTGAAAAGGTTGGTTCAGCACAGAAGGGCGTGGTCGATGTGGCCAGTGTTGTTATTCCTGCTGCTGGAGCCTCTAAGCTAGTCCAAGGCGCGAGTGTTATCGACAAGTTGTCGAAGGGCGGGAAAGCTGCGCAGATCGCAGCCAAGGTGCTTCCAAATGCTGCAGGTAGTGTAGCGGGTACCACCGTCTCTGCTGGCCAGGACATCGCGGAAGGTCGCGAAAAAGACTTGGTCCGAAACGCTGCCATTGGTACTGCAGCGGATCTTGTGCTGCCTGGAGTCGGCAAACTGCTCAAGTACGGCGACAAAGCTGCAGGCAACGTCATTTCTGACATCGCTACTAAAGGCGGTAAAGAAGCAAGTGCAGGCGTGCAGCAGATCGGCGAGAAGGGTGTTGTCGGCGGGCTCAATGCTATGTTCCGCAACTCGGCCCGTAAATTCAACTACGCAGCCTCAGACGCGCTCGCAGGTACTAAAGCGGGCTCAAAGATCATCGACATGAAAGATGACTTCATGACCAAGTGGGTGACAGATATGCACCCTCTCTATAAGACGCTCAAGCGTTCCGACTTCGAGGGCAAAACCTCAGGCGCATACCTGGCTGCTCGTGAAGCGATTGGTAACTCAAACCGTGCCCTATCCTACGCCCAGGACTTTATTGAAAACGATCCAGGCATGAAGGCTGTTGTCGACGGCATCCAGGCAAGCAATCCTGATGTGGTCGCTGGTCGCAAAGCCTTTGACGAATACGCCAAAGTCCGATCAGAAGTCGACTTGGCTGCAGCTGGCAAAAAGCAATTCTCAGAGAAGAAAATGGGCGAGCTCAACCAACGCCTGGCCGATGCTGGTACCGAATCATTCGACAAAGAATACCAAGGCCTCGTCAAATTCTATGAAGATGTCAATGACTTCCGACTTGAAAACGGCCTCATCTCGAAGGCTCAGTACGATCAGTTCAAAGAAGAGGGCTTCGATTATGTCCGCCAACAGCGTGAATTGCCACAATGGATGCTCGACAAGCCACAGGGCAAGGGTATGGGCTCGAAGGCATCTATTACCCAGAGTGACGCGGTACAGAAGCGTAACAAATATGCTTCGGCCGAACTGCTCTCACCTCTGGAAACTGCAATCAAAACTGCACAGATGGCTCACGTCGAAGCGTATCGAAACAAGGCAGCGAAAACTGTTTATTCTTTGTTGGATGAAGCTGGCGAAGCGAAGCTCGTCAAATCGACTGATATGGTCCGCGAAAAGCAGGCCCTACTAACTGAGCTCAAAGAGGGCAAAGTGATCGTCAATAAGATGAATAAGGCGATCCGCACTCACAAAAATGCAGCGATGGCAATCAAAAAAGAGATCACTGCGCTCAATAACAAGGGTAAAAATGAGCTTTCCAAAGAGTTGAAGGCCTTCATGAAAGACTTCGCGAAGAAGTCTGGTAAAGATGGCATTTTCCGCACCCGCGACGTTATGGACGCGCTGGTGTCTCTTGATAGTGTCGAATTGCGCAAAGTCCGTCGAATGCTCGAATCACGCAACGCGAAACTCGAACCACTGCTTGATCGTATTGAGGTGTTGAATAAGGACCTCTCAGATCTTCACGCTATGCGCAGCGGTATGTGGAATCAAGCCAACGCCACCAAAACAACTGTCGACAAGTCTGGTATGACGAGCCTGAGCTTCCTGGACGATGGGGTCGAAAACGTCGTCAAAGTGGACCCAGTGATCGCTTCTGCAATTCACAACTGGGATAAGCAACAGCAAAATGTCATGAATAACTTCTTGAGGATGAGCAACAACATCTTCAAATACGGTACTACAGGTCTGAACGCGGGCTTCGCACTGCCTAACTTCGTGGCGGACCAAGTGGGCTCTGCCATCAACTCGAAAAATATCATGGCCACTCACAACCCGAGCAACTTCATTCACTCTTTGTTTATGACGATCGGCCGACCGCTCAATGCTGCCGACCAGGACATCTTGCAGAAATACCTCGCAGGCAACCAGGGCGCATTGAACATCAACCAGTACACCAAAGCAGCGACCGCTGATAAAGTAGCCAACAAACTGGCCCGTGACGGTGCAAGCAAGGGATCACAGGCGTACACTTTGATCAAGAACCCGAAAGAGGGCTTCCGTACGCTATTCCGTAGCATGGAGGACCTGATCGGCGCGACTGAAAAAGTCACCCGTGTTCAAAACTTCCGTGGTGCATACAAGCAGGCTGGCAAAGAGGGGCTCGGTGAAAGCGCTGATAAGATTGCCAACCAAGCAGCTCGCGAAAACTCTGTCGACTTCCTGGAAATGGGTACATACGGCCGAGTAGTCAACAGCTTCATCCCGTACTTCAACGCAGCTATCCAGGGTAACAGGGTCATGCTCCGCAACGCAGCTGAGCGTCCTGTCAGTTTCGCAGCCAAATCTGCTGCTCTTATTGGTATGCCGATCGCAGCAAGCACCGCCTGGAACGTCTCAGATCCAGATCGCAAAGCTATCTATGATACGATCCCCGAGTACGTCAAAGAGACAAACTATGTCGTGATTGGCCCAGGTGCCAAATGGAACGAAGAGAAAAACAAGTGGGACGGTGTCTTCTTGATGAAAAAACCACCTGGCTTCAAGGAATTCGCTGAGCCTATCCGCAAATTCATCGAGTACAAAGCTGACGATCCAAACGCTGATATTGCAGGCTTCCTTCGTGACGAGGGTGGCTCGGTTGCAGCTGACTTCGGCAGCACTCTGACCCCTATCGACTTCTCTGATCCAAACAAATTCTTGAGCTCAGTAACGCCACAGATCCTCAAGCCGACGGCCGAAGCGATCACCAATAAGAACTTCTTCACTGGCGAAGACATTGTCCCTGATTATTTGAAGGACCAGATGCCACAGGATCAGAAATACGAGCACTACTCACAGCTCACGAGCCACATCGCGGGCCTCTTCAACACGTCACCGCTCAAGGTCGACCAGTGGATCAAGCAAACCTTTGGTGAGGTCGGTACCAATGCAATCAATACCGTGGACCGTGCGACTGGAGCCCCCGAAGAAGCAATCGGTGGCCGTTCGCTACCAGAAAGTATCTCTCGTCGCTTCATAGGAGCCCCAGGAGGCGCTGATACCGACGCATTCTATAAAGCATACAACCCAGCACAATCGGCGCGTACACGGGCCTCTAAACAAGTCACAGAGCTTGTCAAAGAGGGCAAGATCCAGGAGGCGAAGCGTCGCGCCCAGGAGTACAATAATACTGTCAATGACCGATTCGATGGCTTCTTCAAGCAGTACGGTGATTCACCGAACTACGATCCGAAGTGGAACCAACGAATTGAGGAGTTGTTGATCCCGATTAACGACCGATCATTTAGTGCACGCAAGCGACAAAAATGATAGAATAACCATTAGGAGAAAATAAAAATGCCAACCATTAACCCACCAGTACCAAACGACGGCGAAAACGCAGACGCGAGCGATGTCTCGATCCCTATTGCTGCTATCCTGTCACTGATCAACGGCCACCTCGATGGCGACAACATTGAACCAGGCACCTTGCCGTGGAGCGTTATGGGCTCGATCACAAACTCGATCCCTGCAGCAGCGATGCAAGACGAAGCGAATGCCAAAAAGTACCGTGATGATCTCGGTATCGGTATTGTGGTCAGCGGACTGGAATGGTCGGCTCTTTCTGGCTTGAACGCTACGATGTCAGCGGGTGTCATGTATCCTGCCGATGGTAGTCGCGTTGCGCCTTCCTCGGTCGCTACACGCGCATTTACGGCCAACAAAGACACTTATGTCAGTATTTCACCTGGCGGGTCCCTGGACTACCAGGAAGTGGCCAACGGCGCGACTTCAATGTCTGCGCTTGGCACCGACTACATCGCACTCGCGAAAGTTGTCACAAACGGCTCAGCTATCACGAGCATCACAATGGTCGGCGGTGACTTGAACGGTAACGTATATCGTCCACAGCCTGGCCAAATCTTCTATGTCACTCGTTCTGATAACGGCACCTGGACCACCAAGAAATGTATCCGCCTCTCTGGTATGGGTAAAATTACTGGTAGCGGTACCGCAAACCAGTCTGCAGCTCTTACATGGCCGATCAAATTCAAATCGCCACCTATTGGTATCGCGAATGCTATTGGTTATCGAAACTCGGTTGCTGCCTTCGATTCCACCACCATTCTCGATGACTGGGGTGGTCAAAAGGCTGAGCTGCAAAAAGCTCTCGTCACAGGTGGAACTCTGAGAATGTACCGTCTTGATGCTGGTACTTATAGCGCGACATCTGACTACTACTACTCATACGAAGTTATCGGTGAAGTAAATTAGGAAGATAATTCACAGACATGAAAAACAAACAGCTTACAATGAAGGGTATGAAACTTAATGGACTTTTTCAATAATGGACTCGGTTTACTCGCAACAATACTCGGGATCGTCGGTCTTGCTGGTGGTGCAGCAGGGTACTTCAAAGCGTCGCGGGGAGATTCGATTATTAAATACCAAGCCATCGAAATTGATGGCCTTCGTCGAAAAGCTGGCGATGACGAAAAAGAAAAAGTTACTCTCCAAGCCAAAGTAGATACTGCTGAGGCAGCCTGCATCGCTAAGGATGAGACGATCGCTGAGCTCAAACGCAACAATTCTTACCTTCAAAAGCTAGGCCAAGGATCGCCACAGCTCAAAAAGCTGACGACGGCCGTGGAAAACCAAACGAAACTTATCTCGAAGATACTCAAAATAGAAAGCAAAGAAGGGAAGAAATGATGCCATTCAAAAAATTAAATGTAGGAGAACATGACTCTACCGACAAACTAATTCATGCGATTGAATCAAAAGATCGGCGTTTTCGTCTATTCCAAATGCTATTTATGGTGGGTACCTTCGTGGCCCTGATCATCATTATCAGCGCACAACAGCGTACTCTTGACGGCGTGCAAACCCAACTTACTCAGGCCAAAGAAGTGGCCCAGGAGCAGAACAAACAGAGTGATGAACTCGGCAAGCGGATCGAGCGTCGTCTGGACTGTATGGTTGTATTCTTTAGCCAACAAGAACGCGCCAATTTGAGCATCGCAAACATTGACAAATGTACGCTCAACCGCGACGGAGATATCCAACGATTCTTCCGAGATGATCCCGATCGAGGGACCGTCACTACACCCACGGAGCAGCCCTCAAATTTAGCCCCTAGCCCTGCGGTACCGTCCCAGGGCACAACTCCAACAGATCCAGTCGATGACGGGGATGATATTATCGAACCACGGCCACCACTCACTTTGAACATCCCTTTGATCGACCTCTCTCCAGTGTGCGCATTACAAATTTTGTGCGTAAGGTAGTACAATAAGCATATGAATTTACCATTCAAAAAGAAGCCAGTAGACAAGCCAGCACCACCTCTTGAACCAAAAGAGGGAGGAGTCCCAGATGCCACAAGTCAATCTTAATGCGGATGATTATGCAGCAGCGCGATTGAACATTTTCTTCCCTGCGCACAATAATACCCCTGCAGACGGCAATCTTACGGGCCAATGTGTTACTTTGGTGAAGTGGTTTATGGCAGAGATGTCAGAGGTACCAGATCCATTCTCAGCTCGTGGTCACGCTCGCTCGGTCGGCCGAACGCTGGTCAATCAGGGCCACGCGGTTGAAGTACCATATAGCGATCGTCGGCGCGGTGACATCATCACCAATGAATACGGCGATTATGGCCATATTTACGTCCAGCTGAGCGGTGGCAGAGTCTTTGAAGAGAACGCCAACTTCTATCCTCAAGTAGCTCGTCGCCTGGTTGATGGAGCCTGGGTGTACGCTTCACGGATCGGCCGAGACAACGAATCATTCCGTCACGACATTCATGTATATCGACTAAAAACATATAAAGAAGGAGCACCAAATATGCCAACACTAATCGACGAAGAGGGCGTTCGCATCCTAGCAGTAGGTGTGTTGAACCGACCCGAACCACTAACAACAACCCCTGATCTGCGGGGCCACATCGGTGGTGATGCACTCGCGAAGATCAAGGAATTCTGGTACTCACCAGAAGGTAAGGCTGCAAACGCCTGGCAGCAAAAAGCGCCGAAACTCATCGAGGATCTGGCCAACAAACAAACTGAGCTCAACAACATCATCGCAGAGCTCAACAAGCGTCCGACCGATGAACAATTCCAGGCACTCACAAAAGCTGCTGCGGACGCTCAAAAGGCAGCAGATAAGGCCCAGGCTGAACTCGCTAAGGTCCAGGCCCAACAGACTGCCGATCAAGAAACAGGTAACAGCTTCCTCCGATGGCTCGGCGGACTGTTAAACAAAAATAAGTAAGGAGAAATATCGTGGATCTAGCATTTTTCACTCAAGCAACAGCACTGGCAGCTATCGCGGTTGTCGTCGTGCAGCAAATTTTGAAACTGAAATTCATTCCAGTTTCGTTTGCAAATAAGTACCCAGTACCAACGAACATCTTGCTCAGTATCGTCGCCTCTGTTGTTGCCGTATGGCAAAACGGCGTGACGGCCGTATCATGGCAAGATTGGCTCGTCCTAGCATTTACCGTTTCCGTGGTCGCTGCGATCACCTACAACGCTTTGCTACGCAACTGGACCGAACTACGCGCTACAGAGGGCGAGAAGTAAGCGTAAGCGCTACCCACTTCTACCCACCAAATAAAAAGAGCCCCTGCGAGGTCGGGCTCTTTTTTAGTGTCTGTATTTGTTTGATATTTTGCCGTGTTTGTTCTAGGTCAGACTATAAGCACAATGATTATGAAAGTCAACATACACAACGTAACTTGGTATGCACGCAGGGACTCGAACCCCGATAACCAGGTCCAAAACCTGGGGTCCTACCATTAGACGACACGCATTCATGGCCCTAGAGGATGGGCTCGAACCATCGACCACCTGATTAACAGTCAGGCGCTCTACCACTGAGCTACACTAGGAAATTTGGCGACACCACGGGGAATCGAACCCCGACCCTTTCGCAGACAACGAGACGTACTAGCCGTTATACTATGGTGCCATTTTGGTGAAGCAGGAGAGACTCGAACTCTCGACTTCCGATTTACAGTCGGTCGTGCACGCCTGTGCGCTGCAACGTATGGTCAGGATAGAAGGGATCGAACCTTCGATCTCACGGGCCCAGGCCGTGCGCGGTACCACTCCGCCATATCCTGAAAAATAAAAGAACCCCTCACTTATTTGGCGGGGGTTCACAGGATCGAACTGCGGACTTTAGGTTTGGAAGCTAATGTTTTACCACTAAACTAAACCCCCTCGGTAGGGATTCTGCGGTTGATAATCATTGCTTCGCCAGGTTTTCATAATTTCATTGTATCACATTAAATTTGGTTGCGGGAGTCGGACTCGAACCGACGATTTTCTGCGCATGAAGCAGACGAATTGACCAACTATTCTATCCCGCTGTATCAGCGCGTAAACGGGGAGGGACGGCTCTATTTGCGTTTGGCCCGAGGGTTACTTTGCGTTCGATCGCCAATGAATTAAGTATCACCCGCAATACACCGATCAGCACTGGCACGGCAAGCTATCAAAAGAAGCAAGTTTTCCCAGTGCTGAATGGGTGGGTCAATCTATCTCGCAACAGATTGACCAACTCTCATTTTACCCTAATACGAGTTATCACGATAGTGTTTTGCTAACGCCGATGCAGGGGTGCCATACACCACCTGGATATACTCTAAGCCACAGCGGATCTGCTCACGCGCATCTACAGTCTTCGAGCAGTTGGCGTATGCCAGACCTGGGAGGCCCCAGGTGCTATCGAGGAACTGGGCGATGCCAAATGCGCTAGAAGCGTTCTGGGCAAAATTACTCCAGCTACTTTCGCAGGACCACAACTCATAGAGTGCGTCCCATTGGCCACCAGTCCAGCCTTTGGCAGCTGCCATCTCCTTGCCGATCGTTGCATTCTCCAAAAGTGGTGATTTCCAGGTTCGTTGCTGCGGTGATCCACAGAAGACTCTTGCGGGAATCGAACTATCCACTTTGGTTTTCACTGGCTCGGTAGGAGGGGTTTCAACTGCCACCTCAGCTGCAGGGGCGGGCTTTGTCTCTTCGACAGGTGCCTCTGCAGGAGTAACGGCAGGTGTTTCGACCTTCGGATCTGGTGCTTGCTCTTGAATAGAGCTAACGGGTTGAGCGCTAGAGTGCAGCTCAGTTTTCGGCGCTTCCATCGCAAAAGCGGTGGCGCTCGTCAGTGTTATGGCCGTCGCGACCAGTAATACGTCTTTGAGTTTATTCTTCATATTTATTTGGCCGTAACGCGAACGTAAACGTGCCTCACAATAAGTAGGATACCACAAAATACTGCTGCGATTCCAACGACCTTATTGTTAGTGAATGTTACCCATCCAGCGAGACTTGCGCCCGCCAGGACAATGACTGTGAGCGCGAATGGCTCGATTGCAGTGATGAATTTGTCTAACATTTGTTGCTCCTTTTTAGTTATGACTTTCACATATTAGCATACCATAGGCTCAATGTCAATACCTAGAGCTTGGTATCGGGTGGAACATAGCCATTCTTGGCCAGAAATCGTATCGTATTCTTATGCGCGTTGCGGTCACTTGGGGTAGTGGAACAGCTTACGATCCGCCTACCCTCTTTATTTATGACCCAGGTGTGATTCTTCGTCTGCATCAGCGTCAAACCGAATGGTTTTATCCGCTTCAACAGATCTCTGTTGCCACCAGTAAACTTCGGCATAGTGGCATTACTTCTTACGCTTCGCTGGCTTTTTCTTCTTGGTGGCACTTGGATCACCAAATTTGATGCGTACGAGCTGCGTAGGGGGCTGTTGAGTGATCGGAATGGGTTCATACTCAGCTGACTCCAAAACGATCAATATAGCGTCTCTACGAATGTCATACGCGCATCCGATCATGGTCGCGTCCTTTGGAACGCCTTCAATCAGCTGGACTGACTTGGCGAATCGGACACCCGTGGTGAATAGGCCCATCCATTCGACAGGGTTGATCATCATCACGCGCGTGCGTCGTGTTGCGATCTCTTCTTCTGGTACTTGCTCTGCTACTGCTGGTTTTTCTTCTTTACTCATCGAGGTAAATCTCCGCTCTTGGGTTAATTTTATCTATACCACCATATTGTAAGGTGATACATTCAACATAATTTACGTTGTCATCTGTCAGTACGCCCGCTTTCACGAGCGCATCCATCACGCCACCCGCTGCATTGTCGAGGTCGTGACGGCGCTTGTTGTCGAAGTAAAAGACCAGGGATAGTGCGATCGGGTAATCAGTCACCTGGTAGCCTCGGAATTGCAGGGCCAGCTCTTGAATTGCTGTTTCCTGCCATGCCTTGACTCGATCGTTGCTGCGGACAAAACGGCTGCCGTCTTTGCGCATCGCGATCTCTTTATTATTCTTCTGTGAAGGTACGTTACCCGTTATTGTGAGCTTCATCGTGGCACTCCCGTGTTAGCCATACCAAATTGCTTCGGTCGAAGTATAGATCAGGAGCTTCGTTTCTGCCCTTGATGTGGTGCAGATCCATGTCGCTTGCCTGCTTTGCGATTCCGCACCTTGGTAGGCCGAGCAGGTGATCCTGGCACTTGATCAGGCCCTCTTCGTCCTGATCGTTTTTGGCGGTCTGGTTTCGGTACGCTCGCCACTTTTCTTGCATCGGTCCCACTTTTTTGAGTGGGCTCCGTTTGAGGTTGCTTCGGCGTAACATTACGCTTTATCCTAACTTTCTTCCCCAGCGACATCGCTGGCACCATCTCGAACTTTAGCTTGTGCTTTTCGAGCCCTCCGCGCATCGGCGGACTTGTGGGCTGCGTCGGTACTGATCTGCTTGAGTTTGTCGGGGTCCGTCGCTTTGAGCTTGCCAAAGTAACCAGGAGTCCCAAGACGAGCACCCAGGCTACCAGCTCTCGAATGGAAATCGGTTCCATATTTCTCCTTCTTAGTTTGAGCGCCTTTTTTAGCGCCTTCGCTGTTTCCTGCCATCACTATTCCTTGTCTGGGTGAGATCGGTCCACCGACCGTTTGAAACCCGCCATAGCGTTCTCATAGTAGGTGTCCCAGTCTTCGGTTATCATTTTTAATTCGGTTTTCTTTGCCCAGAGTGCGTACAGTGATGTACGCAACTCTTGGCTCGGACTTTGATTTCCCTGGGCCGTGTCGCCCTTCGGGATCTCCGAATGCTTGATTGCATCCTTCTTAAACAACAGATGGCCTGTTTGCTTGCGGAATCCATCAATGAATGCCATTTGCTCGGTCGTCATTTCAGCTTGTGTCTCGAAAGAGATCGTGACTGAGTCATCTGACTTGCGGGCTGCCTTCTTGAGAATAACCTCTAATGCTAACAGGCTCATCTATTATACCTCGTGCTTTCCTTCGACGTTTCGATAGCTTCGTTCAAGCTGACGATCTTTGAGGGCCTGTAGAGCCTGCTCAATATGAGTGATTGCCAATGAATTTGCGCGGTCGCGGTACTTACCAGCGTTGAAGAACTCTAGGCGCTGCAAAGCTGCCCATAGAACATCTTCGACAAAGGCACCATTTGGGTCCGCCAAAATAGGTGAGCCGTCGGCGTTAGTCATGCCAGTACCGCGTGGACCATTCTGCCATTCAATTTGAAGGACTGGATGGAATACACCATCTTGAGAGGTAGGGACCGATAGAATAACGTCACCGCCTGTTGGGTTGCCGTCGTCATCTACTATGTTACCTGCAGCTATAGCTGGGTTGATATTGTAGGCTACACGGTAGCCAGGCTTTGAAACTTCATTTTCTTGTGTTGGGACCATAATGATTTTCTCCTTTATAGAGAGTTAGGTTTGATTAAAAGGGCACGTCCGCAATGTCGATTTCTTCGTCATCTTTGGGCTCTTCGGCTTTTGCGGTTTCAGTTGTTGTTGCTGGCGCTGATGGAGCGTCGGCTTCATCGGTGTCTTCCCACTCTGGCGCATCTTCAATCTTGGCCTGCAGCCACTCTGGTAGGTCGTTGAACACGTCCATATCAGGGTTTTCGATGCTGAATGAGCTGATTTCGTTCACGCCTTCGAGCTTCTTTTTGGTGGTCATGATACCTTCGATGTTGGCATAGGTCTTCTGGCCGTCCTTGCTCGTGCTATGAGTGATTTGGAGCTTGCAGAATGCACCGAGTAGCTTCGTCAGATCAAAGTCTGCAGCTTCCTCTTCGGTGAATTTCTTACCGCGCCATGAGTCCAAGTGCTTGCGCAGGTTGGCCTTCGGGTGCATCGACAGTTTATAGCTGTTGAAGATGCTGAACGGCTGGCCGTCAGTCATACGAACTTCTTCGCCATCATCATCCTGGAGCAATTCCCAGTAGAGATAGATTTTGCGGTTTTCTTTGGTGCCGAATTGACCTGTTTCAGTCTGTGTGCCGACATCCACCATTTTGTAGCAGCGAGCGAGGAATACACCTTCTGGTGCAATTTCGAAGTCGCCTCCTGCTGAGATTGGTGCCTTGATTGGGGTTACTTTTGCCATATTGTTATTTATCCTTTGCTATCATTACGATTATTGCTATTAGGAATATCACGGCCACAAGGATCGCGCTAATCCACATTGGTGCTAGTACCCACCACCATGACCAAGCAATTACATTTGTTAATTTGAGCACGATGAACACGATTGTGAGTAGTCCCACGAAACCGATACCACCAGATGATGAGCTAGTGTTTGACGACATTTATTTAGCCTCCTCGACCGTTACTTTATCCGTACCACAGGCGAACGGGTTGTTGGCGAAGTAGAAGTACGGCGGTACTGTCACTTTCACTTTTTTGCCACTGCCTGAGTACTCTTTGATTTTGTCTGCTGCCTTGCTACTAGATGGGGCGCAGAAACTAGGTTGTTCATCTGTACCAGCATTCTCACTGAAACGGATGTGGCCGACAGTATAGCCTACACGGTCTTCATTCGAATAGATGTAGCCCGTCAAATTCTTAGTTCCAAAGTTTATCTGCATAGAGATTATCAGACAAACCAGCCCAGCGAATGCAACTATCACCGCTGCAACTGCCCAGATTTCACCATCCCAGTCTGACTTAATCGCTGCGATGATAAAAGTTATCGTGAGTACCCCTAGAATTAGTGCTGCTACTAACATTATTTCTTCCCCTTCTCGGTAACGAGGCCCAGATCGAGCCCGCGCTGCCATAACTTAGTTTTGACTTTCTCTCCCATACGGTAACAAATAATCACCGCACGGACCCAGTTCATACATTCTTTGATGTCTAAACCGAGGTCGCTTCCGAACAGTGGTGTAAAGCCACCATCTTTGCGACAAGAGACAATAAGTAGATCATCGATAGGCTCACCGCCCATTTCTTCCCAGATCATCGCGTAAATTGCTGATTGGATGTAGTACTGGTAATTGATACCCTCGGGCATACATGCTTCTGGTGACTGGCTGGCGTTCGATGTCTTCCAGTCCGCCAAAACTAATTTGCCATTTATTCGAATGAGGCCGTCGAAGGTTCCACTAATTCGGTATTTTTTAGAATACACGAGCTCTTCCACGCCGACGAGTTGAGGTGTCTCTTTGGCCCACCACTCCACGAATTTGCTGAATGCGAGCTTGGCCATTCCAACATGTTCGTCAATCTTAGAGATAGCCTCGGCACGCTCCGACTCTGTCTTGAATTCGGACGTTTCAATCATCAGCTTATATTTGGCGGCAATGTCGAGCGTTCTGCCAGTAACATGATGCTCGATAGCCTCGTGGACCACGGACCCAATGTCGGCACCCTTTTTCTGTCGGCGCTGCCAGTTACGATTTGCGGAGTCGACGATAGGGAATAGTTCATCCAGGCTCACATTGATGAGTTTACGATCATCGCCAAACATAGTGCCCTTGAGCTTGCCAGTCTTTACGAGCTCACCTTTTTCGTCGAGCATCTTCTCTTCCGAGAAACCCTGCAAGCGGTCGCCATTATCACCAACGAAGTCATAGAAGCCGAACAGTTCACCGATTGCCATATTCAGAGGCCACGTCATGAGGCCCTTCTTTTCGAGCGTCAGTTCCAAGATACCAGTGGTACTCTTTGGACGGAATGCCTTGTCCCAGGCTTTCGGGTTGTCCTCTGGCAGTTCGAAGTTCTTGCGCTCGCGGACGTAGTAGCGGTGCGAAGCATCATTGTAGTCGAGCTTGACGGTGTTACGGCCCTGCTCGTCAGGGTAAATAAATTTGATTATATCCTTAGATGCCATCTGTGGTGCTCTCTTCTTTCTTGACCAGTAGGTCTAAAATTGTTGTTTTATCAATTGCCTCTGGTGATAGGTCTTGCGCACCATCGGCTGGCTCGTCGACTATCTCAGCACCCGCCAAAACGAGTACGTCATTCAGCACGATCGAGTCGGTGTAATAGTTGAGCAGGTACTTGCGAGCCTGTTCAGCTGCAGCCGTGTGGCGCGAGCTAATGCTCTTTTGGAATTCAGCTTCGGCAAAGTAGAATTTGCTGCTGTTCTCGTCGGCGACGATGATACCAAGCGTCTTCTGCTTCACATTCATGACTGAATTGCTCAGTGCGACGAGCTTGTTTGGGTCGATAGTGTAGTTCCTGTCGATGTTTTCTTTGCTATCCTGGGCCACGACGATTTTGAATGGTACTTCGACATCACTCTCGAAATTGAAGTAGTTCAGGTTAATGAGCCATGCGCCACGGGCCGTACCGCCAACGTGGAAGAGCTCAGACGCGCCTTTAGGCTTTGGAGCGTCAGTTATGTCACCTGAGAAGAAAACAGCGTCCTGGGTGCGGTAGGAGCCGTCCCAGCCTATCTTTCCAAGGTTGCTTGATAGCGACAAGTCCAAGTCAATGCGATTTCGACCGACATTTTCCCAGTGGATGCCTGCAACCATGTTTTCAAGTACTTCGACGTATGATCCAGTCGGCAAGTTGCCAGTGAACTGCTTTTCAGTAGCAGGTAGCGCATACTTGAGCCCCTTAGGGATGTAGAACGTCTTGCCCTCCACATTTGGCCGTAGGTCCGCAATGATTGACTTGAGGATGATGCCATAGATAATCTCGGCACCCTTTTTGTTCTCGAAGTTGAATTCTTTTGCATAGCTCTTGCCATTTCGGACGCGGTACAGAATCGAATCTGCATCAGTCGTGCGGAACTTCAAAGCATAGGCCAGGCGAATTTTTCGGAAGATATTGGCGTTCATGAGTGCTGTCTCGAACTGGTGAAGATTAGGCTTATCATTGGTCTTGAGACGGCCAGTGATAGTGTTCAACAGGTCCTCTTGCATTGGCTTGTGATTGACCACGGCCAGGCGACGGATTTTATTGATACTCTTCTTCATTTTGGTGTTCGTGCGGAACGCCAGGAATATCGGCTTGTAGCGATAGAAAATAGTGGCGAGGTGCTGCAGGCCAGTGTCTTTTTCATACTGGTCGAAGTAGCGGGCCACGTCGAGGTTCTTCTGCTCTTTGATTTTGGTGATGAGTGCCTTGTTCTTGATGAGCAATGTTTCATTGGTCGAACGGAATACGACAAAACGCAGGAACTCGATAGGGCTCTTTGGCACCACACCGAGATAGTCGTACAATGCCGACTTCGCTTCTTTATTCTTGATTACACCGAGGTCATTTTCATCAATACCAACGAATGCTGCAACATCGAGCACGTCGGCCAGAGTTTTTTCCGCCAAAGCAATACCTGAGGTCAGGAGCTTCATGAGCTCGACTTTCAGTTCTTCTTTGGTGAGCCCACGAATAACGACGATGCGGACACCGTCTTTGAGTGCTGGAGCGTCTAGCACTTCACCAGGAATGAATACACCCTCGTGAGAGAATACACCTGCATTTTCGGCCCCATAGGTCGTCAGGTAGTGGATCATCTGCTCATATACAAGTTGCTCCATTGAAGCATCGCGTACTTTGGCGAATGATTTATGAAAGGTAGCGTTCAACTCTTCCGAGCTGCGCCCATAGGCTTGATTAACGAGGTCGACGAGGTGCGCAGTATCATGATAATTTGCTGCGATTTGACCGTCGAATATAAACCCCTTCGGAAGAGTGATTTTGTCAAGCTCTTCGTTTTGAATTGGGACCATTTCTCGATCATCTATAGGCAAAGCCTTAAACAGTCGTATTGTTGATAACATTTGTTGCTCCTTTGTTATGCTTAATGGTTCATAAATAGGGCGAGTAGTAAATTGTAAGCTCCGCCGCTCTACCAACTGAGCTACTCCCCGCTATAGCTGCACGAGGGGGTGGGCACCGCGTACAGCTATTCTAGTCGGGGAGGCTGGATTCGAACCAGCGACCTGCGGATTGATTTTAGATAGGAACTACTTATGCCCCATATATCAATCATTAAAGTGGCGGAGAGTAAAAATAGCTTAAAAGGCTACTGCATCGCTGCAGTAATTATAGGAACTCTCTATGCCACAGATTTTTATAATGAACAATGAGCGCAGCCCAACGGCAAGGTTTCCAGTATTGCTACCCTGTTTGACTAACCTATCCTACACCTTCACCCCAACCTTTCCGCCTATCGTCCGAGGCCCAGCTGAGTACACAGATTACTTTCAGTTTCTTTACTACAGAAGAGAAGCGAAGCGCCAACGATGTCTTCGCGGACTGTCACTCTAAAGTGCCTAGTACCTATACCCGTCCGAAGACGGTTCCTCGTTGCTGTTGCTCTCATTGTTCACTATAAGTTTTTAACGTGCATGGTAGCGGGTGGTAAGTAATATCCAAAATTATTTGATAGGAACCACCTTTGCTACCTCTATAGTATCAAACCATAGGTTCAATGTCAAGCCCTTTTTTCAACCAATCACTCCAATCAACTTATTGCGTCGAGCGATTTCCTTATCGAGCACTTTGAGCTGATCGTCGAGTCGGTCCGCGTCGCGGTTGACCCGAATAATTAGTATATTCTTATCGTCAGGGTAACGAACATCGATAGTATCGGGCAAGTTCAGTCGGCGCTTGATGCCGAGCAAGTCGAGCATTTGTCCGCCAATGATTGCGTAAATGCTTTGGATGTCGCCCCAGCTCCATGACTGCAGGCTTCCGCGCATTACTTCGACTCCTGTGTTCATGACATTACCTCAATTTCTGCGAGCACGTCGCCCACGATAAAGAATTTCTCGGGCTCACCAAGATCAGGATCTCCATCGAGCTCCATCAGGTGCGGATTTTTGATATAGGTAGCGTCAAATTCCTGGTCGCTGTACAATGCAGCATTCGCGTACTTCTGCGGGTAGTACACCATCGGCACCACGCCGACAGTAACAGCATCTAGTATCTTGCGAATTTGAGCAACCTTCTTACGCTTTTGTGGGGGAAATTTTAGGATAGTACCATCGGTTTGAAGCAGTTCGTAGCGGAAACGACGTTTGCTATCTTTGACGGTCTGGCCCTTCTCTTCGACTTGGTCCTGTTCTTTTTGGCGCATAATAGCCGACACTTCGCCCTCTTCCGTGGCGGGCTGGCTAATCTCGACCTTACAGTCATTGCAGAAAACATGCTCGGTATCCGAACTATCGACATCATGGCCGTAGTGACTCATACCTGTGTTAAAGTCGTACAGCGCAATATGCTCTCCGAACATCTTTTTGTTCTTGCGGTCGATGCGGGTGATTTTGATATGGATCGGTGAACCTTCATAGCTGAAAGTGAGCACGCGCCCCTTATAAAACAGGTACTTGCCGTCCGCATCTTTGTCAGTATACGCACGGTCGAGCATCATATCGCTCAGATCTTCTTTTTTACCCATTGAGTTGCTTCTCCTTATTTCTTAATTTATCATACCATAGGTTCAAAGTCAATGCTAAAATGCTTGTGTAGGTGGCGTTTCGAGTTGCTTCTTTTCGCCACCTACGACCTTGAGCTCGACCGCCCCTGGAAAAACGTCTAAAACTTTTTGGACGTTTATTTTATTATCTAGGTGATCATTTAACCCTTGATCGCCACTCCACATATCACCACCAAGGCGCGAACGCTCAAGTAAGTCATCCATGACAGGATCATCTGAATGACCGAAGCCTGGTTTTTCTTCTGGTGGTACATAGCCTGGCTCAATTTCTGGGAATGGTACCTCTTCGCCTGGATACAGCTCCATGTGGCAATAGTTGATGACCGACTTTTCACCCTCGGCCTCGAACATCTCACCCCAGTCTTTGTACGGCTCGCGTGGCTGCCGTACGCGGTAGGTTGTAATCTCATCCAGTGCTTCTTTCAATTTATCGCCTGCAGCGTCCCTATCGCCCGCGTAGACGAGCTTTACGCCATTTTCTGCACACCAACCCGCCATCGCCTTTACGAGCTCTCCTGAGGCTGCTGAGGGCGCTGCTATCCACGGGACCATGCAGTGATCCATGACCGCAGCGTCCGAAGCACCTTCCACCAAAAAGATCTTCTCGCCTGGCTCTAGGTTCCAGGTCCCGTACATAGTCGGCTTTGCATCTTTGAGGAATGTGAATCGACGCTCGCCTGTCAAGTGGCGCAGCTGTGAAAATGGAATTGACTTTTTGCTCCTGCTAAAGTACGGGATATAGTAGCTGTTCTTCTCGGCCACCCATCGCCATCCAAGATCGTCGAGCACGTCGAGCGGGATATTTTTGAAGTAGTGGTCGCGAGGGATCATTGGAAGTGATTTCCAATAGTCCATCTGATCGAAAGTCTTGTATTTCACTTGATTTTGTGCACCTTTATTGCTGGTCCTGGCCTGTTGGCTTTGACGTACAGATCCCGAAAATGATTGTGACCCGCTGGAGTGCTTACGATTAGGATCTTTGCCGACATCGAGGAGTGCGGGGAAAGCCTTCGTGATATGAAACCGCCCACACCCCGCGTGGCAGTTGACAAACCAATCATCTTTGTAAATTTGAACAGAAGGGTTTTTATCGTCGTGCATCGGGCACTGGGATAGGATATAGCGCTGAGAATTTTTGTGCTTGAGGTTGGCCATATCGAGCTCTCGGAGTACGTCCGTCTCGGTGAATTTGTCTTCTTCATAATTTCCTTTCATTATGCTGCTGACTCCAGCTTACTGTTGATCATTTTCATGTTGTAGTGGAAGCCTGGCTTTTTCGTGAAGCGGGACTTCATCAAATTGAGCCTCAGGGTGTCGATCATATCTTTCTCCTCAGTGACTTCGATTACTTTGGTGGCTGCCTGTGCGAGTGCTCCTGATCCGACAATGCGATCCATGCCCTTCGCGCCTGTTGCTTTGTTCATGTGGCTTACGAGTATAATCGTCTTCTTGGTTTTTTTCATCAGCTGGTTGAGCTGCTGCATGAATACCCGCTGCGCGATATATTCGTTTTCGCCCTTGACAGATTCGGCATTCTCGAATGCGAACTGGACGTGGTCGAGTAGTATAAGCTCGATCCCTTCATTGAACCAATCTTCGATGTACTGCAGCAGGTCCTTGAGATTCCAGGACTTTGTGAGTGCATCCTCTGGCAAGCAGCGGACCGTCTGGCTGGAATTCATCTGCTTGTATTCGTCATCGTTGAGCACCTGGCTCAGTCGGTTGCTAACATCGGCCATATCATCTTCGAGTACGAGCAGGCCGACCTTCGTGCCTTTTTTGATTGCTGGTGCCATAAAGTTGAGCGCGACTGTTGATTTACCCACGCCAGTCGGTCCATATAGCAGCACAATTTCGTACCCGTCTTTTCGGCCGAACCCACCAGAAAAGTAGTTGTCGAGCACCGAGTGGCCAGTCGTGTATAGATCGGTCCGACCCCACGTCGCTTTGAGCGCTTTGGCCTTCTCGTAAAAGTCGCCGATATAGACTTCTTGTTTACTGAGCCCCATCGTCCCCGCCCATCCGTTTACGGACCATTTCGTCCTGATTTTCAACTGTGACATTTTCAGGCGCGAACTCGTTGGCTGGCTTGTCTTCGCGAACTGCGAACCATCGGCCGAACTTGCTCGGTGCCAGTAAATTATCGACACTCATCTGCTTGTTTTCTTTGTGCCACTGTGATTTTGAGAATGCGCGGGCCGATCCGATGATCTCGTCGACGGTGTAGTCCCTGAGGCGGGCGTTGAGCATACGGAAGCGCTCTTGAGTGGCTTTTTCCTTGGGGTTGACAATCTGAATGATCTCATTGAGGATATTCATTTTCGGGTTCGGGCCTGGCGCGGGGCCGTCGGCGGAAGCGGAATTATTATCCTCCAAAGAAACAGAATCGGTTTTAGTTGTTTGTTTAGTTTCTAGTTTAATAGAATCGGTCATTTTGACAGTTTCCTTGGTTTCGGTCATTTTGACAGAAAGGAATCTTTCAATTTGAAAGTGACAAGTCGGTTTGTCGTTCACCTTTTTTACTTTGGTGGAAATGTAGCCCGCCTGGACGAGCTTCGCGACGTGCCGACGGATGGTGCTTTCGGACCACATAGGGAACCGTTTCATCATCTGTTCGTAGCTGCGGAAGAAATAACCCTTGCCGAATACTTTTTGCGCATAGACCAGATCGTCATAGATCATGGCAGCTTCGACAGAGGTGTCGATAGCCACGCCCAGATTTAGGCTGCGCGTCTGACTGTATTCCATTTTATACCCTCGCTTTCTTGACAGCGGGCGGTGTTAGTGCTAGGCTTGAATTATTGAAGCCTAGAAAGTACCTGCGCCCACAGGTGCTTTTTAATTTTCGTGGGTTTTGATTATTGAAGCCAAAACTTGTCATCATCATAACGCTAAAGTCCCCCTTTTTGCAAGACGCTGTATATAGCGTCCGTGACGAAACGATCACCACCAGGCCAGAAAACGAAGATCAATAACAGTAGTAAAAACAGAATGTCAAGTGTGAAAACTACCCTCCAGAAGTATTTCATCAGTCATTATCCTGAATTCTGCGGTGGATACCAGTCGCCGATTCGGACGGTGCCACTTGCTGCAATTCGTAGCCTTTGAGCCTTCGCTTTTTGGCGATCTCTGGGCTCGGCATATACTCGCCATTTTCTTGCAATTTTCGGCGGGCCCGCGTGAGACTCTCGAAGTTGAATTTTCTCATCAGGTCCATTTGTGCGTCGGTGAGCTCGGCTCCCTCGAATTGCAATACCTGGATGATGAGCTCTTTGTCGCTATCTCTTGGCGGTACCCCAGTACGGCGTGATGGCCAGTTATGTTCCAGGACATAGATCAGTCGATCATATCCAAAAGTTTTTTTGGCACCCATTATTCAACCA
>Ga0172380_10001320_pt1 | contig 42816 bp, 36 predicted proteins | sample Leawe162metaG_FD_119747 | JGI IMG/M metagenome (GOLD analysis project Ga0172380, IMG submission 119747) | Leachate microbial communities from a municipal landfill in Southern Ontario, Canada - Leachate well 162 metaG | ecosystem: Engineered > Solid waste > Landfill > Unclassified | place...
CTAACTATATTTTCATTGTACATTTTAGGTCTCCTTTCATTTTTGAGATTCCATATTTAATACTTGAAATTAGTATTTTTGAACCACTAATGGAAGTGAGACCTTTTACAATTTACCGACAAACTATTTTTTTGTTTTCACACATCCCTGAGATTGGAGGGAGGGATAGGAGAGGAAACTTTTTGATTTTATTTTCAATATTAGTTTGTGGATGGGGTAAGTATATTTGTAAATATTTAAATTTAAAAAATAAAAAATTAAAAGATAAAAATTTAACAGGTAATAATTTAAAAGATAATATTTAAGAGATGGAAATATTTACGGGGTTTGTGATAGGGCTGCTTGGAAGTCTGCATTGCATAGGGATGTGCGGTCCCATAGCACTTGCGTTGCCGACGGGACAGTTTAAAAGTGTAAAGTTTTTTACGGGAAGAATTCTTTATAACTTAGGCAGGGTTATTACTTATTCGGTGTTCGGGTTGATATTCGGAATTATCGGGAAGAACCTTGCCGTAGTTGGTTTGCAGAGGTGGGTGTCGGTAATATCAGGTATATTAATTATAATTATTGTTCTGCTGCCGGGAAAGACAAAGACTGACTTTATTACTAAGCTCCCATTCGGAAAAGCAACACAGAAGATAAAAGAAACGTTCGGGAAATTGTTTAAGAGCGGTTCGCTTTCATCTATGTTGTTTATAGGAATTGTTAACGGGCTTTTACCGTGCGGGTTTGTTTATGTTGGTCTGGCAGGTGCGATAGCTGCGGGTGATGTATTATCGGGGGTGTTATATATGGCTCTATTCGGGTTAGGAACTATACCTGTAATGTTTATAACGTCTGTTGCAGGTAATTTTATCAGTCTCGGAGTAAGGCAAAAATTAACAAAGATAATACCCATGCTTGCGATATTGCTTGCTGTGATTTTTATACTCCGTGGATTAAGTCTGGGAATACCTTTTATAAGTCCTTCACAGGAGAAGATGATGAAACACATTCCTGCATCACAACTCAACCACGATTCTCTGAAGACAATTGACTGCTGTAAATAGGAATTTAAATAATTTATCGGGTGCAAATTAACAAAAGATTTTGTTAAAGTATGTAAATAAATAAAATAAAAATGGATACATACAAGATTAGCGGAAACATTGTAGATATAAAGAACCGGGTGGTTTATCCCGGCACGGTTGAAGTTGAAAACGGAAAAATAAAGAGCATAGAGAAAGACCCAGGTGAACATCAAGATTATATAATGCCGGGGTTTATTGATTCGCACATACACGTGGAAAGCTCAATGCTTATTCCGTCTGAGTTTGCACGAATTGCAGTAACACACGGAACGGTTGCGACAGTTTCAGACCCGCATGAAATTGCTAATGTTCTGGGAGTTGACGGAATAAAATACATGATAGAAAACGGAAATATGGTACCGTTTAAGTTTTATTTTGGGGCATCATCATGCGTACCAGCAACTGATTTCGAAACGGCGGGTGCAAGACTTGAGGCGGAGGATATAGAGTACCTTTTCAAAGAATATGATTTGAAATATTTAAGCGAGATGATGAACTATCCGGGAGTTCTTTTTGATTCACCTGAGGTGATGGAGAAGCTAAGCATTGCGAAGAAATACGGAAAGCCGATTGATGGGCACGCTCCCGGGCTGAGAGGCGAGCAGGCGAGGAAATACATAAGCGCGGGTATTTCGACTGACCACGAGTGTTTTTCTATAGATGAAGCGAGAGAAAAAATATTATATGGTATGAAGGTGCTTATAAGAGAGGGTTCTGCGGCAAAGAATTTCAATGAGCTTCATCCCCTGATAAAAGAGCACAGAGATATGGTGATGCTTTGCAGCGATGACAAGCATCCAGATGATTTTGTAGAGGGACATATAAACGAAGTTGTAAAGAAAGCTGTGGGGCAGGGCTATGACCTTTATGATGTACTGAAGATAACATGTATTAATCCGATTGAACATTACGGACTTGATGTAGGAACGCTGAACGTTGGCGACCCTGCTGATTTTATTATAGTGAAAGACTTAAAAGATTTCAAGAATGTTGCTACGTATATTAATGGAATAAAAACTGCTGAGAACGGAAAGACGCTGATTGATTCTGTAGAGGCAAAGGTGGTAAACAATTTCAATATTGGATTTAAAAAGCCGGAAGATTTTTCTATTAAGCACAAAGGCGGAATGATAAGGGTTATTGAGGCGATTGAGGGACAACTTATAACAAATGAACTGCATCTTGATGCGAAGGTTGCAGACGGTTTTGTAGTATCAGACATAGACAATGACGTTTTAAAGATTACAGTTGTTGATAGGTATAGAGAGTCGCATCCGGCAGTAAGTTTTATAAAGAACTTCGGACTAAAGAGCGGTGCGATTGCTTCGTGCGTAGGACATGATTCCCATAACATAATAGCTGTGGGGGTTGATGACGATTCGCTCACTGCGGTTGTTAACGAAGTTATTAAGCACAAAGGCGGCGTAGCAATTATGGTTGACGGGAAAGTTGAAGTTTTACCTCTGCCAGTGGCAGGAATAATGTCGAACGAAGACGGGTGGGTTGTTGCACAGAAATATGACAAGCTGAACAAGCTTCCGAAGTTAATCGGCTGTCATTTGCATTCACCTTACATGACGCTTTCTTTTATGGCTTTACTTGTAATACCAGCTTTGAAGCTTGGGGACAAAGGACTTTTTGACGGACAAAAATTTGAGTTTGTAGATTTATTTGTTAAGAGTAATTAGACTAAACAAAAGTTTTATCGGGGCGCTTTGGGAATAATTATGGCGCCCTTTTTTAATGATCCAAGAATTTCTGCTTTACCCCTTTGATAAAGATAAGCAGTATATGCACACGTGACTGCATCGAGTTCATCGTTGTTCATATCTTTCTTAAGTCCTTTAATACCGAGCTTTTCGAGACCTTTATACAATCCTATCATTGAATGTTGTTTACGCGGAATTCCAAGAACATCCTGAGTTGCGCCGGGAAACATTTCATAGGAATCATATCCCATCCTTTTAAACTTCTTCTTTAGTTCAAGGCCGCGGAGAGTGAGCATACGCATGGGACCGAGGGTAATGGGAAAAAATCTTATCTTGAGTTTAGTAAGTTCTTTATCACACTCTCTGAGGTGTACGCCGTTATTATCATCGAGTGATTTTCGACCCGGGGGAAGAGAAAGAGGAGCATCGATACCAATTATTTCAGGCCCGGCACTTTTTACAAAAGAAATAATTTCAGAATTATCATGAAGTGTTGCATACTTCACAATTCGTTTATTATGCATAAGACAAATGCCGGTATCCCTTTTGGGGCTACCGGCAAGGTCTATACCAACAACTTTGGTAATCATCTAAAATTGTTCATCTGCTGACGGACCGTAAATTGCAGGCAGAGGAACATCGAGCAGTCTGAGATAAACTGTCAACTGCCCGCGGTGATGGTAGAGGTGATTGAATGTCATACTCCTCAGAGAAGATATTTTAGGCAGTTCAAAAACTACTTCGCCATTCATCTTTGCCGTCCATTTATCCATCAGTGTTTTATCGTCTGCTTTTTCGAGCAATGCAAGAGCTTTCTTAAGAGATTCATCAAATATCTTAAGAATGTCTTCAGTTGATTTTACTTCGGGAGGAGTAAAATCCATGCCTGCAAAATCAATTTCATTTGTATTTATGATAGGCTCTATAAAATCAGGCATCATAGCTACGTGGAGTGCAAGCATTTTAAGTTCCATAGACTTTACATGAGGTTTAAAGCCGAGCTTACCTTCGGGAATTCTTTCAAGAAGTTTTCTGGTACCTACAGACTCATACTTAAGTTCTGTTAATAATCCTTTGTACGACATAATATTTACAGGTTAAATTTTTGAATAATGGATAAAGTAATTATTTTATTTATATTATTGAATGCAATAACGAGGAACTTATATGTATATACATACGTTTTATTTTAAAACTAGCAGATTATGAATTAAACAAATATAACAAATGAACAAAGACAAGAAAATATTTCGGAGTTACAAACTAGGCAGCATTGAGCTTAACAATCATATTGCAATGGCTCCGATGACAAGATCGAGAGCAATTGGCAATGTGCCTAATGACCTTATGGCAAAATACTATTCACAAAGAGCCGGGGCAGGACTGATTATAACCGAGGGAACAACCTCATCACCTAACGGACTTGGATATGCAAGAATTTCAGGGATTTACAACAAGGAACAGGTAGAGGGATGGAAGAAGATAACTACAGCTGTTCACGAAAAGAACGGTAAAATATTTCTACAGATAATGCACACAGGAAGGATCAGTCATACTGCAAACATGCCGGAAGGAGCAAAGGTGCTCGCCCCCTCTGCGATTAAAGCTGCCGGGCAAATGTGGACAGATACTCAGGGGTTGCAGGACTATTCAGTTCCAAATTCGATGACAGCTGAAGAGATAAAGATAACTAAAGAAGAGTACGTTGTTGCGGCAAAGAATGCTATTGAAGCCGGCTTTGACGGAATAGAGCTGCACGGAGCAAATGGATACTTACTGGATCAGTTCCTTTCGCCTGACACAAATAAAAGAGAAGATGAATACGGAGGAAACATTGAAAACAGATGCAAGTTTGTGTTAGAAGTAGCAAAAGAATGCGCAGATGCTATAGGGAAAGAAAAAGTTGCCATAAGGCTTTCGCCTTATGGTGTTTTCAACGACATGACAGTATATCCTGAAACGAATGAAACATTTGAATATCTCGCCAGGCAATTAAACAAGATAGAAATTGTATATATTCATTTAGCTGACCATAGTTCAATGGGCACTCCTGAGGTTCCAAGAAAGATAAAAGAACTAATCCGCAAAGAATTCAAGAACACTCTAATACTCAGCGGAGGTTACGGATTTGAACGTGCGGAAGAAGATCTTGAAAATGGAATTGCAGACTTAGTTGCATTCGGTAAACCGTTTATAAACAATCCTGATTTGGTTGAAAGATTAAAAAACGGATGGCCACTAAACACGGAGCTTAACATGGATGCGTTTTATACTGCAGACGAAAAAGGATACACAGATTATCCGTTCTATTCGGCATAAAGACTCAAATACAAGACACATTTTATGAAAACCCGTCTTTGTTAAGGAGGATATAGGTATTTTCTACCTTTAATATTATATGGAATTTAAATTTTAAAGAAATTAAATTTGCTTTTATTAATTTAATAGCGAGGAATAATGAAATTAACTGTTTCCAAATTGCTGGCAATTCTGGTTATTACTGCTTTATTAACCAGTTGCTCAAAGAAAGAAGACAAACCCGTAACAGAAACTAAAGATGTTAAGAAAACAGAGTTTACTACAGGTATATTCTGCAAGCTTGACGGCAAGGAATTTACAATGAAAGACGGAGAAGCCTATGCAATGAAAAATGACAAGGCATTTAACATTTACGCTACAATACAGGAAGAAAAGGGAAAATATGAAGATATCTTCATAATAGTAAAAGCACCTGCAAAAGCCGGAGAGTTTCAACTCGACAAGGCAAGCACAGGAGGACACCTGCAATACAGAACGAACAAAGACAGGGCAAAAAGCTCCGAAGATTATGATCAATACTGGTCAGAAACCGGAAAGGTTATTGTAACAAAGCTTGACGACACACATATAGAGGGCACATTTACCGCGTCAACAACGGGCACACTTGAAGACGGAACAGAGAAGAAGCTTGAAGTTGCGGAGGGAAAGTTTAATCTTAAGTTCAAATAAATAATTACATATAAAATATTAAAGGGCTGCCAATAAAGCAGCCCTTTTTATTTAAAACTGATTTCTTGAAAGAGTAAAACAATATTGGGAGAATATATGTTATAATATTATCACCTTTTATCAAACAAACTTAACAAAATGAAGATAAAATATGTTTTAATGATTATTGCTTTTGCAATAATATCAGCTTCAATTTATTCATGCAGCGATACTACTACTAACATAATAAACGACCTAGTTGCTAACAAGATAACGGCAAAAGAAAGACTTGATTCCGCTTATGCACAAGCGCAGAGAAAATATTCGCCAAGCATTGAACTGGTAATGGTATTCGGAAAGAATGTCTTATTCGAAGGAAGCGACAAAGGAAAGACAGACATAACACTGACAACCGGAATCACTGACCCAAACAATGTGGGTGCGTGGCTTTATATTTTCAAGAAACCCGGAACAACAGACCTTGCGGTTTATACACCGAATCCGGTTCCAGGAACGAGAGACTGCATTGAGCTGACGACTTTATTCAACACGAATACAATTCTTGCTCTAATTGCAGACACGTCAGCAAAAAACATCATCTCAGGAACGCTTGGTCTGATAACAAATTCGAACTTTAAGATAAGCACAAACAAGGATAGTCTTTTAAACAGTGATGCGGCATACGATTACAGTTTTTCGGCTAATCCGATAATAAAATTCGACGCATCGTTTCTGCCGTCGTCAAGCACTTTTAACGGCAACGCCTTCTTTTCGCAAACGGGTTCAAACAGAACTGTTAACATGTTTTTAATTCCGGGATTAGGCACTCTTAATTTACCTGCATATATAGCGAACCTGACTGGTTTTCCACAAGACTTATGGATCGTGAATTACAAACTTGACAGCGGGGGTTCGACAAAGAATTTTATAGCGGGAACTGTTGTAAAGAGCAATCAGAATATGGAAATAAGTGTTCTTGGTTTATTCAGCAAGGCAATAAATATATCGAAGTATTAACAAAGAAAATAAAATTTCAAAGGGGATAAGCATAATGTCTATCCCCTTTTTTGTTTTAACATTTTACATTTTAATTATCTAAATTAATTGAAATCCTGAAAACATAGACACGACATAAATGGAATCAATAAAAGAAATATACAAAATAGGATACGGGCCTTCCAGCAGCCATACAATGGGTCCCCGGAAGGCGGCGGAACAATTTAAAGAAAGAACTTTAAATGCTATTTCATACCGTATTACACTTTATGGAAGTTTAGCTGCAACGGGCAAGGGTCACATGACAGATAAAGCCATACATGAGGCATTAAATCCAACAAAAGCAGAAATAACATGGGAGCCGACAAAGTTTATGGCATATCATCCGAATGCGATGAAGTTTGAGGCGTTAGACTTAGCGGGTAAGCCTTATGAAGAGTGGACTGTTTATAGCGTTGGAGGAGGAAAAATAACCGACGGTAAAAAGGAAAATGAAACAAAGAACATTTATGACATGACTTTTATTTCTGACATACTTACGTGGACACAAAAAACCGGACGTTCATTCTGGGAATATGCCGAAATGACTGAAGGACCAGAAATATTTGACCATCTGAAGAAAGTCTGGGAAGTAATGCAGAAAACAATTAAGCGGGGATTAGAGGCGGAAGGTGTTTTGCCGGGAGGTTTAAACCTGACAAGAAAGGCTGCAAGCTACTACATAAAATCAAAAAGTTTCAGTGGTTCGCTGAAGAAGAAAACGCTAACATTTTCATACGCTCTTGCAGTATCAGAAGAAAATGCTTCCGGTGGTAAAGTTGTGACAGCCCCGACATGTGGTTCTGCGGGTGTTGTGCCGGCGGTTTTATACAGGTTGAAGGAAAGTCTTGATTTTTCTGACAAGAAAATAATACGTGCACTACTAACAGCCGGATTGTTTGGAAATATAGTTAAAGAAAATGCCTCAATATCAGGAGCAGAAGTTGGATGCCAAGGGGAGGTCGGAACGGCTTGTGCAATGGCGGCAGCAGCAGCGACACAGCTTCTCGGGGGCACTCCTCAGCAGATAGAGTATGCTGCGGAGATGGGAATCGAACATCATCTTGGATTAACCTGTGATCCGATAGGCGGACTTGTACAGGCTCCCTGCATTGAGCGAAATGCTTTTGCAGCCGAGAAGGCATTAAATGCGGCAACTTATGCTTTATTAAGCGACGGAAGACATCTTGTTAGTTTTGATAAAATAGTAAAGACTATGAATCAAACAGGTCATGATATACCGAGTATTTACAAAGAGACTTCTGAGGGTGGAATGGCACTTATACAACTTTAGCGTCAATTAAATGGGTTATCGATCAAACAGACAGCTTTGATTCTGAGTTCACTTAATAATATATTTTAAATTATCTCTTTCTCTTATTTGTTATAATTTGAGAAATTTGTGGGAGAAAATTATTTCTTTCCAACATTATCCATAAGGTACTTTGCGACTGCTTCTGCTTCTTTCATCTTCAAACCCTGATTTGGCATTGCGGGATAAGAGGGATCTATTTTAACAGGACTGTAAATATAGCTGGCGAGCTTTTTTAGGTCACCACTGTACTTTGGAACGGTTTCCTTGTAAGGAGGACCGACAAGCTTAACATCAAACTTGTGGCAGGCAATACACTTCTCGTTATAAATTTTTTCGCCGTCAGCTGCAGATACCTGAACAATACTTCCCTGCTTATCTTTGGCAAGTTCATCAGCTTTTGCGTTTACGACAAGAAGATGGTCTTTCACAGCATTCCTGAAAGCAAGCTGGTCTTTAACAATAGCAAACGTAAAAACAAAGAACATCAGGAAAAAAATTGCACCGCTTAAACGAAGATCAGAATTTTTGTAAACATAATAAAGCAGGTTACAAACAATCAGAATTGCAAGCAGGGTAAAACCAGCAAAAGCATAGAAGCCGGAAGACGAGCTTCCTGCGGGCATTGACAATGTTCCAGCAAAGATAAACACTGGCTGTACAAGAGAACCTATTAATGCGGACGATACTGCAATCTTTTTAACTGTATCTTTGTAATCATCCGAGGCATCTTTCACACCGCCCTGCCAGACGAAGAAAAAATAGAGCATTGCTCCGCCTGTTATTGCAAACGATGCTGCAAGAAAGAAAAGATAATTAAACCAGATAGGAGCAGAAATTATAATTTTCAAAATATTATCAACAGACGACCATATACCGGGTTTGGCTGCTATCGTAGTACTTCCAACAAAAAGAAATGAGGCTATAAACATTGCCGCGATTCCCCAGTTGCCATATCTTATTCCAAGATAGTTAATTTTCTTTTCATACTGCAATGCCTCTTCCGGAACGGCAGCGCTGCCCTTAAGAGAATTAATCACTGTTTCAAACTGAAAAGCACTCTTGTAATTGTATATGAAAATAAAAGCAACAATGTATATAATAAGAGAGAGGAACAGAAGGCTCGTAGAAATTACTTTGGCGCCATACAGCATCTGTGCATATACAAGAACTATAGTTATCAGGGGAAGGATACCTAGGGCAAAACCCGCTGCCTTTCCAACTGTAAGTTTATCAATAATATCTTTTGCAATCCTGCCATACAGTGCATTTCCCGTTTTCTTTCCCTTTTTATTAAAATAAACAGAGAATACAGAAGCACCGAGCATCAATCCGGCAAATGGCAGAAAAGTCAGCAGCGATAGTATCTGCATGACTGTAAGAAGTCCTACGTGTTCCTGAGTCGGCGGTATTACAAATTGTTCTAAAACGTTCATAGTAAGAAAAATAGTTTATCAGCTGAAAGTATTGTTATTATTGCAAGTGTATAAAGATTAATCGAAACAAAAGTTCTTACAACATCTTTTCTATCCGAACCGGTCTTTCTGTAAAAAGAATAAGCAGAGATAAGCATCAGCACCGAAGAAATATATATTAATAAATCAGAAACAAAATAATTGCCTGCCCCTGTTAAGGTAATTAAAACTCCCAGCAAAACAGTTGCCACAAGCAAAACAACAGTGATTTTTTTAATGAATGATTCACTGTAAAGATCTGTAAGCACAGGGAATCCCCCTTTTTTAAAATCACCACCATAAAGTAAAAGCAGAAGCCAGAAATGAGGAATTTGCCATACAAAGAAGTACAGCGCAACAACCCCAATTTTTACATCAAATAAACTGCCCCCTCCGGCAAGCCATCCCGCAATAGGAGGAAGAGCACCGACAAGCGAACCCGGAATGATTGCAAGTGCGGTTCTTTTCTTAAGCGGCGTATAGACTGCATTGTACCAGTAAAAAGTCAGCAGCCCTACAAACATAGTACCAAAATTAGTTTTGAAGAATAAAATTGCTGTTCCCGCGAAAAGAAGAACTACCGACAGTATTAAAACATTGTTGCGTGATATTTTTCCTGATGGAATAGGCCTAGTTCTTGTTCTTTCCATCATTAAGTCTGTTTTTACCTCCTGGTACTGATTCAATGCAGCCGAACTGCATGCAAGCAGGAAAATACCGACAACAGGATACAGAAACCCAAATCCCAGTTTATCCGAAGCAAGGAAATAACCGAGAGCAGTAGTAAAAGAAACGAGCACAGTAATGCGGAATTTAACCAACTCCAGCAAAATGCTGATTTTTGATGTTATAAAAGATACCGGCGATTCTTCAATTGCAACGACAGTCTCGTTTTTATATTTATTAATATTACTCAATAATTATTTGGTTTTAACAGTATCAATTTTAAGAGAGTCTGTTTTTAATTTTGTTGTATCAATCCTTGGCGCATTATACCATGCATCATATTTATCTTTAGGAAGAGACACAATTTTAGAAAGCATATAAGAGTGACTCAAGCCGCAGTATTCCGCGCATTCAACGAAGTATTCACCGTCCTCTGTCGGCTCAAACCACAGATAGTTTTTTCTTCCCGGCACTGCATCTTCTTTAATTCTGAAAGCAGGTATATAAAAACTATGGTTAACATCAACAGAATTTAATTCAAGTTTTATTGGTTTACCTGTTGGGACAAACAGCGTATCGCTTTTAATTCCGTTTTCATATTCATAATTCCAGACCCACATTCTTCCTATAACCTTTACAGTCATCGCATCAGCAGGGGCATTTCTCATCAGCTTGAATCCCGAATATCCGTAAAAGAACATAACCATAACGAGTATTGTCGGGATTACAGTCCACAAGATTTCAACTGTAGTATTTCCTGTAATATCAGTAGCGACAGGGTTTTTCTTTCTACTGTATTTAAACATAAAGTAGAACATAGCGACGCTAACTAATGCAAGGAAGAAAAACGAAATCCCTGCTATAATTAAGAATGTTGTATCTACACTTTGTACTATAGTTTGATTCATTTTAATGGAAATCTATAAGTTAAATCAAAAAATGTTAGAACAATCATAGTAAGAAATATAGCCAGACAAACGAAAATAAATATTTTAAAGACGCCGGAATCCGTTTTAACGTGCATAAAATAATTAGTAACGAGCAATGATTTAACAACTGCAATTGCCATTGCTACTACTATTGTAAGACTGGCAAGATTAAATCCTGCAAGGGCTACCGTAATAGTTGTCAGCCCCACAAGTCCGGCCCATACAAGAATATACAGCCCGTAACCGAGGTGTTCGTGATGTGCGTTTGAATGATTATCGCTCATGATCTTTTCTTATTAATGAATTAAGTAAAATAACGGAAAAAGGAATATCCAGATTATGTCAACCAGATGCCAGTATAGACCTGCGTTTTCAAGTTTCTGGTTGTTATCTGCTGTCTGTTTATCCTTTATTATAAAGTAAACCATAAATAAAATAAAAACCAGTCCTACAACAATATGCAATGCGTGAAGTCCTGTCATAACATAATAGAGACCGAAGAAAACATTTTCCCCGTCTGACATGTCAGCCATTGCCGGTCCTTTAGGATAAATACCATGATGGAATTTTGCGCTCCATTCAAAATATTTATTAACAAGAAAGGCGCCACCTGCAACAACCGTAAACATCAGCATATATATGCTGAAAGTTTTCTGGTTTTTTCTAAGTGCGATGATTGCAATAACAACGGATAAACTGCTTGTAAGAAGCAGGATAGTGTTAACAGCGCCGATTAAAGTATCAAGCTGCATTGCAGCAACTTTAAAAGCATCGGGATACATGAACCTGTATGATGCATACAGTATGAACATGCCTCCAAAAAGAAGCAGCTCTGTGAATAGAAAGAGCCACATTCCCATTTTTGAACCTTCGTCGTCTCTATGGACGTGAGCTACTGCTTCGTTACTCATAATTAATGACTTTTCTCCGATTTAATTAAATTTGGTCTGTAATAAGGACCGTGAGTTACAGTTGGAATAACGTCAAAGTTTTCAAGCGGCGGCGGCGATGGAACTGTCCATTCCAAAGTTGTACCACCCCAAGGATTCATTTCAGTTGTTTTTCTATCCTTGCTAAGTAAAGCTTTAAACAAATTGATAACAATAATTAAAATTCCTGCTATCATAATCCACGAACCTACTGTAGCAATAATATGATAAATTTCGTATTCAGGTAAATAATCGTAATATCTTCTTGGCATTCCAAGGTATCCCATAATAAACATTGTGAAATATAGTCCGTTAAATCCTATAACGAATATTAAGGTTCCGAATTTAGCAACCTTTTCATTATACGTTTTTCCGAACATCTTGGGGAACCAATAGTGCAGCCCGCCAAAGAATAAAAGACCCATACCTCCAAACATTACATAATGAAAATGAGCAACGACGAAATATGTATCAGTAAGATGAATATCTGTATTTAAAGAACCTAAAACCAATCCTGTTAAACCGCCAATAGAAAATATAATAATAAATGCAACAACAAACCAAAAAGGTGCGCGGGCATCTATAGATGCTTTATAAAGTGTTGCAACCCAATTAAAGACTTTAACACCGGTTGGTATAGCTACAACAAATGTCAGGAAAGAGAATATTGCTCTGGATGTATCGCTTATTCCGCTTGAAAACATGTGATGACCCCATACGAGATAACCAAGGAAGGCAATAGCAAGCGAAGACATGGCAATAGGACCGTAGCCAAATATATCTTTCTTAGCAAACGTGGGAATAATTTCAGACACAAGACCCATAGCCGGTAGAATCATAATATAAACTGCCGGGTGTGAGTATATCCAGAACAAATGCTGATATAACAAAGGGTCGCCTCCAAGCGCAGGGTCAAAAATACCGATACCAAAAAATCTTTCCAGTATTATTAATAAAAGAGTAATACCAATGATGGGTGTCGCAAGAACCTGAATCCAGGCGGTTGAATAAAGTCCCCATGAGAATAAAGGCATCTTAAACCAGCCCATTCCCGGACATCTCATTCTGTGTATTGTGACTATAAAGTTCAGACCTGTTAAAATTGAAGAGAATCCAAGAACAAATGCCGCAAAGACTGCAAGCGAAACGTTTGTCTGTGTTCTTAAACTATAAGGTACGTAGAATGTCCATCCTGTATCGATAGGACCTCCTCCTACAAACAAAGAAACCAGAACAAGAAACGCTCCGAAAATATAGAAATACCATGAAAGAAGATTCAGCCTTGGAAAGGAAACATCTTTTGCTCCGAGCATAATCGGAAGAAAGAAGTTACCGAACACTGCGGGTATTCCGGGAATAATGAACAAGAATATCATTATCACGCCATGCAGTGTAAACAACGCGTTGTAAGTTTGCGGATCCATGATTGTTCTGCCCGGCGATAACATTTCGAATCTCATAAGAAAACCGAAAGTCATTGCTACAAGAAAGAAAACAATCAGAGACACAAGATAAAGAATCGCAATACGCTTATGGTCTGTGGAAAGAATCCACCCCAAAAGCCCCTTATGTTTTCCTTTATATTCTAAATAAGAAACGTTCTCCATTTAATATGTTTAATTTTTCTTTTTCTTAATTATTAATACCACTACAAAAACTCCGAGCAGCAGAACCATACCGCCTCCTGCAACGCGTGTAACATTCAGCACGTATTGTTTACCCTCGGGGTCATAGCTGTAACAAAGACTTACAATCTTTGATATTGTTGTTCCCACTTTCCCTTCAGATGCCTCAATAATCCCAAGTTTAAAATCCATCGGAAGAAAGTCCGTACCGTAAAGATATCTTGTAATCTTACCCTCGGGTGATAGCAATGTAACGACGGCCGAGTGAATAAATTCATTATCCTGTTTAATATACCTAAACCCGACTGCGTCTGTTAACTGAGCTATGGTTGAACTATCCGCAGTTAAGAATCTCCAATTGCTGTTTTCAAGCTTCTTTTTAGTAAGCTGTCCAAAATAATTTTTCTTCTTTTCGCTGCCGGTTAAATATGTTTCTGTCGGGTCGAAACTAACAGTAATAATCTTATAATCTTTTCCCGGTGTTAAATCAGTAAGGTCAACAACCTTTGTGAATCCTGTAAGGAGCGGACTGCAAATACCCGGACATCTGTAATAAACAAGCGTTAGCGCAAACGGTTTGCCCTCAGTCAGTTCGCTGAGTTTAACGGGTTTCCCGTATTCATCCAGCAATGACAAGTTCATGGGAATATTTTGCCCCAGTTTTTCGTCTATACCAACCTGTGATTTTTTATCGTCGGCATCAGTGCCGAGTGCAAAAGCTAACAATAATAATATAAATAAATACTTCTTCATTTATTTTGAAAATATGTTTTTAGCATACTGTAAAACCGCGCTCCATTCTTCTGAAGTGAGATTTAAAGATGCATTGAAGCCCTTTGAAACAGGGTGTAATGTAACAAATTTAACAAATGCATTTTCATTTTCATTCCATTTCATATTTCCCGCCATTGAAGTTACAGAGCGTTTCAAGTCAAAGCTAATTTTTCTGAAAATGTCAGCGCCTTTGTCATTTTTATCGTTGGCAATTGTGTTTACAATGTTTTCTATCTTTGCGGCTATTTCTTTCTTCTCGTCCAGAAGTTTTTCTTCTGCCATTTTCACGGGTATCTGATTTGGAAGCTTGAATCCTTTTGTTAGACTGTACGCAGCATCGACCGCTGCTACTTCTTTCTGGTCTATCGCGGGATAGTTAGGTAAAAATGTTCTAATGTAAAGAATCATATCGATTCTTTCTTCGGGTTTTAGATTGTTATACGATGCCATTCCCCTTGCCGTAATTCCCTCGTGTAAGGTTTTATACATGCCGGAAAACAACGTACCGTTTGTCCAGCCATTCAGGTCGTGGAAGTTTCTGGGCGGGGGGTTAAGCGTCTTACCTGCTGTACCATCACCTTTGCCTTCAGAACCGTGACAGCTCACACAGTTGGCATCAAACAAAGTCTTGCCTTTTGCAATTTTCTCGGGAGTGGAAACAACTTCCTTAGCAAGGTCAACGGGTGCGCTAATGGTGCCTTTAATTATCGGCAAGTCTGCCGTTAAAACTGTTGAGTCTTTAACGAGTGAAGAAGGAGTTAAATTTCCTCTCGAGAAATACTCGAGCTTCCCAAGGTATGAATATCCAATCACTATAATTATAACCAGCAGCATCACATAGAACAAACCATACAGACCGAGAATGGTTTTCTTTTTGTCGTGTACTTCAAGATTTATGTTATCGTTTTCGCCAATCATATTTTATAAACTTTTATTTTATTATAAATGAAAATCTATTCCTCTTTGCAGTTTCGGGTCACCTATCGGTGCAAGGTTTTTCTTCCTTGCCTGTGCATAGAAGACAAGTATTAAAATACCTATCGAAAGAACAGGGAATCCCATTTCATAAAAACCAAACACTATTGTTTTGCTGAATGTAGGCATTACAAGCCAGTACAAATCAATAAAATGAGCAAACAGAATAAATATCGATACTCGTTGAAGATTCTTAGGATCGCATTTAGACGACTGCGAAAGAAGTGCCGCATAAGGTATCGCAAAACGTGCTATCATCAGTAGTACAGATACAAAGCCCCATCCCCCTTCCCAGCGAGCTATAAACCAGAAAGTTTCTTCGGGAATGTTTGCATACCAGATAAGCAGAAACTGGCTGAACGCAATGTATGCCCAGAAGTTTGTAATTGCAAACAGCAGTGCACCGAATGAATAGTAATGGTCAGTTGTAAGACCTTTAACAAGATATCCGCCCTCGTTCAGAGAGACCGCAGTAAAAGTTGTTGCAGCAAGTCCTGCAAGCAGTGTAGCTGAAATAAAGTAAATTCCGAATATTGTAGAGAACCAATGCGGCTCAAGCGACATCATCCAGTCAACCGCAAGTACCGTGATACCAATACCTGCAAAAAACATAAACACAGCAGACAACTTCACGTTTGTTTTTGTTAACTTCTGGTCTTTTGTTTTATCCTGTTTCATTGAGTTCTTCACAAACACAAGATAGAACACATAAAACAACGCAACGACAAAAATTGTGCGTCCGATGAAAAACGGAATATTAAGATAGGGGGTTTTGCCTGAAAGAATTGGGTCAGCCTCAACAACTTCTGTATGGGTCCAGTGGAACAGCGTATGCATCATAAAGAAAAGCGGTATTGCAAACAGAAGCATTAAAGGCAAAGACGAGGCGATAAATTCACTTACTCTTCTGAACGGAGTGCTCCATACAGCACCGGAAAGATACTCAAGTGCCACGAGAACAAGCGCCCCTATTGCAATACTTCCGAAGAACATAAGACCGATTATATTATTAAAAGCTTCGCGAGCCGGGTCGAGAACGTACGAAACCAGAACAAGGACAAGTCCGATGCCCGTAAGCAGAAATCCTATCTTCTGTACTTTAGCCGGTAACTCTTTCTTTTCGTAAACCATTAACTATATAAATTTAAATTCATATTATTATTTTATTTACCTTCTACATCAATATCCAGAGCATTCTGAGAACGCTGAAGTACCCTTATATAATGTACTATCGACCACCCTTCTTCAGTTGACAACTGTTTTGCGTATGAAGGCATTGCGTTCTGTCCATTGAAAATAACATGATATACGTTTGCGTCCTGCCAGTTACGTACCTTATCGCTGTGCAATGTAGGCGGGTTCGGGAACTGCCCGTTCATCCGGCTGTCACCCTTGCCGTAATAGCCGTGACAAGGACTGCAAAAGGTGTTATATTTTTCTTTTCCTTTTGCAACAACTTCTTTTGAAAAAATAAGCGGGTTTGGAATAACCTTAACAGCAGAATCATTCATCCCTTTGAATTCATAGGGAAGGTGACCCCGTGCAACCGTGCCTTCAACGGGCAGACGCATTCCATATCCGTCGGCAAACATAACGCTGTTCGACTGCGGGTCAAGCCTGTCCTGTATTGCCATCCATGTGAACGGTTCCATAAACAGAAGTTTGTTCAGCATGAAATATGTTCCGCCTGAAACAACCAATGCTACAAAAACAAGCAGCATAATGAACTTAGGGTCAAATGGATTTATTGCTTTCTTTTCCGGATAGTAAATTGTTTCTACATCCTTGCCGCCTATACTTGAGAGAAAAGCTTTAACTTTTGATTCTTCAAAATTCTTATCAATCGAAACTATGCATAATCCGTATTTATCAGATGAAACCTTCTTCATGTATGTTGTGTCATGCAAAGCATGCGAGTTATTTGGAAATTTGAAGAATAAGGTTATCATTGTCAGAACTGTTCCAACGGCAGCAGATAAAACAGTTACTTCAAACGTAACCGGCACAAAGGCTGGCCATGAGAAGAACGGTTTGCCTCCGATTATAAGCGGGTAATCAATTGCAGCTACCCAGTATATAAAGGCTAATGCAAAAGCAGCGCCCGATAGTCCAAGGAACAACGTGAAAAATCCAAGATAAGAAGATCCAATTCCCATCGCCTTTTCAATTCCGTGAACAGGGTATGGTGTATTTGTATCAAACTTTTTATATCCAGCTTTTACTGTTTCTTTTGACGCATGTATTATTTCGTCCGGTGTATTAAATATTGCAGTAACCGAGTGAATCATTTTATTTTCCATTAATGATGCCCTCCTTTATGCGACGGTTGTGCGCCTTCAATAACCGCCTTTACTTCGGCAATTGAAACAGACGGTAGTCCCTTTACGAACAGAAGTACAAGCGTAAAGAAAAGCCCGAATGACATCATCAAAATTCCGAGGTCATATATTGTCGGAGTGTACATTCCCCAGCTTGAAGGCAGATAGTCGCGTGAAAGCGATGTTACAATTATAACAAATCTTTCGAACCACATTCCGATGTTAACTATAATTCCGAGAATGAACATTGGAATTATTGCCGTTCGAATTTTCTTAAACCAGAATAGCTGCGGAAATATTACGTTGCAAGAAACCATTGTCCAGTATGCCCATGCATAAGGTCCGAGAGCACGATTGATAAACGTGAATGTTTCAAACTGATTGCCGCTGTACCATGCCATGAAGAATTCCATTCCGTATGCATATCCAACGATAGTACCCGTCAGGAGCATAATCTGGTTCATCTTTTCAAGATGTTGAATAGTGATAATATGTTTCAAATCAAAAGCCTGCCTTACAAATATTAATACATTCTGTACCATTGCAAAACCCGAGAACACTGCTCCTGCAACGAAGTACGGCGGGAATATTGTTGTGTGCCATCCGGGAATTACCGATACCGCAAAGTCAAAAGACACGATAGTGTGCACTGAAAGAACGAGCGGTGTTGCAAATCCCGCGAGTATCATGTATGCCTTTTCGTAATGCTGCCAGTGACGCGAAGAGTGTCTCCATCCAAGACTGAATATTGAATAAATCGTCTTCTTAAGTTTACTGGTTGTTCTGTCGCGAAGTGATGCAAAGTCAGGCATTAAACCTATGTACCAGAAAACGAGCGATACAGTGAAGTAAGTCGAAACTGCAAACACGTCCCAGAGAAGAGGCGACGTAAAGTTTACCCAGATATGGTTTGCATTCGGGTACGGGAATAAATAACCGTCAAGCCAGGCTCTTCCCGTATGAATTGCCGGGAAGATACCCGCGCACATAACGGCAAATATTGTCATCGCTTCCGCGAAACGAGCAATGCCGGTTCTCCATTTTTGCCTCAGCAGGAATAAAATTGCCGAGATAAGTGTTCCTGCGTGACCAATACCAACCCAGAACACAAAGTTGACGATATCAAAACCCCAGCCGACGGGATTGTTATTGCCCCAGACACCGATACCTTTGTAGAATGTCCAACCCAAAGCGCCGCTGCCTGCAAGAAGCATCAGCGAAGTGATGGTTATTAAAACCTTCCAGAGTTTTCCGGGTTTGGTATCAAGCGGTTTGGATATTACATCGTCAATAGATTGTGCAGAAGGGCTGCCTTCCACCGTTGGTAACTCTTGTGTGTAATCAATTGTACTCACTACGCTTTTTTCTCCGGTTTTATATTTCTAAGTTTAGCTATATAAGTAACGTTTGGTCTCACGTTAATTTCTTCGAGCACGTGATAACCAAGTTCATGTTCTCTGTATTTTGCAATATCAGAATCTTTCTTTGTCAAATCCCCGAATACAATTGCACTCGTAGGACAGGCTTCTTGACATGCTGTTAATACATTATCACCGTTGAGGCTTCTGCCTTGCTCTGTTGCATGCTGTCTTTCATCCATTATTCTTTGTATGCAGAAGGTGCACTTTTCCATAACGCCGCGTGAACGCACCGTAACCTCAGGATTATTCATCAGGCTTAAAGAATCGCTTTCGTAATATGCATCTGCAAGGTTGTCCCTGAAGTTGAAGTAATTGAATCTTCGTACCTTGTATGGACAGTTGTTTGAGCAGTACCTTGTTCCAACGCATCTGTTGTAAGCCATCTGGTTAAGACCGTCGGGGCTGTGATTTGTTGCAGCAACGGGACATACGTTCTCGCAAGGAGCGTTGTCACAGTGCTGGCAAAGCATAGGCTGAAATGAGACGGAAGGATCGTCTGAGTGTCCGCTGTAGTACCTGTCGATTCTCATCCACATCATCTCTCTGTTCTTGCCGACTTGTTCCTTGCCTACCACAGGAATATTGTTTTCTACATTACATGCTGCAACGCAATAGTTACAACCCGTGCACTTGTTAAGATCGATAGACATTGCCCACTTATTCGTCTTGAACTCATAGGATGGAACAATGTTGAAAAGATGAACTTCACCTATTTCTTCTTTTAAGAATTTCGGGTTTTTCTGATATTCTTCGAATACGCCTTCGCGTATGATTTCCCTTTTTAAATGTATATCATTGTATCTTTCGTTGTCTATCGGATAGTGTTCTTGTGTTGAAACCAATTCGTAGGTTCCCGATACCTTGCTGACTTTAACGTCATTGTATAACCATTCAGAGACGGGGGCTGTTTTTGAAATAAGATTTATTGTGTTAACGCCTACTCCGTTTCCAATAGGACCTGCATTCGTCCTGCCATATCCAAGATCGATTGCTATAACGCCGCTTGCCATACCGGGCTGTACCATGACAGGTGCCGTTAATGTTTTTCCTCCCGCCGTAATCTCAATCATGTCATTTGATTTCACATCTAACTGTTCTGCAAAGTCAGGCGATACCGCCGCATAGTTATCCCACACAACTTTTGAAACCGGGTTTGGTAATTCCTGCAGCCATCCGTTGTTTGCATACCTTCCGTCGTGTAAATAATTGCTTCTGTTAAGCATTAGTACAGAATTTGTTGATGCCTTAAGCACAGGGGCTGCAGCAAATCCTTCGGGATTGAAACTCAAAGAGGCGTCAAAACTGTCACTTGTTGTAATTACTCCGTCATGAAGTGAGTTTACCCAGAAGTTTTTAAAACTATCTTTTGAATTTGCGAAAGGATATACCGTTTTCTCGCAGTTCGCTTTTAAATAGTTCAAATATATTCCTTCGTTAAACGCATCGGGCTTCTCTGCAAGCCAGTTCAAAAGAATAGCCTCCTTCTGTCTTGTCTTGTAAATAGGCGCGATCACAGGCTGCTGCAAACTCATCATGCCTGTTCTTACTTTATGATCGCCCCATGCTTCAAAATTATGGTGTATTGCAAGCGAATAGTTGCTAAACTCGCTTGTTTCGTTTGCTGTTTCCGAAAGTGTTATTACCAGATTAACTTTCTTTAGTGCCTCTGCATACTTATAGTCGGGCGAGAAATGATAAACAGGATTTGAATCAAAGTGAATTACCGCTCCAACGCTTCCTGCATTCATTCTACCTACGAGAACGTCGATGTCTGCCTTTGCTGTTAGGGGCACTACGGGCACGTTGAAACTGTCTTTTGCAAAGACTGTTGTTCCAAGCATATCATTAAGCTTGTTCACCGCTGTATGTGTTGATTCCGGAAGGCTTTGCCCTGCGGTCACAAAGGATTCTGTTTTGTGTTTCTTTAAATCTTCAACAAGTGACTTGACAGCTTCTTTCTTTAGGTTATATTTCTTTATTAGTTCATCAAGCGAGGCATTGTTATCTGTCATTGAGTTCATAAGTGCATATACAAACTCTTCAATAGCATCCGTTCTGAGTTTAATCCTGTAATCTGAATTTGCGCCTGTTAAACTGAACCCGCCTTCTACTACATACAGTTTATTAAAATCGCCTTTTTTCTTCATCACGTCACGGCTTTCAGTATAAAGCCTTTGCGCTTCAACAAAATTACCTTCCCTGCCAAGAAAATCTGATTCCAGTGAAAGGATTATCTTTGCCTCGTTCCATTTTACAACTGGTAAACCGTCCTTGCCAAAGCTTTTCTTTGCTGCGTTCAGCTTATTAACGTTATTAACAAGTTCATAAGAATAGAATTTTGCAGTTGTATATTTCTTCGCAAAATCTTCGAATAAAAGTTTTGTTGTTGGCGATGTAATTGTGTGTGAAATAACTGCTATTTCTTTTCCTGCTGCAACTGCTTTTGTAAGTTCATCAATTATCTTAGTATCTGCATCAATCCAGTTCAATGATGTGAAAGTATTGCCGCTTTTTATCATCGGCTCTTTCAGTCTGTTCGGCTCATACAGGTTCATAATGCTTGCCTGTCCTGTTGCGCAGATTTTGCCTTTGTTTATAGGGTGCTCGGGATTGCCGTCAATTTTTATAGGTCTGCCTTCTCTTGTTTTAATTAAAATGCCGCACACATTCGGACAAGCCGTACAAGTAGATGCATAGAAATTAGGGAGTCCAATAGTTATATCTTCAGGTTTTTTGTTGTAAGGAATTATCGCGCCTTTGTCTCTGTAGTCAGAACATCCTGTCGCAGCAAGTGCAGCAGAAGACGCCATAAGTGCAAGAAAAGTTCTTCTGCTTACGGAAGACGATTTAGATATTTCAAGTCCTTCGGAAACTCCTTCCGTAAACTCATCTTCTTTAGCCTTTAAAAACTCGGGGTCGCTGTTTAATTCCTTAAACCCTCTCCAGTAATTAATATCTTTATCTGACAAAGTTTAAACTCCTTCTTGATTAATGTTGGCGTTAACTCTTTTCACTGACTCCGGGTTTTCCCTTACCTGAATCTTCTTTGAACTGAATAAATTTTCTGCACGTTTAGAAACAAACTTAAACGGGAATTTAGCGAGCAGAAAACCGCCTAATGCAATCAATCCTGTTGCATACATAAATTGTTTTCTTTCAATCTTTGTCTCTTTAAGACTTTCGATAATTTTCATTGTTATAATATTCTTTGGAAAGTTAAATACTTTTTAACGATGACACGCTGCACAATTTTCGGGTCCCTTTTTAAGGTTCTCTTTTATCTCCTCGTAATTGCTAATCATCTTCTCCGGTTGTCTGTGACAGGTCAGGCAAGCACCCATAGTAAAAGAATTTGTCTGCCCGACAACTTCCATCTTTGCAACGTCACCATGACAGTTTATACAGTCTATTTTCTTATTCACGTGTGAACTGTGATTAAAATAGACAAATTGCGGTACCTTGTGAATTCTGTTCCATTCAAGCGGTTTATTATCAACATAGTAGCTTGAAAGTTTCTGGATTTCGGGTTTGTCGGTTCTTGCGAGAGTATGGCAGTTCATGCAAATATCCACGGAGGGAATACTGGCATTCCTTGACTTATCAACTGCTGTATGGCAGTATTTGCAGTCGATCTGCATAGTGCCCGCATGTAATTTATGAGAAAATTTCACCGGCTGCTCCGGCGTGTAACCGATGCTGTTACGCTCGGCGTAAGACGCGTAGTAAGTAATTGCAAATACAGCTAAAACAACAAATACAATTACAGGCAAACGCACCTTCAGATTGTAATCGAGTAGATATTTATTCATGTGCGAAATTTATAAAAATAATCCCTAAAAATAAATTGATTTAAATTATTGAAAAGGAAACATATAAGTAAAACAATTTGGAAGACAAATAATTCCTTACAATTCATGGTTGGAAGGCAAAAAATATATTAATGGAGTGATATATTTTTCGTCCCGAGCAGTCCTTTTTTTTATGAGTCGAGTGCAACCGAAACTTAAGACTAATTAGAGTGCAAGGTGAGCGCAAGATTAAGAAAAAACGAAAACGTGATTTTCGGGTCAAAAATCAAGATGTGAAAACAAGAAAATTTTAACACGAAAGCACTAAAAAGAGCAGTTGATAGTTGAAAGTTGATAGTTGATAGAAAAAGAAAAAGATTGTACAACGAAACCACAAAAAAGAGCAGTTGATAGTTATTCGTGAATGAAAAATATTTAACCACCAAAACGCCAAAAACACTAAGACAAACACTATGATATACCTTTCATTAATAATCACAACAAAAACCAAAACTTGGACACGATGAAAATTTATTATTATTTTTTGTGAAAATATAAATATGTGGAAATATAATATTTAAACGTCAAGAAAATATTTTTTATGCAGAAATATTTTTAAAAAATGAGAATTTTCGTGTCACAATTACAAAAAATGTTGTGATTAATAGTAGGAGGGTATGTAAAAAACAGGAAAGGCAGGGAAAGCAGTAATTAAAGGAATAGCAGGAAAAGCAGTAAGAGCAGGTAAAGCAGGTAAAGCAGGAAGAGCAGGTAAAGCAGGAGATAGGACATGAAACTGGAGATAGAATAAATATAAGAGACAAAACAGCCTTATACTATTTCTCTATTCCATAATTTCTCTAAAAAAATTCTTACAGGTAATATTTCTATATCGCGGGTTATTCTTGGTGTTTTTTCGTTACAGACAAGAATAGTTTTTTTAGTATTATGCAGTTCTTTGAATTTGATTAATCCTTTTAAATGTTGATTACCAATATTTGAAGACCCTTTTACTTCAATAGCGATTTCACCTGAATTCAAAATGAAGTCAACCTCCTCGCCGGATTTAGTTCTCCAAAAATTAATTTCAAAATCAAAATCATTATAAAGTTTAAACGCATTAATTTCCATAAAAATGAAATGTTCGAAAGCTTTCCCGAATAATTCGCCTTTTTCCTCAATAATATTTCTTTTCGAGATGGCACCTGCAACACCAACATCGAACAAATAAAACTTCCCGGCTTTTTGAATCACCTGCCTTTCCTGTCTCTTTTTAAATGGTTCAACAAGCGTACCGAGCAATGTGTCAATTAAAATCTGATAATACTCTTTAACTGTTTTTTCATTAACCCCACATTCTCTTGCAATATTAGCGTAATTAGTGAGTTCACCGAGGGAGTATCCGATTGAATCGAAGAATCTTGAGAAAGCGGGGATGTTACGAGTAAGACCTTCATCAAAAACTTCTTCTTTTAGATAATCGTGAATATATGCCTTTAAAGATTTTTTATAATTACTGCTCAAATAATGAGAAGGAATAAGTCCTTTGTTTAATACATCAAGAAGATTGAACTCTCCAATTTCTTTTGAAGTAAGCGGAAGCATAGTAAACCTCCAGGCTCTTCCGCCGAGCAGATTTGCTTTTCCCCGTTTCAATTTTCTTGCACTGGAACCGCTTAGTATAAAATTTAAACCTTTATTTTCAATCAGCCAATGAATTTCATCCAGCAATTGAGGAATTTTCTGAACTTCATCAATGATAATGGGTGAATTTAATATTTTCGTATCAACCGCGTTTAATTCTTCTCTTAAACGCTGAGGAGCATTAAGGTATTTCATGTAATTATCTGATAAAAGTAAATCTACATAAACATTATCAGGAAATTTCATTTTAAGAAATGTTGATTTACCTGTTTTCCTTGCACCCCATAAAAATGCGGATTGTTTTTCAGGTAAGTCTATATTTAACAGTCTTTTATACATAACTATTCCGTATTTAACTCCGTTTTAGTTTAACTATTCCGTAATAATATACATTTAAGTTATAATAATCAAGTTAAAGAAAAACCCTTTTGCAAAAACCAAAACTGAAAAGAAAACTTGAAAGGAGTAAACCACCAAAGCAACAAAATACTAAAAGGGCAAAACACAAAACAGTCAAGTCAAGTATAATTTGTTGATGCTCCTCCTATTAATAGTCACAACGGAAATTAAAATTCTGACATTTCGGTTTAGCAAAAAGATTTTTTTATAGATAAGAAAAGATGATAAAACAAGAGGTTATGAGGTACAAAAAATAAGACGTTCAAAAAATGTTGTTTTGGTTTGACGGCAAAATGTCAGAATTTTGAAATTTGTTGTGATTATTAGTGAGAGGTGTATCTAAAAACAGGAAAGCAGGAACTGCAGGAAGAACAGTTAGTCCGATTAGAACGATCTAAACACGAAATAGACAAAGCTTGAAAAAAGTAATAAAAAATATATCACCCCATTAATGTAATTTAATATTACGGGATGATATTTAAAGATACTTTTAAGTGTGTGCTATCAATTCTATTTCCACTTTTGCGTCTTTAGGAAGCCTGGCAACCTCTACGGTACTTCTTGCGGGAGCGGACTCTCCAAAGAACTCTGCATAGACTTCGTTCATTGCGGCAAAATCGTTCATGTCTTTTATGAAGACGGTTGTTTTTATTACATTCTGAAGTGAGCTGCCGCTTTCTTCGAGCAGGTGTTTCAGGTTTGTACAAACTGCTCTTGTCTGTTCTTTGATGTCCTGAGAAATTAGATTTCCGTCGGGACCAAGTGCTAACTGACCGGATGTGAATATCAGTCCGTTAAATTCTATTGCGTCTCTAATTGCCGATTCAAAACCGCCGCCTTTTATTTTAAGGCTGTTGTACTGTATTGCCTGTGAATAAGGACCTATCGGCTTGGGTGCTTTTTCTGTGTAAAGTTTCTTTTTCATGTGATAATGTTTAAAATTTATTTTCTCTCGCTGAGTTCGATTATTCTTTCAAGGTCTTCGTCCGAGAAATAATCAATTATTATTTCGCCTGTTTGTTTTGTCTTTGGTTTTATCGTTACGCGTGTTCCCAGAAACACTCTCAGTTTGTTTTCCATCTCCTGTAGATAAGGGTCTTTGTGGGGAGCCTCTTTCGTCTTTGTTCTTTTCTTCTTTGGTTTTGCTGATGACTGGGTTAGTCCTTCCAGTTCGCGGACAGTGATTTTTTCGCGCATTATCCTTTGCCATAATACGAGCTGTGCGGCAGGGTCGTCAACTCTTAGTATTCCTCTTGCATGTCCTTCGGTTATCTCACTCTTTCTAAGAGATACTTTTATTTCAACCGGAAGTTTTTGAAGTCTTAAAAAATTAGCAACGGTGCTTCTTTGCTTTGAAACTTTCGCTGCTATCTGATCCTGTGTAAGATTGCAGTCGTCAACAAGCATCTGGTATGAATCTGAAAGCTCCATCGGGTTCAGATCAGCACGCTGTACGTTTTCAATCAGCGCAAGTTCAAGAAGATTTTCCTTACTGTCATCCGTTGTGTTGTAAATGTAAACGGGAACAGACTTCAGTCCCGCAAGAACAGCCGCTCGCAGACGGCGTTCGCCCGATATTAATATATATCCCTGTCCGTCCTTTGCGTTCATTACGGTTATCGGCTGAAGAACACCTTTCATTTTTATTGATTCAGAAAGTTCGTTCAGCTCTTCTTCGTTAAAGTCTTCTCTTGGCTGGTAAGGGTTTCGTCTTATTTTTTCCGTTTCGATAAAAAGCTGTTCTTTTGTTTCTGTCTTTGATGCTTCGCCCGTTACGTTATCAGGGTCAATATTCTTGTTGCCGAATAAGACTGATATTCCTTTTCCTAATCCGCCTTTGTTATCCATTTATAAAGTGATTTTATTTCGTTCTACAAATTCCTCTGCTAAGTCTGCATAGTGCCTCGCACCGAGAGAATACGGATCGTAATCCACAATGGGCTTGCCGTAGCTTGGTGCTTCACCTATTTTAACGTTTCTCGCTATCTTTGTTTTAAATACTTTATCTGCAAAATATTTTCTAAGTTCGGCTTCCACTTGATTGGCAAGCTTTAATCTTGAATCGAACATCGTGAGCAAATATCCCTCAATGCTGAGCGCCGGGTTGAATGAATTCTTTACCATCTTTATCGTGTTCAGCAAAGCCGAAAGTCCCTCCAGCGCATAGTACTCGCATTGCACGGGTATCAGTACTGAGTCGGCGGCATTCAGAGAGTTTAAAGTAATAAGTCCGAGCGACGGGGGGCAATCAATAAACACAAACCTGAAATCGTAACCGTTATCTTCTTTGCCCAGTTCACGCAGCTTGTTTCTAAGCATTAATTCTCTGTGTTCAAGAGGGACAAGCTCAAGCTCCGCTGCAACGAGATTAATATGCGACTTAATTATGTACAGATTTTCTATCTGTGTTTTCTGTATTGCTTCGCTTGCTTTCTTGTCGGTCACAAGAACCTCGTATATACTGCTGCCGTCATTGCCTGTTTCAATGCCCATGCCCGTTGTTGCGTTTGCCTGCGGGTCTGCATCTATCAGAAGTACAGGTGTTCCAAGATTAGCAATACACGACGACAGGTTAACAGCCGTTGTTGTCTTGCCGACACCGCCCTTCTGATTAGATATTGATATTACCTTTTGCAATAATGATTGACTTAAAATTCTAAAACTTCACCCGGTTTCATTATAACACATTTTTTGCCAATTGATTCAACCTTGCGCTTGAAATCGTTGGCGTCTGACTTTATAATGTCAAATGTGTCGTAATGTATCGGAATTACGGTGGCGGCATTTACGAACTCGACAGCTTTCACTGCGTCGTCAACTCCCATTGTGAAGTCATCGCCTATAGGCATGCACGCAACATCTACCTTGTGCATCTCGCCGATAAGTTTCATGTCGTAGAAAAGTCCCGTATCGCCTGCCTGATAAAAAGTTTTTCCGTCAATCGTCAAAATAACACCGTAAGCATCCCCAGCGTACGTGCCGTCGGGCAAAGACGAAGAGTGATGCGCAATCGTGAGCTTCACTCTTCCGAACGGAAATGTGTAAGCACCGCCGATATTCATTGGATGAGCATTAACTCCTTGCGAAGTACAATAGTTTGCCAGCTCATAAATTGCAATCACTGTTGCATTATTGCGCTTTGCCAGCTCGATAGTGTCACCGAAGTTATCTCCGTGTCCGTGAGTCGGAATAACGTAATCGCACTTCACATCTTCAAGCTTTACGTCACAGTTTGGATTTCCTGTAATGAACGGGTCCAGCAGAATTTTATGCTTGCCGGTATCTACTTCGACAAATGCATGTCCGTGATACTTTATTTTCATATTTTATTTAGTTAAAAAACTATAAATTAAAATGTTCCTAAAGTTAATACTAAATTAAAATTAATTCAATTTTATAAAAACTGCATAGTGAAAATTTCTGTTTACATCATTATTGAATAGTTTTTTAAAAAATAGATAAATAAATCCATTTATGATTCTTAGAGATAGATTAGAAGAGATTATTCCCGGGCTGAGAAAAGAGTCCGCAGAGGTTTTTGCACTCGGTCCGAACGAAACAATAGGGGAGGTAACCACCGAGCAGATTTTCGGCGGGATGCGCGGTATAAAGTCGATGATTTGCGATACTTCAGAGGTTGGACTTGAGACAGGGCTTATCGTCAGAGGCAGACCGATTCTGGACCTCGTTGATATACTGCCCGAAGAAATGTTTTATCTGCTTCTTACAGGGGAGATTCCCGATAAGAAAGCACTTGAAGACCTTCAGTGGGAGTTAAGAAGAAGAAACGATGTTCCCTTCTATGTGTGGAATACTATCAACGCACTACCGATGGAAACACATCCGATGGTAATGCTAAACTCGGCTGTGCTGGTTATGGAAAACGAATCTTTCTTCAGAAGAAGATATGAAGAGGGCTTGCCCAAAGACAGGCTGTGGGAGCCGATGCTCTGGGACGCTCTCAGTCTCATCGCCCGCATACCGATAATAGCGGCATACATATACAGAAGAAAATTTAATAAAGGACCGAGAATCAACCCCGATAACACTCTCGACTGGGCGGCAAACTATGCAAGGCTGCTGGGTGTGGAAGATTCCGACGGCTCATTCGCAGATTTAATGCGGCTTTACATGGTGCTGCACTCAGACCACGAAGGAGGAAACGTAAGCGCCCTTACAACACAGACAATCAATTCTGCTCTCTCTGATATTTATTTTTCAATCAGCGGCGGACTTAATGGACTTGCAGGACCTTTGCACGGGCTTGCTAATCAGGAGTGTCTAAGATTTATTATAAAACTTCGCGATGATATAGGTCATGTACCGTCCGACGCAGAAGTAAAAGAATACTGCATAAACCTTCTAAACAACAAAAAGGTAATATCGGGATACGGACACGCAGTACTCCGCGTAACAGACCCGCGATTCACGGCATTCGTAAACTTTGGAAACAAGCATCTTCCTGACGATGAAATATTTGGAATAGTAAAACAGCTTTTCAACATCGTTCCGAAAATATTAATGGAAGGCGGCAAGGCAAAAGACCCGTGGCCAAACGTTGACGCTTCAAGCGGTGCATTGCTTCATTACTACGGCTTGACGGAGTATGATTATTATACGGTTCTTTTCTCTGTATCACGCATACTTGGTCTCTCTGCACAGTTAATACTAAATCGTGCTCTCAACAGACCAATCATCCGTCCGAAGTCAGTAACAACAGAGTGGATGAAGAAGCAACTGACTGCAAAGAAAGAATCAAAACCTGCGGCTGAGATAAAACCAAAATCAAAATAAGAATTAAGAACATACTATAAACAAAGAGGCTGTTAATCACAGCCTTTTTTGTTTTATAGATTATTTAAGGATAAAAGAAGAGCGCACTCAGAAAGAGCGGATTTATTATGATGACCACTGATTTAAAAAGAGAATAGAACGCCTGCCTGCTGCAGGCAGGCAGATTTTCGCGGATTAGACAGATTTCCACGGATAAAGAATTTTTATTTATTGTCTGCGGGAAAGAGAAAAGAGTTTAATTTGTTGCCCGCGGGAAAGAGACGGAAAGAAACAGGTGATTTTATTGCTTATTATTTTATGTAGAGCATTTTGCGTGAAGGGGTGAAATATGTTTTGCCGTTGTTTTTTTCACGTGCTTCGAGACGGTAGAAATAGACGCCGCTTGGGAGGCTGAGACGGGAGAAGTCTGTTATTTTGAATCTGTGCAATCCGGAGTAAAGGAGCATGTCGTAAATAACCCAGAAGACAGTCCTGCCTGAGATATCGGTTATTTTCATTTTTACGTATGAGTCTTTTGGCAGTGAGAACTCTATTGTTGTTGAAGGATTGAATGGATTGGGATAGTTTTGTTTCAGTACATAATTTGACGGAATCACGGCTGAATTGCTGTCAATGTATGTGGGGTATATTACGGGTCCGCCGCCGTTGTTGGTGCGGATCCAGCTGCTCCAGCCGGTGTCTTTGTTGATAAAATCAATGTGTGAGAATCTTTTTCCTATACTGGTGTCAGGCTGCTGGAATCCCCAGTTAACACCACCGTTTGTTGATATCCAAATGACCCCTCTTAATTGTCCATTTGGAAATTGTCTGAGCCCCCAATCACCGTATAGTGTATCCTTATTAATTACTTTAATGTTTGATATGAAATTCAGTATGATTCCATTGTCTGTTGGCATATAATGCTGTGTCCAGTTCAAACCTCCATTAGTAGTTCTTTTTATTCTATCGCCATTTACCGTCCATCCGGAATTTTCATTTATAAAATAAATTTGATTAACATTTCCTACATTCTGTATCTGAAACCAATTCACCCCACTGTTTGTAGTTTTATATGTTGCAACAGCTTCAAATTGCGACCATCCCACATACTCCCCGTTTACTTTTTGTTTCAGGAAGAACACTTTTCCAAACCCCGTATCGTCTGATTGAACTGTCCAGGTTACACCCGCATTTGTTGTCCGCCAGAGAAATGGAAGTGCGCCCGCTGTGCCGCCGACCCAGCCGGTATCTCGGTTTACAAATGAGATGCCGTTTACAGTCCAGGAACCGGCTAATGGCAGACTATCCCACGAAACACCGCGGTTATATGTTCTTAACAGCATACCATATCCGCTTGCACTCATCCCATTAGCATAAACTGTACTTGAATCAATAATTTCAAAATTACCCACGTACTGACCCGGTAAAATTAATAACCAATTATACCCTCCATTTGTTGTTCTAAGTGCTATTGCAGGATTCATGGAAATCAAACCCGTATTTCCATCAAAAAACTTCAGATCATTAACCTGCCCGCTCACGGGAAGAGGCTGTGAAAACCACTGGGAAAAGCATGCGGATGAGAGCATCATTTGAAAGATGACGGTGAATATGAGAAAGATATTTTTCACAATTGTTATTTGCTGATAATGTAATAACAAGGGGAGTTAAAAAATATGGAAATATGAATATAGTTTTGGATAAGGTAGAAGAGTGCACACAGAAAGAGCGGATTTATTATGAACTGCCCTTGGCAGTCAGGTTTACACTGATAAAAAATAGAACGCTGATTTTCACGGATTAGGCGGATGGACGCGGATTTAGAGAATCATTTTTATTGCTTTTAAAGATTAAAGAAGAGCGCACGCTGAGAAAAAATAGAACGCTGATTATCGCGGATTAGGCGGATGGACGCGGATTTAGAGAATTAATTTTATTTCTTTAAAAGATTGAAGAACAGCGCACGCAATCGGAAAAAAGTGCCTGCCTACTGCAGGCAGGCACAACAAAGAGCGGATTTATTATGATAACCACTGATTAAAAAAGAGAAATAGAGCGCCTGCATTAAAATGTTTTAATCAATGCGAATCATAAATAAATCAGGTTAATCCGTCTGCGCTCTTGCTCTTCTGGCAAATTATTTCACTGCTTCTATTTTGTACATTACACCCTGTCCAGGCCTGTAAAATCCAAGGTCAATAAGAGCCGCCGTCCTTTTATCAAATTCGGCAACTACCTTTCCGCTATCTATGTCAATAATTCTCCATTTATCAAATCCTGCAAATTCATTTGAATTTGCATCCAGCTTAATCCTTATAAACCTCTTGCCGCCGCTTTTTTCTTCGCTTGAATTATCTATAAAGGGTGAGCATCTTCTGTTTACTATCATAAAATATTTAGTGGCTTCATCTCCGTTTGCTTTAAACACTGCGGCTTGTAAATATCTGTCTTCGTTGCATTCATAAACCATCCCCGGAGGATTGCTGCCACCCGGATTATCTTTTGTGCATTCCCGGTCTCCAATTTTATAAGAAACTATATCGGAGAAAAATGTTTCCGAAAGAAATATATTTCTTTCTCCGCTTAGTCTGTATGTACAGGTTTTTGTATTAGCAGGATTAAACCTCATCACATATTCGCCTCTTTTCTTAAGTAAAGCATCAATACTGCAAACGGCTTCAAATTTATTCTGCTTGTAAACATTCGAGGTTCTTGGTGTGGGTATTGCACCGTGACGCTCATACTCCATGATTCCCCTGCAGAAATAATCATCCTTGAAGTTTGTCGGGTCTGCCATATAAGCGAACCACCATATTCCTCTTGCGTTGTATGCAAGGGCAAGGTTTGCCTGAAGCTCAAGCTCCTCATTCGAGGGCTCTTTCAGCTTGTGTCCGCTATGATGCCATAGATGCGCCTGAGGACAGTTTATTACCCTCATTCCTTTTTTGCTGAGTTCATACATAAGTTTACTTATGTATGAATAATTAACTCCCGAAAGATTTTTCGGATCGTCAAAGTGTTCCTGCAGCCATCTGTCATATTCGGATGGAGGTTTTGGTTCTGAAAGTATTCCTTCTAATTTATTGTATCCCGATGACGAAAGTGTATTAGGATGAAAAGACGACCGGTACTTGTCAACACCGTCTTTATCAGCCCATCCTTCAAGCGCATAGGCACCCATAACAATAGTACGTAGTCCGTAATCGTCGTACAAGTATCTCTTCAGCAGGTCGGCATCAAGATTATACTTCCAGCTTTGCGGAATATGCAGTTTGAAAAGATCGTAGTTCAGCCAAATTACAAGCTCTGTTTTTCCCCCTGAAGTCTCGGTAATCTGCCTGTTAAGTTCTTTTATCAACGGGAAATGGCTCATCTGGCATTCTTCAAAATAGAAATAGTTCGGGACAGGGTAGTTCGGGTTGTAATCTTCAAGCGAAAGTTTAACCTCTTCGTCAACTTTTTCTACCCATCTTTTATCCTTTAAGGTAAGATATTCATGCGCGGGTACATTCTCTACTCTTACTCTGTCGAACCATGCATCACATTTCCCCGTCCAGTAAATTTTTATATCTGTCTCGTTCTTTTCGCCCTCCCAGTAAAAAGGCTGTCCACCGGGATTCACAAGATAGGAATCAACCTCGCCAGTATTTATTTCCGGCATTACCTGCTGTCCGCTGAAATTGTAAAGTTCTTTGTATCCTCCGTCGTAGAATCCGTTCTCTTTAAAATTCTTAACGCGTAAATCTATTTGTTTGAATGCCTGTCCGTTCCATCCTTGAAGGACTACTCTGCAGACAGTCACAGAATCATTTCTGCTGTCGGAAGCAAAGTTTTTATCAATCCTGATTCTCGGCATTACGTACCATTTGTAAGCATTATCTTTCATCCATGCATTCGTCTGGGTGTATGTAAACTCCCTGTTAGCACGCATTCCGGAATTTATTAAAATTGCGTTATCATGAATGTTACCTTTTCTGTCGCAGTATTTAACCGTTGATTCTGCGCCGTACTCTTTATCGCTTATATCGGTGATTGAATAATTATCACCTCCTGATTTTAATGCTGAGTTGTTGTACGCATAGAACCAGTAATCATTTGATTTAAAGTCAGCAGGAATGCTCTCGCACTGATAGTCAATTCTTTGACCGCTTACAAGATATTCTGTAATCGGTCTGTTCATAATTGTACGCATGTTTCTTTTACTGTTCTGTGCAATTACTTTCTGAACAGTGCTCATGTACGTGGAAATGCTTTTATCGAAATGGTCGTTACCATCGTTCTGCCATCCGCCGTACGGACCTGTATATTCATGCCAGGTATTCAATCCAAGCTTTTCCTGGTACTCATAGTTTATATCTTTAGCATTATTGAAAGCTCCGATAATAAACTGGCTGTCAGGAACGCTGTATGCATCCGCACCCGTAAAACCTGTTTCCGTAGTGCTGTGATTTATAAACTGTGCCGCAAGGAAAAGCATTCCTACGGCAATGATTAAAAATAATATTCCGGTTTTGTTCTTTATTGTGTTCATGTTTGATAATGATTCATTATTAAATTACAAATTCGTACAAGTAATACAAGTCAAAGAGGCGTCCGAAAAATATCAATTCTTCAATTCCGTGCTGTTTATGACTGCTCGACCTGCCGCATCCGAATCTCAACCGAATCTGAGAGCCATCTCAACCGAGAAACATACGAGAACCAACCCTGAACGTGCCTGAAAGTGTTATTTTTTCTCGTATCACGGTCGATATTATGTAAAGCAAATCGGTGTAATGCGATGTTTTATCTTATGTAAACCATTCTTTTTGTGTCAAGAACTTTTCCATCGATAATCATTGAATAGAAATATATTCCGCTTGTATATTTAGTAGGATTGAATGTAATTTTATAACTTCCTGCTTGTAATATTTTGTTTACTAATTCTTCAATCTCTTTTCCTGTGACGTCAAAAACCTTAATTCTTACATTACCGGATTTAGATAAATTGTAACTAATAGTGGTCGATGGATTGAACGGATTCGGGTAGTTCTGGAATAACTTATAATCGGATATTATTATATTTTGATTATTACTAATACCGTTAATTATTCCACCAGTGTTTGTATGGACTCCAGTATTTAAAAAATAAGCCCAGCCATTATTGTTTCCGACAAAATTTATATAGTCATATCTAACAATATGAATTGATGTATCAGGTACCTGATATCCCCAGTTTAGTCCACCGTTAGTTGTTTTACAAATTATACCTTTGTACCAACTGTTTTGAATAATTTCACATCCTACAAACCAAAGTGTATCTTTGTTTATTATTGATAAGCTACGGCATGCAAAAGAAGAAGTTGAAGGTGGTGTTTGTCTTATCCATGTCAATCCTCCATCCGTTGTTTTTCTCGTTTCATTTATAAATCCTTTCCATCCGGTTAAAGAATCATAGAACTTAATTGCAGAATATCCGCTATCATTCAAATTCGTCCAGTTAAGCCCGCCATTTGTCGTTCTGTAGGATTGGGGATGTTGAAAATCGATACAGGCAAATCCGAGATTTTTATCATACATATATATTTTTTTAGGGTTGTAATTTGGACCATTATTCCAGATATTTTGCCAGTTTATTCCACCGTTCGTAGAACGATAGACACCGCCATTAAAACCATTGCTTAGAACAGCCAACATAGTATCTTTATTTATAATGGCAATATCATGAGGATATAAATCATTTATTATAATATTCCAATGATCGCCGCCGTTTGTTGTTTTAAACATTTCTGTCTCGCCAAAAGCAAACCCGGTGTTCGAATCTACAAATCCAATTTTAACAAAATACCAGTTAATGTTAGATTGCGAATACGTATAATTTATATTCCAATTATCTCCTCCATTAGTAGTTTTCAAGATATAAGCTTGCAGAGAGGAATTAGTATTAGTCACCGCAAACCCTGTAAGACTATCCAGAAATGTCATATCCTTAATAGTACTTCCATTCAGATTAGGAAAATACTGTTGATACCAACCCATTGTATTCTTATCCTGAAATCCTGCTGATGAAAAGAAAAGTATAAAAACAAGCAATATTAATCCATCAAGTATGGGGGAAACAGTTTTTTGAAGTTTCATAATTTATAAAATAATTTAGTCATTTGAATTTTATTAAATATGAATGCTATTTTACTATTATCATTTTTTTGGTTTCCGAATAATTACCGGCTGACATTCTGTAAAAATAAACTCCGCTGTTTAAACCTGAGCCATCGAAAGTTGTTTCATACGTCCCGGGCTGCAGTCTTTCTTTCACTATTGAGTGCATTTCTTTTCCATTAATATCGTAAACTTTTAGAATTACATTACTGACAACGGACAACTGATAACGAATGACTGTTCTCGGGTTAAACGGGTTAGGGTAATTCTGCTCAAGAGAAAAAGCCGATGGGATTTCGGTTGAGATGTTTTGCGTACTTGTTAGATTTCCTGTTGGATTGCGTTTGTAGTAGATCTCCGAGTTGAAATTACGTCCATCAAACCATACTACATGCACGAGTGTTCCGGAGACTGCGATGAAGGGCATCTGAGAATATTGAGAAGCATTCGTCAGACGTATATCCGAAGACCAGACGACACCGCCGGATGTTGAGTGTTTGTAGTAGATTTCCATGTTGCCGTCTCGCTTGTCATTCCATACTACATGCACATTCGAGCCGGAGACTGCAATGGAGGGATACTCGGAATCAGCAGTATTATCCGTCAGGCGCGTATCTGTTTCCCAGATTATTCCGCCGTCTGTGGAGCGTTTGTAGTAAATTTCCAAGTTGCCGTTGCGATTGTCCCTCCATACTACATGCACATTCGAGCCGGACACTGCGATGGAAGGAGAACTGAAATAATCATAGTTATTAGTCAGGCATGTATCTGCACCCCAGTTTATTCCGCCGTCGATGGAGTGTTTATAGTATATATGAAGTATGTTATTGTGATATTCTCTCCATACAACATGCACATTCGAGCCGGAGACTGCAATGGAGGGATAATTGCAAAAATAAATGTTATTCGTTAGGCGCGTATCTTCACCCCAGTTTATTCCGCCGTCTGTTGAATGTTTGTAGTAGGTTTCATAGTTGCCATCGCGACTGTCTGACCAAACAACGTGCACAAGCAAACCGAAGACTGCGATGGAAGCATCCCCAGATTGAGAAAGGTTATTCGTCAGACGTGTATCCGAATCCCAGGATATTCCATCGTCGGTGGAACGTTTGTAGTAGATTTCTTCATTGCCATCGCGACTGTCTGCCCAAACTACATGCACGAGCGAGCCGGAGACTGCAATGGAGGGATTTTCGGACCAACCAGAGTGATTCGTCAGGCGTGTATCTGCTCCCCAGTTTATTCCGCCGTCTGTGGAGCGTTTGTAGTAGATCTCTTCGTATGTGTCGCGCTCGTCATACCATACTGCATGAACTATATTCCCGTTTGCAGCAACACACCATGCGTTATTCCATGATGTATAAGAATATCCAGGATCATTCGTAAGCCGCACATCGGGCTCCCACTGGGCGAAAGAATTAAGAATAATGAATGATGAATTTAGAAGGAGTAAAAATATTATAATAATTGCAACTCTTGTTTTCATATTATTTATACCTTATTAAAGTTTTAATATCCATTTATTAATTTTGCAGTCAGTAGAAACGCTCCTAACCTGCAAATAACCGTTTTACTTCATTAATATCATGCGTTTTGTTTCCGAATAATTACCGGCTGACATTCTGTAAAAATAAACACCGCTGTTTAAACCTGAGCCGTCGAAATTAACTTCATAGATTCCGGGTATTAGTTTTTCATTAAGAATTGTTTGTACTTCACGACCCTGAATATCGTACACCGTTATTTTAACGCTGCCCAGTCTGCCTGTTTCAAACTTAAACTTAGAGCTGCTGTTAAACGGATTAGGATAGTTTTGTCCCAGTCTAAACTTATCCGGTACTGCGGCTACAGGCTCTTCCGTAAACGTGGCTCCTCCGTTTGAAGTGTAAAGAACAGCCCCGTAGTTTCCTACCAGCCATCCAGTATAAGCATCAATAAAGTGAATTCCGATAATGCTTGCCAGTGTTGATGTATCAGGAATCTGCATTGACCAGTTCAATCCTCCGTTTGCTGTTCTGTATAATTTTTTTGAACCGGCTACGGCATATCCCGTATATGAATTCACAAAAGACATTTTCGGGATTGAAGATGCCGTATCCCGTAGAATTTCTGTCCAGTTTGCACCGCCGTTGGTGGTTTTCTTGATAAGTCCTGGTACACTGCCGCTTCCGGCATATCCGGAAATGTAACCAATTAACGAATCTGTGAAGGTATAATATAGCAAGTTTAAATCAGGCAATCCCCATTGTACCCAGTTAAACCCTTTATTTGTGGATTTGTAAAGAAATTTATTATTTCCTACAAAGTAACCTGTATTCTGATTAATAAAATATATAGCCTTATTTCCGCTTATATAGCTTATATTTGTTGGAAGTGTTGTTGTATAAAAACTGTTGCCGTTGGTTGTAATATACAGCATTGACGAATTTGAAACCCACCCCGTGTTTTCATCATGAAAGAATATGTTAATTAAAGGTTCCGGGTTTGTTGAAAATAAACTCGTCCAGTTATACCCGCCATTAGTCGTCTTTGAAAAGCCACATGTATATGGAGGAAGACTTGATGAATTAGAATGATACATTATCATAGGAGAACACATAAAAATGTCTGATATCCTGCCGCAATAAATTGAGCTCCAGTTTATACCGCCGTTTGTAGATTTATATATACATTGGTTGTCGCTTAATATGTAACCTGTTTGCGCATCAAAAAACTTTACGGTTTTTAAATTTATTGTGTAATCTATTCTAATCAAATTCCAGCTTGACTGCCCGAAGGCGGAAGAGGCAAATAATATTATTAAAAATACTGTTAATGATTTTTTCATGTGGGTAATATTTATTTTATCTTATGAGAACCATTTTCTTAGTCTGCGAAAAATCGCCTGTATTAATTCTGTAAAAATATATACCGCTTGAAAGTTTTGAGCCGTCAAAGGTTGTTTCATAAGTACCCGGCTGAAGCCTGTCATTTATGAGTGTTGATAAATCCCTTCCGGTTATGTCAAAAACTTTTATAACAACACTCCCTGCCTCCGATAATTGAAAGCGTATTTTGGTTATGGGGTTAAACGGATTAGGATAGTTTTGGTACAACATGTGTGATGCCGGTGTAACTGAGGGTATTACTTTAATTCCTGATATAATTCCTGATGTTGTTTTCAGGATTACACCGCTGTTTCCCACAAGCCAGCCTGTGTGTTCGTCTAAAAAATTTACGTATAAATGTTCATTTGTCGGAGTAGGCTGATAAAACCAGTCTGTTCCCCCATTTGTGGTAGCATACAAGAGTCCTTTTTCTCCTGAAGCCCAGCCGGTATTTCTGTTTATAAAATCAATATACCGGATATTCTTATCCGTCGAGACCAGGCTGCCTGTCCAGTTAAATCCGCCGTTTGTCGATTTTGCAAGCAGTGTATTTAAACCGTTGCCGTAACCTGTTATGTAAACCGTGTTTGAATCAGCAGCCGAAACATTTTGATAATTTACTGTCGTAAAAGGTCCGGGTTGACCTATCCAGTTTGCTCCTGCATTTGTGGTTTTTATTATTCCGCCGCTTGTACCTACAATCCATCCTGTATTCTCGTTTATAAAGCTTATATCAACATAATAAAGTACAATTGAGTTTGACTGGTAAACCCAGTTAACCCCGCCGTTTGTCGTCCGATATATAGAACCCTCACGAAATGAATATGAGCCCATACTTCTATATAAAGAGCCCACAATAATTCCGGTTGATTCGTTTAAGAAATGCATTTTATAGAAATCATAAGTTATAAAATAAGTGCTGCTTATCTTTACCTCAGATAAAAAATTCCAGCTGCTTCCGCCATCGGTTGTTTTATATAATCTTCCCGGCTGAAAAGCATAGCCTGTATTATTGTTTACAAAATTTACAGACAAAACAAGGTCTCCGTTAAGAGACCATTGCTGAACCCAGTTGTTTCCGCCGTTCGTTGTTTTTAGAATAGAACCCGTTCCGCATATATATCCTGAATTTGCATCGCTGAAGGAAGAAAATATAAGGTTGTTAATTGTTCCGCCGGATACAGCTATCCAGTTGTTTCCGCCGTCGGATGTTCTCAGCATTTTTCCGGCATATCCCGAAACCCAGCCATTGAGCGAATCAACAAAAAATACTTTTGTAAAGTATCCTGATATGCCTGCGTTTTGAATTGTCCAGTTTGCGCCTGAATTTGTTGTTTTAAGTATTCTGTTACCGCCAACACAGTATGCTGTCGTTAATGATACCATTTGGATTGAGGTTAATGTGTCGCTTGATGAATAACAGTTTGCCCAGTTTACTCCGCCGTTAGTGGTTTTCTGAATAGTTCCTAATCCGTTAATACTCAAACCATTTGTGGTATCAGAATAATCAAAATCCTTTCTTGTTTCATAACCAAAACGAAACCAGTCTGTACCGTTATTGGTAGTGTAATAAAAATAGCCATATCCTCCCCCGGTTATTGCTTTACCGTTTTCGAGAAGGTCTAACCGGTTTAAATTAGCAACAGAGGAGTTAATTGTATATGATGACCAGTTAACACCCGCGTTTGTAGTTTTATAAATTACACCATAATCATTTACTATCTTCTCACCTGTTATAAAGCCGGTATTTTCGTCTAAAAAAGCTATGTCTTTTAATACGGAGTTACCGCCAAGTGTGTTGAATACCCAGTTATTACCGCCGTTTGTGGTTTTGTAATAAACGCTTGTATCACTGAGAATGTACCCTGTATTTTGATTTATAAAATGTACTTTTCCAAGATTCTTTGTCATACCGGTCTGCTGAATTGACCAGCTGCTTCCTCCGTCGGTTGATTTTAAAAGCATGCCTTTGCTGCCCGCAGCCCATCCCGTGTTTTTATCCAGAAAGAAAACACAAACCAGGCTGTTTCCTTGCGGCAAAGGATTCTGCCAAACCCAGTTGTACTGTGCTTTCAGTGTTGCAGCACAGAGAAACAGGGATAATATAATAATTGACTTTTTCATGGTGTTAAAAACTTTTTAATATTTACTATAGAGGTAGGTGAATTCACATTACCGCCGTTAATATCATTTGTATATAATGATGTGTCAGGGGAAATTATTTCAGCAAGTATGACTATAAATTTCTTCATAGTGTGGTTTTGGGTTTTTCGTCTTTATCAAAAACAAACTTAATATAACTTAATATATAAAGTTATTTTTTACAATCTATAACTTACTGCATGAAGCTGATTTGCTTCCCCTCGTGCTCCAGCAGCCATTTCTTGCGCCAGAGTCCGCCGCCGTAGCCTGTCAGTGTGCCATTGGAGCCGATTACGCGGTGGCAGGGGATTATTATCGATATGCGGTTCTGTCCGTTTGCATTTGCTACTGCTCTTACGGATTTTGGTTTGCCGAGTTTTTCGGCTTCCTGCTTGTAAGACCATGTTGCGCCGTAAGGGATTTTCTGCATGGTTTTCCATACTGCCTTCTGGAATTCTGTGCCCGGAGCACAAAGCGGAACCGAGAAATTCTTTAATTTCTTTTCAAAATATTCTTTAAGTTCTTTTCGGAGTAAATTGAAATGTTTGTTTTCGCCCTGAATGAGAGTTGCGTTAAAATATTTTGCAATTTGCTTGAGTTCGGTTTCAAGCATTCGGCGGTCAGAAAATTCCAGCAGGCAAATTCCGTCTGCGACGCCGCCTGCAAGCATAGTTCCGAGAGGGGTTTCGATGCGGATGATATCAATTACGGTTTTTTTCTTACTGTTTGAGGGAGAAACGCCGAATACAGATTTGAAAGTGTCGTTAAATCCGCTAAGAGATTCATATCCTGAATCGAAAGCAGCGGCGGCAACGGTTTCTCCGTTCTGAATTTTTTTAAAAGCAGTATTGATGCGAAACATTTTCTGGTATGAATGAAAGGTGATACCATGATTTTTTAAAAACCAGCGTCTGATTTTACTCGGCTCGATACCTTTCTGACGCAAATCCCAGTCTTTAAATTTCTTTGAAGGGTTATCGGAAATTTCTTTTATGATGTTTTTAATGTATCCAGGGGTTTCGCCAAGCATTTCAAGCGGGCTGCAAACCTTGCAGGGTCTGTATCCGTGAAGGATGGCTTCTTTTGTTGTGCTAAAGAATTCAACGTTTTCTTTTTTCGGCTTTCTTGCCGTACAGGTCGGACGGCAAAATATTCCCGTAGTCTTTACTGCGGCGAAAAAACTTCCTTCATAAGAAACATCCTTATTGAGAAGTGCCTGATACATTTCTGAGTGTGTTAGCATAAATAATTTTTAAACAAAGTTAAACAAATTAACCCTGAGTTTACAACCGATAATTTAACATGTATTTTTGAATAAAACTCCCCGCCGCAAGCAGCGGGGTATCTAATTAACAAATATGTCGTCCCTGCCTGCAGCAGGCAGGCCTACGGGACTTTAAAAATATAGAAATCAATAGCTATAAATATTTAGTCCCTGCCTGCAGCAGGCAGGCCTACGGGACTTTATAAGTTTAAAAACATTAAAAGATTTCGCTGCAAGCAGCGTGGTATTAAACCCAAAGTTAATAAAAGGTTTCCTCATTTCGTTTTATTCACTGTGCAGTGCGCTGCATCCTTTACAACAATGAACTACGATTATACTCAGTATTAATTTATACTTCTCTTTTTTTCCTCGTAAAGATTGCAACGATGGCCGAGGTGATAAGTCCCATTACCGGTGCGCCCATAAGTCCCATCATTATGTAATTAGAGTTGTTGAAATAATTCTCCGCATCCTGCTGAGTCATAGCCCCCGTGCTTACTGCGTGCTTAATTGCATTCGGAAAATATTCGGGTGTTATTACATACGAGACTATCGACTGCGTAAGGGGAGACAGTATTGTGACAAAGAGTGTAATTATCACACCGCACAGAAACCCC
>Ga0172380_10001321_pt1 | contig 42792 bp, 45 predicted proteins | sample Leawe162metaG_FD_119747 | JGI IMG/M metagenome (GOLD analysis project Ga0172380, IMG submission 119747) | Leachate microbial communities from a municipal landfill in Southern Ontario, Canada - Leachate well 162 metaG | ecosystem: Engineered > Solid waste > Landfill > Unclassified | place...
AGATAGATGTGATGGATACTGTTGCCAATACTGCGATGATAGCGACAACACCGAGTAGTTCTACTAGTGTGAAGCCTTTTGTGTTCATTGATTTCATATGTTTATATTTGTGTGATTTCTACCACTAAATCGACCTCATCAGTCTAACATTCCGTTCAACTATTGTTGGGGAGCGTTTTTTAGTAGCTTCTTTCGACTCCCTTATTAAAGCACATTGTCCCAAGAACGCAAGTCTTTTTTAATAAAAAAAACAACCCCGAACACAAAAACATGGCAAAAAATACCCTCTGCATAGATATAGGCACGAAAACAGGCTATGCAACATTGTTAGAAGGGCAACCTATCACATCTGGAACTGAATTTCTTGCCTCAGAATTAGAGCTGCAAGCACAACGCGAGAATGGCGAGGAGAGAACTGGCGACATCAGGTTTAAGCGATTACATGCATTTATATACAAAACCATCAAGCAACATGACATCCAGAGAATAGTCTTCGAGGACGTTATATTTGCAACCAGCCAGATACAAGCACAATTGTGGGCGTCTCTCCGAGCAATAATTTGGAACGCAGGAATCACCAATAATGTCGAGGTACAATGTGTGCCGGTAGGAACACTCAAAATTTTTGGTGCAGGTACAGGCAAAGCCGATAAACAACAGATGAGCGAAAGCCTACAAATAAAACACCCTGAGGCTTGGAAAGCTACAGCCGATGACAACGAAATAGACGCAGTATGGATAGCATTCTATACAGCTGCAGTTGACAAGGGGCTAGTTAATTGGTCGTCAGTTTGGGAAAACAGGAAGAAAAGGAAACTTGAAAAGCAGCAAAAAGCCAAGGCAAAACGGGAAGTAGCAAAGACGAAAAAGGCAGCCATTATAGCCACAAGTATAGAAGATCTTACAGCGGCACTCCTACAGGCCAACATCAAAGTCCCAAAAGGCAAGATTATACAAATTGCCAAAATGCCCATTATCAAAAAGGAACTCCAAAATGTAACCTACGTCCTGGATAGTTCAGCTTCATGTGATTACGCAAGAACAATAATAGCCGAATGCTCAAAAAACAAAATAATCTGGAGAATAGAAGCCTAATATGAAATTAACCCACCAAGACATATTGCCAGCGGGAGTACTACTGCTAACTATTACAATGTTATTTAGTACCACCGGACCGCTTAGGGTCTGGCAATCCAAAATATTAGCATCTGAACCAACACAAGAAATTACACTTGGAGTACTGCACTATCGTGCGCCAAAAGCATGGATAGTCGAAGAAACAAGTTGGACGTTGCCGAACGGAGAAAAAATAGAAACAAGGGCCATACCGACAAATCAAGCCACCCAAGATACTATTTTGCAAAAAATAGAAACAAACATACGCGCAAAACACCAAGTAACAGGTACAAGAAAAGGGCAAAATTTTACGGTATACCAACTGGAGTCAGGCAGAACTATTTTGGTGCAGACAACTGAACAACAGATAAACGTGTTCAGCGGAACAGATAAAAGCTTGTCTGATGCCACGCAACTGCTTAATCAGCAGGATTAGTCAGCACCAAGGTATCTGAAACCAGTTCCAGCACTAAATCCAATGTACTGCGTTGTTGTACCAACAGCTCCCCCCATATAATCAGTTCCAATATACCAATTGTCAGTCGGAGACTGCGGCAAAAACGGCCCAACCACGCCATACGAGGTAGTTATGGTACCAAGCAAGGTTGTAACAGCAGTCCTCGCTTGGGTCTTCATGGAATCTCTATCTTCTGCTGTCAAAGTAGATAGTGCCCCACCAGCGGCAATATAATTTTGATATGCCGCATTTAAAACCTGTGCCTGCCTACGCACTGAGCCCTCCTGAGACGCAGTAATGCTGCCACGTGTACTTTGGATAACCACCGAGGCCAGCACCAAGATAACGGCCAGACAGCCCAATAGTTCTAGAAGAGTGAATGCTTTTACTTTACCAGAAAAAGCCTTAGGAGAGGACACTAGTTTCATATTACCCAATCATATCAACTGTAACGAAAAACGCAAGATAAATTTTCAGAAACCCACCAAACAGAAAAACGTATGACACTATTAATAGAAATGGAAGACATCCTTTGTAACGTATCACCAAAAACAGCCGAACTACTACAGATAGACGAAAGCGATCTGGAGTATAATAGTGCCGGAGAAATAGCAAATTGCGATCCAAAAGCAATTGAAGCTGTCTTAAGTGACCAGCCAGCTTCATTTTGGAGAAACCTAGACCCGTCACCAGAATTTCAGGATATCAAAGACGTCTTGCTAGCTACAGGAGCAGATATTAAAGTAGTCACCAAACCATATAATATAGGCAGTTCACAGGAAGGAAAGCAAGCATGGATAGACGAGCATTTTCCAGAGGCACAATTAGTTTTCACAAAAAGCAAACATGTATTCGCCAGCAAGGCCACAACATTAATAGACTGCAAGCCAGGCGCACTGCAGGCATTCAAAAGATTCGGTGGAGGCGGAGTTATCATTCCAAAGCCGTGGCAAAAGAACTTCAAACCCAAAGAAAACCTTAAACAGTATCTTACGGAATCAATTGGTCTAAACGTCAGAAATTAAATACCTAAGCTGGGTTCCATACGTTGACGACACGGATGGTTAAAAGGTAATAGCTGAGCAGCAGTGTTCAGCTGACTTATAAGTCCTGTCTGTCTCCGATCGGGAGTATTATTGGCAATTGCCTCACGAATAACACCCTCGTTGCCCAATATATAGCACATCTCCCTAGCGCGAGTTACAGCAGTATAAAGCATGTTACGTTCTCTAAACATTTTTGGAGTCTCCTCATTATATACAACAATTACCATAGGCGCCTCGCTACCCTGCACCTTATGCACGGTTATAGCATATGCTGGGCGTAAAGGTATCGGATCCAGTTTGGAGAATGTATGATCCTTTTCACCATCCTCATCCTCAACACCTATAGTAACCGTATCAGATTCAATCTCACGAATAAATCCTATGTCGCCATTAACCAAACCCAGCTCCCTTGAGTTCTTTGTAACAATGATCTTGTCACCAACTCTATAGCGAAAAGAGAAATCACCGACACTCACCGGCCACTCCTCCTTTTCTGCAGATTTGGGATTCAAAACATCCTGTAACAAACTATTTAATCTAGTACATCCCAACTTCCCCTTATGCTGCGGGACAATAACTTGGACATCGCGTAAAGGGTCCATGGGAGAGCCATTAGATTTTTTTAGTTTGGGTATCCGCTCTTCAAATGCCTTTACAAGCAAGTCATCCTGCTTATCAACGGGTACAAAAGATACCTTAAAGTCAGAATTGTTATCTATCAGAAGTTCTTTTCCTTCACGAATGGCAGCCGAGTTCAGAATAATATTACTGTTCATTTCCTGCCTACGTATTTTAGTCAGCTTGGTTACTGGAAATATACCACTATCCAAGAGATCATCGAATACACGACCAGCACCTATTGAAGGAAGCTGATCAGGGTCTCCAACCATCACTAACCTCTTTACCATTCGTTTGTTCTTCAGGTAGCTTATCAATTCAGCAGTAAGCTCCGTAGAAAGCATGGAGCATTCGTCTACAATGACCGTAGAACCAACCTTTTTCCCAAGCAGGAGACTATGCACCGTGCAGGCATGAAAGCCAGTGGCCTCAGTCATACGTTTAGCCGCCTTACCAGTGGGAGCACATAATGTTATAGAGGACGGTGAAAACTTCTCTCCCTGAGCCGCAGAAAGCTCCTCCAACAATGCATTTATACTGTGCGTTTTACCTGACCCAGGGCCACCAGTCAGAAAACTAACCGGCTGTTCATACATCATTTTAATGGCAGCGAGTTGGTCGCTATCATAGCTGCCAGCAAATGTTACGGGAGTAGCACACTCCTGCCCAGCAAGATCAAACAGGCCGTCCACTATTTCCTTTTCTGCTGCAATGAGTGTCGCCGAACCATAACTACCATCCATTTCTACAATAGTATGATCCTTAAGGGCGTTTGAAATACTAGCATCAAGTATAGCTGCATCAGTGACGCCAAACTTGGACGCCTCCCTGCATAAATAATCTTTAGAAATAAGAGTATGCCCAGCCATCGCGCCAACACGATCAAGCACGTGAGAAATTATAGCCGCGCCACGTACCGGCGAATCAGGAGCCAGTACCTTATTGTCCAGCACCCTTCGATCAAGCATCGGAAATCCAATGCCGGGCACAGATAATAAAATATATGGGTTGTCACGGATTGACTGCACCTGTGATGGGCGATAAAGCTCCTTAATTTTAGCACGAGTCCTATCTCCAAAATCCATTTTATGCAACAAAAGCTCCATGCCCAAAGTTGGCTTATTTTTAGTAAGCCACTCTTTAATCTCTGTTATTTTGGCATCATTTAAGCCAGGCAGACCAGCCAATAGCGATTCTGGCGATTTGTACAGCTTATTAAATATTGAATCTCCACCACGCGCCAGCAATAGCGTGGCCCTAGCATCAGAAATATGAGGCAGAGTACATAAGAACCGTAACTCAGGAGAACCAGATACAGGCTCCTTAGCTTGATTCGGCGAGTCTGCTACATGGAAAGCTGTTCCGTACTTTGGATGCTGACGCCAATTACCTAAAAATGCCAGATTCGCGCTAGGCTTCAGAAGCCCCTTCTCTATCTTACCCTTTACCGACACCTGAGAACCATCAGCTAACTTTACCTTGATAATGGCAAACCCATCCTTATAAAATATCAACTGCTGAAACTTCCCGCACAATTCTATTGCATCCATCAAGCATTATGGCACATATGGGATGAAAAATGCTAGTGGGCACCAAAAAATTTATGGTACGTCACCGTATACGCCTACATCATCGATATTCCATCCCGTTAGCTGCCAGTCAGCATCAGCATTGTGACCCCACCGTATATAGACAGTAGACTGATTATTGGCGACGGAAGAAATATCTACGGTCTGCTGTACCCAGCTACTATCGCTGAAAATTTCTACATCGGGAGGGTTAATCCATACTTGAGTCCAGGTGGTACCATTGTTAGATACCTCGATAGGCGCAATGTCCCAAGCCTCTATATTCAACCACCTCCAGAACTTTAAAGTAACATTGGTATACCCGGAGCAGTCAATAGCGCCTGTAGTTAACCACTGTGTAGTTTGCGATGAATAATCCCTAAAACTATTAGGCGAACCAGATGCATAAGCACCGGTTAGATTGACACCGTAGACATTTGATCCTGTATGTCCCGATGTTGGGTCAGGACCACCATGATCACTTGTATTACCTGTAGGCTGCCCAAAAGCCCACTGAGCACCTGCTGCCCAACCAGGGCTGGTAGACAGATCATTAAAGTAGATAGTGGCGCCAACAACAGGAGTAGGTGCCGGCGTTGGTGTAGGCGTAGGAAGCGGCAGCCATGTTGGTGTCGCAAGAGTTTGCGATACATCCGATGTACTAGAAGTCGTCCCTAAAGCACCAGTTACAGTATAAGTACCTGGTACGGAGGCACGCAAGAAGAAATATGGATACCCAAGGCTAGTCTGAGTATATACATCAGCATACTTTATTACTATGCGACGCGTATTGCCCGTAACAGTATTCGACACTACCTGAGACCAACCAGTGGCATCATTGACCTTATCGACAACATCTGGCATAGATACAGCTAAATAGACATCCCCCTGCGCATCATTAGCATTTTTCAATGGTGCAACAGTTAACTTTACATCACCGCCAACGTATGCGGTAGATGGTGACAAGGTTACACGCCCATACGACTCTGGAGAGCCAAAATGCAAGTCAATACCTTGCGCGGCTACATCCCAAATTTGCGTACCAAGAGTAAATAGCTCGCTATCAGTAGCTGCTGTAGTTAAACCCAAACTTACCAAAACAGTTTCGTAGGAATACCCACTATCTGTAGACGTTAAGCTAAAGCTAGGTGAACCAAGCGCCGTTGTCACATTGGGGTAGGAAAGCACTATTTCACGCCAGTAACCAGTCACACTATCTGAGACAGGTGACCAACCACTATAGCTCGTTACAGCAAATACCCGCGATGGCCGCACTTTTATGCGCATATAAGCAGTAGCACCATTCAGAGACCCAGTTACTTTAGGATTTGCTACCAAGACAAACGCGTTATTTGGAAGCTGCGATCCAGTTGGAGCTTGCATTGCAGCACCAAAGTAGAACAACTCTGGAGTTGGAGAAGGCGTCGGTGTAGGCGTAGGGGATGGGGTAGGAGTTACACCCTGTCCAACAGCAAATGACGTGTATCCATTAATATAGGTCGAATAATCCGACTTGTAGACAGAAGACGAAATGCCTCCAGCGCCAATCGTGTTAGGCGTAAAGTAAATTACGGGAGCGTACTGGCTATTGGCACTGAAATTACCAGAAAACGTCACCTGACTACCAGACTGGCTGGAGAAGGTAAGTCCAGCTGCTGTTTTAATCCCACCATATGTAGAATTGGAAGGGATAGTAACATACACCGTACTGGACCCAGGAGCTATGCTGCCTGTGGTTAGAGTAAGAGTTAACTCGCGCACCTGACCAGTAACATTTGGATTAGGACCTCCAACTTGTAAAGCTAGGGACTCGAAAGCCGCAGGAGTCGGGGATGGCACCGGCGATCCAACATACACAAAAGCTCTGCTTACAGCCGACACAGTTGAAACATCACTATATACATAGCAATCGTAAACTGCATCCTGAGTTAGCGGCGGCGTTACAAAGGTAGGACCCTCAGCACCCACAATCATCTCATTTGTAGCCTCTGAGAACCATCTGTAGTATAATGTACCACCACCACTGGCACTTACAGTCAAAGTCGCCGACTCCCCACTTTGTATGCTGACAGCTGATGTAGCAGGGGACACAACAGGTGCAGCCTGAGACGCTACAACACTAATGCTCTTCGTACCGACATATAAATTCTGACCACCGGCATCAGTTACTGTCACACCAATATTATATGTACCAGGCAGCGAAGCAGAAATCGCAAAGTTAGCCTGTAGTAACGTGTTAGCCTCAAAGTAGGTCGAGAATGACGTATTATTGGCAGACCAGACAGAAGCCGAAACTTGAGGCTGCGTGGAAGCAGTAACACCAGAAGGCAGAGTTAAAGACACTCGGACATACCCAGGAGCAGTTCCTCCAGAAGTAAGCTTTGCGAGCAATTGTAACCCAGCGCCCATAACATAAGGTGGGCCTCCTGGCAGACTTGATTTAGCCACAAAATAATCATTTGTGGTACCCATATAACTAGTGAATGCTGCTGGGAACCAAGGCGCACCTACAACAATTGGGGACGTATATCCAACTAAAAGCTCACTTGACACAGTCGGTGTAGGAGTAGGCGATGGGGATGGTGTAGCCGTCGGAGTTGGTGTAGGTGAAGGCGAAGGAGTTGGAGTAGGTGAAGGCGAAGGAGTTGGAGTTGGCGTTGGCGATGGAGTAGCCGTCGGAGTTGGCGTAGGTGTAGCAGCACCAATCCAGATAGGAGTTGTTGCGACAGTTGTATAAGTCACGCCCTGATCGTCCACTCCCAACCCGCAAGTTATCGGGAAACTACCAGCAACAGAACTTGTCAGGATAAATATTGGCGAACCAAGATCAGACCCCATACCCCAAGACTTTCTCAACACGATATGCCCAGTAGTATTACTTCCTACTTTTGTCCAACCATGATCTTGAGCTGCACCACCGTAGGTTACTCCAGCGGGCAATTCCATGCTTAAGTAGATATATGCACCATTGTAATTCACAGCAGCAGATGTACTTGGGCACAAGGACACAAGCAAGTTATTGCCAACATTCACACCGGCACAAGCACTTCCTATTGAAGCAGACTCAAAACTTGGCAAGTAATATGGCTGGCGACTACGAGATAATGGCGGCTCAAACCCAAAATTGTATACTGGTATTGGTGTTGGGGTAGGTGCAGGAGCTACGTATGCCTTCCTATCCGCAATATAGAAGCTGCCGTCTCCAACGGGACCATCTGCATCATGGGCCCAAAGTTGTATATGAATAGGACCGCCCGTACGTGGCAGACCAGTTATCACAGTTGACATTGTGCCATTAATATTTGCAGGCATCGGTGACGTACCCATCCCATAGGATGCAGGATCGCTAGCAGAGGTACCATAGTCTACACCGTAGTCCATATGCCAAATATCAAAGCCCCATTCAGCATTTCCTACTTCTATTTGATAGGCGTCAATGTTTGTGCCGACAGACCACGTAACGGTCATGGCAGTATCGTCTAATACTGTTCCATTTACTGGAGTTAAAATCTGAATCACAGCAGGAGTAGGTGTAGGAGTAGGCGTAGCAACAAAGGCCGCTACTATACTGCCAGTATCAGCTAAGACCCAACCCGTTGTAGTTTTAGCATATAGAGAAACGTATATGGTTCGTCCATCTGTTGGCAGGCCACTTACGGCGCCAACCAAATCAGATCCGCTAAAGGACTTTGGTAGCGTATAGTCTGCATCTGTGCCTACGCCAGAGCCGTAGGATACATGCCAAAGATCATAACCAAGCGGAGTTGATCCCAGTTCCAACTCGAAGCCACTTAAGCTTCCAGCGCTAGGATCAGACCAAGTTATGGAAGATGCGGCACCAGCAAGAGTAGAACCCTCCTGCGGACCCGTTAGTGAAGGCAGCCCATACCAACGTGCAGAGGCTACCGAGGAAGCACCAGAGGCGGAAGAGTCTAACCCTACCCCTACATCAATAGTATACATGCCGGAAGTAGCGCCTAAGGACGTGGTCAGAATAATTTCAGGCACTCCCAAAAACGAACCAGACCAGAAATTACCCTGTTTAATAACAATCCTAGTGGATCCGGAAACATCAACCGAATTTGATACCAAAGAGTAACCCCACCAATTGTACATGCCTACATACGCAAGCCCAGGCGGCAAAGTAAAGGAAACATATATATCGCTCACTCCCGTATTCCCAACCTTAGTTGGCGAAGCTCTAAGAATGAGATTATTGCCTAATTCGGTAGCAGCAATACCATCGCGCCAGTCAGTCAAAGCCGTAAATGTTGCAATAGCAGGTGTCGCAGTAGGTGCTGGCGTAGGAGTAGGAGTTGCGGTAGGGGCAACTGTTGGCGAAGGGGTTGCTGTAGCAGTAGGTGCTGGCGTAGCAGTGGGTGCAGGAGTTGCGGTAGGAGCAGCTGTAGGTACAGGAGTTGCGGTAGGAGCAGCAGTAGCAGTAGCAGTAGGCGCAGGTGTTGCAGTAGGAGCTGGCGTAGGCGTCTCGCCAAATGGTGTAGGCGTAGCTACTGCCCCACCACCAGAACCACCATCAGATACAACTTCAGGAACAGGCGTAGCAGTAGGGCCACCAGATGGTGTGCCGCCTCCAGTTGGCGTGCCGCTTCCATCCGGCGTAGCCGTAGGTTCAGCGGTTGCTGTAGGTACCGGTGTAGCGGTAGGTGCTACGGTTGGGGAAGGATCGGGAGTTATCGCAGGTGTCGAGAACGGTATAACAGGAGTAGGTGTGGGAGTTGGACCAGACGGCTCGGCAGTAGGAGCAGGGGTAGGTGTAGCAGAGCCTCCACCAGAGCCACCAGAATTCCCAACTGGCGCACCATAATGGAAAACACCATTTTCAAAAACCAAGGGTAATTCTTGTCCACCAACATATAACTTATCAGGTGGCGCAAGCGGCATTAAAGGGGAGCTATTAGTATATACAGTAGAAGGTTGGGTCAGCTTCGAAATAGCCGTGGATAGATCTGCCGCAGGATTTCCACCAGAGGCCAAATAACGCTGATATGCACCATTAATATATTGTTCCTGCTGTGTTACCGCAGAAGCTTGAGAGCCAAGCACTGCTTTGGTAACCCCAAGAATAGAAATCGCAGCTAATACAAGTATAACAGCTACGGCCCCGATTAGCTGAACATTTGTAAAGGCCCTTTTAGAAGATTTGTGCATATTGGTGTAATATTACAGGTAGCAACGCCATTTAGTCAAGGAAAACATAGCGCCACACAAAGAAAGTTCGCAACTATATTGCAGTAACCACATTAGAATTCCTAACGGCCGAATGCTGCAGAAGGAAATCCCTAACCATTTCTGCCTCTTTAATAAACCGCAGTATTACAAAATACGACCCGCCATTTCCAGCCATTACTTTAACTTGCAGAGTTTTAACTCCCATAGTCTGCTCCAAAGGGCCACTGAAAACATCACAGTCGTAGACAAATCGCAGCGGAACAGTATTGGATACCTTTGTTATAACGCCATACTTCACATACAAAATCTCCTCTTTAACCACAAAAAGTGTGGAGAGATACCGGACTCTTGAAATGACAAAGCCAGCACAAAGCAATAGAACACCAAGCACGAAAGCCGCAAATCCAGGATGGTAAGAGTCCAAATAAGCAATCTGTGGGAATGCTTTAAATAAATCCTGTAAGAAAAACGGAACTATCAGGAGAAGAACCCCGCACCACAAAGCTGGACTTACTAACCAGAGATAATACTCATACGTGACGTCGGGCCCAATAATAGTCCCGCCATCTAAATCTCTATCCATTCTGCACCTCCCGGTTATGATAATCACCAAATATAGCAACTACACATAGCGCCACCAACAAAAAATTCCTGATAAGAAATGCAGACAAAGGCATATCATGCAGGTATCCAAAACAGGCACACGTAACTAACGCGCCATCAGTGTGCGCATACAACATCACAAACGTAAAAAAACAAAGTACTGCAGCGGTGGAAAAGAGAACAATAAACCTAAACCTCGAGCAAAAGAGCAACAAACCTAGACCTATCTCCACGACTGGAACACCATATACGATCGTAGTAAGATAGGCTCCAAAATCATATGGGAGCAACAGTAACCCAAGTCTAAAAACTTCTGGGGCAAGGAGCTTGGCAAACCCACTAAAAAGTAACAATAATGCTACAGGCAAATAACAGAAAGCGGCAATGGCTAAAACCTGTGAGTATAATTTCTGTTGCATTCCAAAGCATAACACATTAAGAGCTAAGTGAAACACGCATTACAAGTCCGAAGCATAGATATCCGATCTATTATATAGCCCCCTCCACATCTCCGCCAGTTGCTCTGTACCGACATTCTTTGGAAATAATACAATAGTGCAGTTTTTTTCAAAGGATGACTTAACGGCAGCACAACTCGTAATTGGAATGCCTACAGTTGACATGCGATTACCGGTACAGTCCACCTTTATAGCATCTTCAGGCAGAAAGGTAAGGGTATAGGGAGTAGACTGATTAGTTACAAACCACGCTGCAAAAAACGCAAGAGCTACTAATAGTAGCCTGTATTCCAAACTGAGCTCCCGTTCAAGCATATTTAGTTAACCTTCTTACCTTTATACGCCCTATATTTGTACACCAACATATAACTAATTGGGATGAGGATCATGCCTATTACAACCCCTATGCAGCAGAGAAATGCCGCTACACTCGAAGCGCCGAACCGAGTCATCGCGGAAGCAAAGAACTCGGGGCTACCAAAAGCAGAAAATAACAGAACCGGCATGGTCTGGGCCAATAACCCGCAAACTGTCAGGTATAACCACAGAGCTAATATAGTTGTAAATTTGCGCATTGATAACGGAAAAACTCGAATGCAACTAACCGCCCCAATAAGCGGAACTATCAGCCCAAAAAAAGCACCTAAATTTATGTTCACTGCCAATTCTAACCGATACAAGGCTTACCGTAGAATAAATTTCCGTTATTTTTTAGATATGGGATTTCCGCGCGCAATTAATTCCAGACACAACATCAGCTATTACCGTGTCCAATTTTCTCTACTGCAGCCTTGTCTTGAATGGCTTGTTTTTATACTTATAAATCATCTTTATACTTGATACCCGATATCACCTTCAACCGTTCTATGATGTCCGTGTAATTTGCCTGCTCTACACCACTTCCTCAGTGTTTGGACGTGAGCCCGTAGTAGTTTTTTGCCTGTTCATTTACCGCAATATATGCCTTCCTAAGTAAAATTTAGTTTAACAAATCATGCAAATTTGATATAACTTACCAGATGGCAAAGAAGCATAAATTTATTGGCAACAAGGCATTCTGGTACTACGAAGGCGGTGCAAGTACCGAATTCAATACCATTGTTCAACATCTCGTAGATACAACGCCAGAATTTAAAGCACATGCTAAATCGGAAGCCCCCAAATTCTGCAAAGTGGCGCAACAAATCGTAGCATACGAACAAAAAAGCGTTGCCTATACACAGACTTCAATGCACAGGAAGTTCGGCATAAGCAAGCGGGCATTCGCGCAAGCAAAAATGATAGCAAGGGCGAAAATTGTTAGTGCGGTTGCGTGTAGAGAAAACGATATAGCCACGAAGGAAGACAAGTTCGAGCGAAATGCCTACAAGTACTTTGAGACACAATTCGATGGTTCACCTAAGCATGTAGTCAGCAAACTACGGAAAAGGCTCATAGACATCGAACAGGAACTAGAGCGAATTGTTGATCCAATCACAGGCAAGCCCAAACCTTCGTCAGTATTTATGTACGGAGCCAAGATATATTACGATCAGCATAAATACGCCGATCACGCGCAATGGAAGAGAGAATACATACTGGCACGTTCACCACAATTTGGTGCGATGGGCAGCCGCACCGACCTAGGCGGTAACGGTATGTATCCAATCAGGTTTCTGAAGACAGAGATGAAAGAAATAACAAGCCGAAAGCAAACCGTCAGGACACAGGTTTATTGGTTCGAACTTAGGCACAAAGGCAAGCGTGCAGGAAAGTTTCATCTGACAGCGGATGAAGGCATACCATTAAGGGATATTCTGGCTATCAACAACGCGCCCCAAAAGTTCAAAGATCTCACTGACCCGAAGCGCCCAAAGGGCATGATTACGACAGGTAGGATACCAATTCAAGTCATGTTCAACAGGCACGGAAACAATTGGAACATACATATTTCCTATAGATATATTAGGCAACCCAAGCCAAAGCAATTTGCGGGAACGGTTGGGATAGATAGAAACAACGGACACCTTGAAGCATGCCAAACAATCGTAAACGGCACGTTACAACTCAGGCATTACCGCAAGTTGGATTACGAAAGACTAATGCAGGAAAACGCAGCTGTACGAAACCAAGCTATATACCAATGGTGCAGGGAGATAGTCAAATGGGCAAAAGATGACAACTGTATAGTCGTATTGGAAGACTTAGATTTTGAAGGAATCAAAGCATGCGAAGACCACCCACTTTGCCCTACTTTACATAGGATGGGTTACAAAAAGGTAGAAGCCAAGATAGAACGAGAAGCATTTATACACGGAGTAGAAGTCAGATATGTGAATGCGGCTAACACATCATTGCTTGGTAATTTGATAGCGACATTATATCCAGAACTAGGACGGGATACTGCAGCTGGTGCCGTAATAGGCCTAAGAGGGACGAAAGAAGGTAACACAGTTTTAGCAGAGCTATGCAGAAGATTTTTGCTGCAAAAGAAAGTAGTGATACGAATCAATTGCAAAGGAAAATGCGGGCAACATATACGAGTTGTGAACAGCAGCCTGGGGCAGACGCATACCGGGTCAGGGAACACAGCTACGGAAGTCGGAACACTAACCGACAACCAGATACAGAAATATGTTGGTGGTCTAATTAGCGGAATCAGCAAGTCCCTTTCTCGGCAGTGGAGGTCGAAAGGCAAGGCAAGAAAGGGGAAGCGGACACATGTGATGTGCCGGGTACATGCTGACGGGTCGACGAAGGTCAAGGTATTTGAAAATAATAGCTTGCAGACAGACGATCCAGCCATGTTAGTGCGAGCCAGCATGGAACGGGCGGCCGAAGCCCAGTGCACCAGACGACAAGGCGATGCAACAATTACTTGTCGGGATAGAAGACCAGCACAAAATTATAAATCAAGCAACTTTAAGCAGCAATGCTCAACCTTGCTCACTTTATGGTAACCGGATTTACATATTCGGAAGAGCAACAGGTAATACTAGACTCAAAGCCTGGGTTCAATATGGTTGTGGCAAACGCAGGGGTAGGTAAAACAGAAATAAGCGCCGAGTTTATCGTTCAAAGCTATCTCAAGGAACAGACAAAATTATTTCCAGGGAGAGGCAATGTTCATGGGGACGATCAAAACACGATATTAAAGCAATTTAAAGCAATCTCGTTTACCGTCAAAGCGGCAGGCGAATTAACTCATCGGGTCTATCGCAAGTTCAAGACCCTTGGAATCCCAATACCACAAGCATTTGGAAAGGAAGCTCCAATCTCAAAAACATGCGATGCGTACCTGCAGCGCTGGCTAACCCATCCCATCACCCACCAGCTATGGTTTAAGTGGGACCATCGATGGCTGGAAGGGATAAGAGCTGGAATAGCCAAGCTACCTCCAAATGTCCAAAAGCTCATCAAAGAAGAAGCTGTCAAAGTTAAAGGAGACTTCTCAATGGAGCGGGTATTCCAAAAACATTGGACCAGTCTTATTGACGAAAAACCTAGAGATGCGCTGCTATATACAATATGCGCAAGATATGCATTACTCCCAGAAGCAAGCAAATGGGAAAAGCAGATACAAGCAGCAATACAAGGGCAGTTTAGCTCAACAACAGCCAGCCTGCCAAGTCACAGAGACAAGTGGGTCAGTAGCCTATACCAAAAACTGACCACTACAACGGATAAGCTGACCCACGACTATATAGCAAGACAAAAGCACTTGGAGGTAGCCCACCTAAGCGTCACAGAAGCAGCAAAGTTAGAGGCTGACTTGAGGCCGTGGACCAAATGCGTAGGTCTGGTCAGAGAATTCGGAGCAACCTACGACCTTGCAAGATCCATAGGGTACCACCCGTTCCACGCCCCATTGAACGCCGCGTCAAAACTCCTTTTGGATAAAATAGCCAGCTATGAATACCTGATTAGCTTTAGCATGTTTCAGCGTATTGCCGAAGATTACGAAAATATGAAGCTATCGTTTTGCGGATTGGACTTTGGTGACTACATGCAATCTACCAAAACCACCTTCGAGAAATTCCCATACCTTCTTGAAAAGAAAAAGGAATACCCATCATTTGGACTGCGCGCTAAATACCTTATCTGGGACGAAGCACAAGATAACTCGCTCTGGCAATATTGGCTGTTAAACCTCATGTGTGGCGCCCCTTCTTCCAACTTTCACTGTATAGTGCTAGGTGATCCGAAACAAGCGATATATAGCTTCAGGGGAGGAAACGCAGACGAATTTGTACGCAACGTCAAGTTCCTTAAAGATCATGCGCCGAATCACCTTTACGGACTTACAACTTCATACCGATCATGTAAAAAAATCGTGGCACTCGGCAACGAGGTCGCAAAAATGCTGCCAGCAAGTAAAGTAGAAGCTATGGACTCAAAAGGGGTTTATCACGAAGAAGGAAACATAATAGTCGCGCCACCATTAAAAGACGATGCCGCCGAGTTCAAATACGTACAAGAGCAGTACTCACACATTCGGACAAATTTTGGGAAAGATTCATCAATAATGCTCTTAGTTCGATCCGGCATAGAAGTACACCCATGCAGTGAGTGGGTGTCTAAGTTAAAGGATCCGAACATTATAATACTCACGCAGCACAGATCTAAAGGCTTAGAAGCAGACCATGTGTTTTTATTGGGTTGCACCGCAGGAAGATTCCCAGACCCAAGAAGCACAATGGACGACGAAATAAACCTATTCTACGTAGCATGCACGCGCCCCCGCATGGCCCTGCATATATGTTGCCCAATCATTTTAGAAAGCGCCACGGCTGACGAGAAAGCAACGGGGCCAAGCCCATTCGTATTACTCACCCCATCGCTAAAAATTGAGGCAGAAAAAGCCGGATGGACAGAAGACCAGCTTAAAAAAGGACATTCAGCCCACAAGGCCCTAGTGGCAATGTTTGGTAGTAAGATCAAAGAACGAAAGATCGCCTTAGTCGAAGAACTAAAAGCGTTATACCCTACAATACCGGAAGCCAATTACACAAAACGGCGAGCTATGGATACAGGGGCAAGATGGAAAAGACATTACAAGGAGCCAGATAAGATGCATATAAAGCCCAAAGCTCTAACAGATACCTAGAAAGGTTAGTACAGCTCAATTTCAGTAGAGACAGAAGAAGCTGCTAGAGCAGCCTTCTGCGCTAGAACAGACTCATTTTTCGACCACCAATCTTCGCCAATTGTTTCTCTCCAAGCAAGTGGCACTTCAACCCCAAGTTCTAGTGTTTCAATCTGCTTTACAAGCCCCAAAGGAATTTTCCAATAGATGGTCCACTCTTTATCCGGCTTACTGCGGCCCAAAAATACCCCATCCTTCATTCCTTTGGCAACCAACTCTTTCTGCTGTGCTTGGATATACAACTTGGCAACATGGTCCACGATGCACGCAACATCATCGCGCTCTATAAGGTTGTGTTGAATCTCGTTTAGATCATCGTCATCAAAGTTGCACACAAAGGGAAAATTCTTCATATTACAAATTTATCACACAAAGCAACACACGCGCAACTACTGAGTGTGAAAACAAAAATAACATGACAAACATTGCAACCCACGTTTCTGTAGGAGAAATAATCGATATGAAACAGCATCCTACCGCTGACCGGCTACAAGTTTGCCAAGTTCAGTTAGGCACGGAAGTGTTGCAAGTTATTACCGCATCTACAACCGTAAGTGTAGGCGCGAAAGTAGCTGTCGCAATTCACGGAGCTAGATTGCACGGGGACATCAAGATCAAAAAAGGCAAACTGCGAGGCGAACTAAGCCAAGGGATGTTTTGCGGCGCAGCGGAACTTGGGCTTGGCGACTCGGATGGAGTTCTAATCCTCCCAGCAGACGCCAAAACGGGAGAGCCACTGCCAGAACAGTACAAAGTGCCGGATCTGGCCTGAATATTTCGGTCAAAATATAAGGACCATTGTTGACGGTTGGCTTCCCAATCTAATACACTCGTGCTATGGAAATACCCAAGATACCAGTTCCTACTGAACTAGAGCCGCTATTAAACTCACTCGATAACAGCTACCTCGTGGGGGGCTGCGTGCGAGACCACCTACTCGGACTTGAACCGAAGGATATCGACATCGAGGTCTATCAGACTGACTATCCAAGACTAACATCTATACTCCAAAAGTATGGAAAGGTAGATCTGGTAGGAAAAGCCTTTGGCGTCATAAAGCTAACATTGGATAGCGGAGCCATCTATGACTTCTCTCTTGCCAGAAAGGACAGTAAAATAGAAAATGGAGTTGGCCACAAAGCTTTCGCTGTCACAACGGACCCAAACATGACCGTAAAGGAGGGCTGCGCAAGAAGAGACCTAACAATAAACAGTCTAGCGTACAATCCTAGATCAAGCGAACTAATTGACCCGTATAACGGCTACATCGACTTACAAGGACGAATACTCAGGCATACTTCAGACCAGTTTATTGAGGACCCGCTTAGGGTATTAAGAGTTATGCAATTCGCAGCCAGATTTGATTTCGTTGTTGCGGACGAAACAACGGAACTATGCAGAACCATGCAGGACCAATGTCGTACTCTCCCCAAGGAAAGAATAGGAGAGGAATTCTACAAAATGTTCACAAAAGGCACCAATATCAAGGCCGGATTAGAATTTTTAGTAGCTTCTGGCTGGAGTAAGAACTTCTCAGAAATACACAACCTAGTTGGATGCCAGCAGGACAAAGAAGACTGGCATCCAGAGGGCGACGCATTCGAACATACCGGCTATTGCTGCAATGCATTGGTAAAATTCTCAAGGTGGCAGTCTATGACACCTAATGAGAGATACACCCACATGCTAGGCGTCCTTTGCCACGATCTAGGCAAACCAGCAACAACAAAGCAGGAATTCAAGCCTAAACTAGGAAGGCTTGCTTGGGTTTCGCCAGGCCACGATAAGGCAGGGGAGGAACCAACACGAACACTGCTTGCCAAACTCAGCGTGCCAAAGGACATCATTAGGCAGGTTGTGCCAATGGTCACGCATCACATGGACCACCTACAAGTCACTAGAGACAGCCAAATCAGGCAACTAGCCGTACAAATGGGTCACAGCTCGATATATAGTTTGGGGCTCATTACAGAAGCTGACCACAGCGGTAGACCTCCACTTCCCGTAGGGCAACCAGCTCCGATGCAGCATATACTTAAGCGAGCAGAAGCAATGGAGTGTCTGCATGACAGGCCAAAGCCAATAATTCAAGGCAAGCACATTGCTGCTTGGTCAAAATTAGAGCCAGGCAAGGCATATGGGGTACTATGTACAGCGGCCTACGAAGCACAAATCAAAGGTATTATTACAAACGAAGAGTCTGCCAAGGACTGGTTCCTTACAAACAGAGGGAAAGTACTTGAGAACGCTAAACTCGCACCGCCGAGATTGCTAGACGGAAAGAAACTGCTAGCCCTATTCGATAACAAAGGAGGGCCAGAGTTGGGCGCCATTCATCGAGAAATATTTGAAAAGCAGATTGACGGCGACATAACAACAGAGGGCGAAGCGTATGACTACATACGCACAAATGCTGCAACTTATAAAATCGACCCAGACAAGATACCACAACCGGCCACACTAGAAATATAATGGAACGCCTGAATCCATACTGGACCCAACTTCTGGACGCTGAAAAAGGGCCATGTGCAGCTTTTCGGAAAGCCTCCAAGAACCACAATCTTCATCTAATACCCAAAAGGGCATTTACAGTGGAGAGCATATCAGCAATGGATATCACAGGAAGAACAGCACTGCACTGGATTGCACAGCACGAAGCTATAGACCAAGTACCAAAGCATGTGCTAACCGAAAAAACATTACTAGCCAAAGCAATAGATGAGTCAACACCATTACACTGGTGCGCGTACTCCGGACAAATCAATCTCATCCCAGAAGAAGTGCTAACCATGCGAGCACTTCTAACAACCAACGATACCGGCCAAAATATATTCCACTGGGCCGCTATAAACGGGCACATAAATAAAATCCCCGAACAGTATCTAACAGCCGAAACATTATCATTGTTATCAAATGCTAAGTTTACGCCTATACAAGTCGGTGCAGTCCACAAGCAAACATCCCAATTTCTAGGAATGGAACTACCAGAAGAGCTAACAGCAGCATTGGGCAAAGAGTGGGCAACCGAGAATAAGCGCGTAATAGAGGCAAAGAAGCAATTGGCCGAAGAAGTTGAGGCAGGACAATTAGATATGTATTAAAGCTTCACATATCAACAAAGTGTGCTAAACTACATTCATGGGAGGAGTACTATCAATGTTGGCAGCTGTATGCATACTGGGCATACTATATACAACCGTATTCAAAAACGAATACAATCCAGTCGAAATGGCGATTGTACAAGTACAGGCGGCACCATCAGGATCACCAGGAAGTACACCAGGCCCAAAGACAGGAACATTAAATTCAGTTCAAGCGGTGGTTAATCATGCAGACGATGTATTCCAAGAGCAAAACAGGCTCACCCAAGAAGCCCTAAAAGAGCAACAGGAACTACTCAAGAAGCCATAGGTCAAAAAAAAACATAAATATGTGACCTATAAAGAAATTCTTGACAACTATAGCGAGTACCTAGCCATAGAGCACCCATTACACCTGCTTGACAAATCTTCCAACCCATGGGAGGTGTCACTGGCAGTTATGTTATCAGGGCATTGCACAGACGCAGCAGTCAACAAGGTTATAGGAAAGCTTTTGGAGGCATTTCCAACCCCCGAAAGTATACTCGAAGATTGGGTTACAAAGGATAAGATCATATCACTTATCCCAGGCATATCCCATTCAGGATCTAAAGCCGACTACGCAATAAATATAGCAAAATACCTAATTACGCACAACGGTCACTTTGAGGACAGCCTAGACAAGATCACCGAAATCACAGGGATAGGCAGGAAAACAGGCAGCATAGTTCTGTTCAGATGCTACGGCTCAGATTATGGATTCCCACTGGATACACACTGTTTGCGCGTATTGGACCGGCTCGGCTGGTACCCCAACTCAAAACCCAAGCCCCTAGAAAAGGCCCTGCTGGCTGATTTTGCTCCTGGAACACGGCATGACGCGCACATAATTCTTACACAAGTAGGCAGGCTAGTTTGCCACCCCAAAAACCCAAAATGCGCAGAGTGTAAGCTCCGCGCATTTTGCAAGTTCGGTTTGGCCCATACGGTTACTGCACCGATCAACTGATTACAGTCATTCGGCGAGCGAATCCGAGGTTATGGCTGTAGCTGTCGGAGCTACGGATACTGTTGTTGCCACAGGACTAGCTGGGACATCGGTGCCCATAAGCCGCCCAAGCAACTTATCATAAAGAACTTTGTTGTCCTTAAGTTCGCGTATGCCAGCAGCCAAGCCCTGTGCAAACAGAGCACCATCAAAGCTCAGCCAAGAGCCACGCTTCTCAATCACGTTGGTAGCAATGCCTTCCTCCAGCAAGCTAGCCTCTCTGCAGACGCCAAGGCCATAATGGATCTCAAACTCGCACTCTTTGAATGGAGGGGCAATCTTGTTCTTTACGACCTTAACTTTTGTCCTATTTCCGTAAATTGTCCCGTCTGGCAATTTAAGCTGCGTCTGACGGCGTATGTCAATGCGGATGCTAGAATAGAACTTCAAAGCTTTGCCCCCAGGGGTTGTTTCTGGGTTACCAAACATCACGCCAATCTTCTCACGCAGCTGGTTGGTAAACAGGCAGGTTGTATTGCTACGTGAAAGTAGCGGAGCAAGTTTTCTCAAGGCATTGCTCATTAGTCTTGCTTGCGCACCGACTACAGCATCTCCAATTTCACCCTCTATCTCATTTTTTGTCACTAGTGCGGCCACACTATCTACAATAATAAGACCAACAGCTTTGGATGCTGCAAGCCTGTGAACAATATTTAGCGCTTCTTCACCGGAATTAGGCTGCGATACAAGGAGTGCATCGAGGTCTACCCCCATACTTTTAGCGTATTTAGTGTCAAGGGCGTGCTCAACGTCAACGAATGCGACGATCTCGCCCAAAGCCTGAAACGTCTTTGTAGCCTCTAATGCGAAAGTGGTTTTGCCAGATGATTCCGGCCCATAAATTTCAATGATTCGGCCTCTAGGAATTCCTTTACCGCCAAGTGCCCTGTCTATACCCAAGATATCTGTGCGTACGCAGTCAACATCCATGCAAGTATCAGCTCCAAGGCGCATGATAGCACCTTCGCCAAATTCCTTTTTTATCGCTAGAATCGCCTGATCTAGCTTGGCTGTGGATTTTGACTCAAACGAGCCAGCAACTCCACCGATTACTTCTTGTGATTCTGTTTTTTCTATTTTTGTTCTTGACATATTATTAGTTTGTTTGTGTTTGTTTGTTGTATTAATGTGGTGTCCGAGCCATACTATTATAAGGCCTGAACTTGAAGTTATAATGTACAACGCGAATGGCAAATTGCAAGCTTTATTCGCTAAATCCACGAACAAAAAGACATGAGCCTGTATAATATCACAGCACCCACATTCACGCCAATAGTAGCCGCTAGAAAAACCGAAATACCAGAGGACTTTGTTCCGGTTGAAACAGCCATGCCTAGTCACGTGTTAGACAACAGAAGGGGTATAACCTGCTACATAGCTGATGGTGCTCAAAATACATGGTTCATTACCAATCCAAACTGGACAAAGGATCCAACTATCGGGCCAGACGAAGTATTCACAGAGATGGAAAGTACTCTTTTATTCGGCAAAGATTTCATTGTCAAGCCCGGATCAACACCCATAAGGTTTGCCGGCTACAAACTCTGGAGCAGGTGGCAGAATACCAAAAGAGGCACGATAACCCCAAAATACGCCATATGGCACAAGCAGGATACTCTCGCTACTGATCCATCCCAGAAGCACCCATATGCAACATTAAACCTAAAAGGGCCTATCAAAATTGATGACCCAAGGCTGCGCGTAGCACACACCCACTCCTATAGTTCGACGGTTACAGTCAACATCGACCAAACTGCTAAATTTACAGAGAAAGAACTCATCGATCTGGGCTTTTACCCAAAACCTGGCAAAAGCGCACCTTGCACAATAGAAGCCACGGTTGGAATAGCAACAGGCGGCGAAATCATACCAGACAAAATATTATCCCATGTAGAAGCCAAATGGTACAATCAGGAAAAGAAAAAATATGCCACGGATCAGCAAAGTATTCTAAAGTTGCCACCAAAGATATTAAGCCAATTAGGTTACCCAACTGAAGTGTGCGATAAATTTATCGCATGCTCATGGAGAAACCAATCAGACATATCCATTCCAATTAATGAACTGGCTGGGTCCGACTTACATATCAAAGAAGGAACAGTTATGGGGGAGTGGCTAAACTTTGACAAAGCCAATATCACCAACTGGCCCATCTTAGCAGTTAAGGGAAAGTCAGAGGGCCGCACATGCTACCTGTGCCAAAATACATTTGATGACTCCACATTCGTGAATGTAAACGGCAAAAACAACCCAGACTCCATACTATGGATAATGCCAGCCCAAACACGAAATATTCTCCCGTTACAACAGGGCACAGATAGAAAAAAACTTCAAAAATTTCTAACCACAAGCGTAAGCAATCCAAGCAAATACAACCTGCAAGCACCCAACCAGGCCGATCCAAATAGCGTAAGCGGATACGTCGAGGCATACAACATGCTTGAGGCAGGCGACGGAATATACCTTCCAACCTATAGTAATACTAGCGAATTCATACGTAAATTAGCAGGCACAAACCTCAACCCACGCCAACAATTCGGAGTCTATACCAAAGCGGAAATCGAAGCGCTGCTCAGCCAGCCAACCACCTTCGAGGAATTACAGCCACCAGCACTACTAGCCATATTATTTAGTAAGGACACAACCGCAACAACTAGAGCAAAAGTCACTGACCTGCTCAAGGCAAAGAGCCAATCAAACCTCCTTACCTTCTTAGGACTACAGTAGTAAACCCAATAAGACATAAAATAGTCCCTAAGAGCAAAAAACCATTAAGCGCTTGGCACATGTGCTATACTGGGTAATGTCTGGACGTCAACTCTCCACAAAGCTGATTATCTTCAGCGTAGCATCAATTATATTCTTTATATGCGCAGTCAGTCTAGCCACATATGCGGTTTATAGACTTGGCTGGAGCAGGAACAACATCCATGACTGTATAGAACAAATTCGAGGAACCGACAACTACAGCAACAAACTTGTTGAGCTTCACGTTACAACCGAAAACTACCCAAATAAGCTTAAGGCTCTAATGGTCCATACCAAAGAGTTTACCGGCCGTCTAGAAGCTCAAGAGAACATAGGGGTAATCAAAGCAATAGAAAGGGAGCTTAACAAAATGGAAGAGGAAAAAATCGGCCCTACAAACGAACAACTTTATACGCTCCTAGACACTCTCGCAAAAATAAGAGCGAAAAACATCGAAGACATCGAACTCACGCAAATAACAGTCGACCAACGCACAAACGATTACTTGGTTATTTCAGCAGCAGCACTGGGATGCAGTGCAATACTAGTGATTATGCTCCTTATCGTTATGTGGCAGGAACACGAAAAAAGAAGCAAGGCCGAAGCCAAACTCCAAGAAGCCAAAGACGGCCTGGAAATAGAGGTAAAGAATCGAACTGAAGAACTACAACGGGCAAATGACGCCAAAAGTGAGTTTTTGGCCACCATGAGTCACGAGATTCGAACACCACTTAATAGTGTGCTAGGTTACGTAGAACTCTTTAAGCCAAAAGACTCTGACGAGGCAAAGTTCTTAAGAATTGTCAAATCAAATGCCATTCACCTATTAAGTATCTTGAACAACCTGCTGGATATATCCAAACTAGAATTTGGCGACATCGCCAAAGAGGCCGAAGACATATTCGAGCTAAATGACACCGTAATAGAAGCCATCGAAACTGTTCAGCCAAGCACCGAGGTTCCAATTAAAAGAACCCCTGTACAAGAAACATGGATAAAACTGGACCAAGGACACACAAAGCAACTGCTCATAAACCTGTTGTCCAATTCCGCAAAGTTTACAAAGACAGGATATATAAGTGTCAATGTCCAGCTTACAGACAAGATCAGAATAGAAGTATCTGATAGCGGCATAGGTATACCTAAGGAAAAGCTGGAACATGTATTCCAACCCTTTGTGCAGGCGGATAATACCACAAAAAGAACATATGGGGGAGTTGGGCTAGGACTTACCATCTGTCGCAAGTTAGTGAGCGGCATGCAGGGCACACTGCGACTAGAAAGTCAGGAGGGGGAAGGAACAACAGTAACGGTAGAGCTACCACTTATACGCATGGACAAACCACCAACAGGAAAAAGCAAAGAAACCATGTCGAAATTATGTATCATGGTAGTAGACGACAACGGCACAAATAGAAAGTTGCTGGGTATGATACTCAAGAAACTAGGGCAGGAAGTAATAGAAGCAGTCGACGGATACCAATGTTTAGCTATATTGGGCGAGGTACAGCCAGATTTAATCCTTATGGACATTGAAATGCCAGGAATGGACGGATTCGAAACAACGCAAGCAATCCGAGCCAAATACGCCCATGAAATCAGGATCATTGCCTGCACAGCCCATGCACTACCAGAGGTTAGAAACAAATGCATAGCAAGCGGGATGAACGACTGGCTTACAAAGCCTATAAACAACCAAGCGCTGATTGGATTACTCCAAAACATAAAATAACATGGAGAAAAGCATCTTTGAGCATCTAGCAGATTTACAGGCCTCTAAAGAGCGCATCGACGAAATGATGGACCTCAGCCTAGCACATTACAAAACAAAGGCTAAGCAGCTTACCCCGCTACTTAAAAGGCTAACCGTAGCGCGAAACAAACTTGAATTGCTAGAGCAGGAATTCAAAGACCAAATTTAACTATGAACATCCTAGGATTCAGAAAGTCATTCGCGGGGAAAAGTCTAGCCTTCGTCCTAAACTTCTTCTTTCTTCCAGGACTAGGCAACATCACTCTTGGAAAATATATTGCAGGTACCTTGCAGCTTCTTTTGACTATTGCAGCCCTAATTCTCATGGGTGAATCAGGGTACGAATCCATTAAAAACCTGCAGGCATCCTATGGAGGACAACTCATGGAACTCGCAGATTACCAACATTTCTTTATATTCTCTATTAGCGGAATAATCTGCGGTGCAGTGGGATTCGTTTGGGCCGTCGTTACATACATAAAGGCTACAAAGGCACTCGCAGCAGAGCAAACCAAAGAGTAACATGATCTACTTGGATTTAGACGAGACGCTAATCCACTCTCTACCTGGACAGCCAGGACTTGAAAGCGGTAAAAGAACAGAGGTTACCGTTGGGATAAAGGAAAACGGCAAACCAGACACATACCACACACAAAAACGCCAGCACGCAGATCTCATAATCACACGGTGCAAAGAACTGGCACCAGTTGCGATGTTGACAACCGCAACCAAAGCGTACGCTATAGAGATGGACAGGATATTCAACTTGGGATTTGGACAGAATATAATTGCAAACGAAGATTATCTGATGGATGTCCAGATTGCATATGGTTGGGATACTCTCGTGACAGCAGTCAACATCGACAAAGCTGGCATCCTAATAGACAATAACCCCGTCACAGCGAAGCATGCCATGCTAAAAATCAAGGCTCTTGGAATACCAAAAGAGCACTATTACCAAATACGCGAATATGAAGGAGGAAAAGATCCAATAAAATTTGAGACCGAATTAGAAGCCATGTTCATGGACATTCAGACAAAGCTACCTCCAATACCTACTATTTAGCGTCAAAACAGCCTAAACAGAAAAATCATGGAGCCACAAAACCCTGAAAAATCACTATCGGTTGTAAAGCCACGTAAAGGCAGAACACTCGCCAGACGGCTTGAAAAGTTTTACTCTACTGAATCTGCTAAAGACAAAAAGAAAGCATTGGAAGAACTAACCGCAGACGAACGCAAGTTTTTGCTAATGTCACATGCGGTAGGAGAAGATAGAGTTACATCAAGAATCATGCTAATTCTCTTGGTTGGAACGCTCGTTATGTGCCTTACAAGCTTTCTTCCGAATCTAGACTTACCATTACCCTACCCCTATTCCAATGTAGTATACGGGGTATTATTCTTTCTTTGGATAGGAAGCCTATTAACCACACTAATCGTTGGTGTAATCTTCTTAGGCCCAATTGTAAATGGAAAGTTCAGACAAATGGCAAACACCATAGGATCGACAAAAATACTAGAAGCTGACAATCTTATTTCAGAAGATCAGGCAGAAAATATGCGCCAGTCCCAAGAAGAAGGCGGACTGTTCTCAAAACTCGCAGTATCTCTTACCGATAAGCTGGCTAGCGGGCTCTCTTTGAGGAAAATACAAGTTGAAGTTAAACAAGCCAAGCCAAGAGGCAGCTAGATAAACACTTCTTGATCTTCTAGAGTCTTCAGCTCCATTGTAAATTGACCATCCAGACTCTTTACAAACCCCTTTAGAGAAGCCTTCGGAAGAATCATCTTTTCCAACTTAGGAGACATCTTAGCCTCCATAAACCTGTCCTTGCCAACAGTATGGCACCTGCCAGTAGGCGTGAGCAACTCAGAGTCGATTAAACCAGAAACTAAATTTCCATGCTCCCCACCAGTCTTAAACCAAGACACAGTAGGATCCACTACCTTGTCAGATTTCTTACTAGGAATCGCCAAAGGTTGCGGTGCAGAAGCTTTTGGAGCCAACGGACGTTTTGCAGCAGAATTAAATTCTACAGTGCTAAATAAAACCCTACCCTCATTGTCACGCAACAGTAAATAATCTCTTGCTATCTGCCGTGTTTGTTTGGGCCTAAACAACTTATCTATAGTTCCAGGCTTCTCAGCCGCATCGGAAACAGAGCTGCCCACACCTCCGATTGTTTTTACATCTTTCTCAATTTTAAATGAGGGAACAGAGCGCCCGCTGTGTTTTATAGGACGCATGGAAGCAGCAACCTCATTGAGTGTTTGTATCTTTTCTTCCACAGGAACAGACAGCGGCATAATACACGAAATTAAACCACCAAGCAACCTATTACCAAGACCATCTGAAGGTATAGGCATCTTATTGGACGCCTGTACCATCGCCTTAAAGGCGCCGGTATCAATATGAAACTTCCCCGCCGCACACACTCCCATTAGTTCTGACATCTTAGGATCCAAAGCTTTGTTCGACGACTTAACCAACTGAGCCCCAAAAATAGGATCAATAACCCGTTCCACATTTTCGTCAAGTGCAGAAGGGTTGCACACAACAGCAGCAGTAGAAGTTTTTACTTCCCCCGTGTTTGCGGCCCTCTTCTCCAGGACATATGCTACTTGCGCCCTTAAAGCAGGCGGCCACTCAGCATACCCATCTAGCACAGAGCAAAATAATTTAGCCCCATCAGCGTGCTTACCGGCAAACTCTGCAACCTTTGAAACTGCAAGAGTCACAGTATGTTGCTGTTTATGGCTCATATTTTCATGGGCGTTGATATAGAGAGGTACCTGCTTGGCCAAGTGAGCAGCCTCGGCATATGTCGAAATAGCAAATTTGTCACCGCCAGCAGGATAGAACCACTCCAGCAAATTCAACGTCGGCGAAGTCAAGCAACGAGAACTAGCCATCTGTTCAATTTCCGGAGAACGGATACTATCTAATGCGTCGGCCTCCACCAGACCTATCGCACTAGGATCACTCGATATAGCTGTCTGCAACTCATTAATAAGAGACATACCCTATACTAAAGCATTCAGTGCATTTATAGCAACAGGGCTATTAAACAACTCAACCCATTCAAGTAACAAAACCCCATATACCGATCTTACCCTGGCACGCCCCAAAGTATGTTCACATAAAAAGGCAGATAATGCAGCAGGAATGTCAACATAAATATGCTCTTCGCCAACGACAAAGCAAGCGCGACCACCAAAATGCACCAACTCGCCGAGCAGGCACCCGCCATGGTTGATATCGCGTACAATTAAAGGACGGCTAGCAACAGCCTTAAGCCATGCCTCATCCCTATCGTACGTGGATAGCTCACTCTTGGGCCTCGTAAGAGTTTCCAGTATCCTATACCTATATAAAGGACGCAACCTCATCAATGACAGCACCAAAGCGTTGCAATTTGACAACGCGGAGTTTTCCTCATAATACTTAAGAAGATCTCCCAAAGTAAGCCTGCTTTTATCCATATCCTCCAGTATATAATGCTCAGGAAACACGGGGCCGAGCGCGAAACTAAACAATGATAGCACCCAATGCTTAGGAAGCTCAAAATTCAGCAACCAGCCATTCAATAAGGCTACAGCAACAGATGTTGTCGGCGGCAACACCGCTACAGAAAATACTCGCTCACATAAGAAAGTGAATGCAGCACCAATCGTAGGTTGGTCTAGCGCACCCTTTGCCAGCCTCCCTGGATTTTTGCGCGCCCTAGCCGCAATTAACCATATAAGATCAGAGTAGTTGTTGGGAGCATCCAAAGCCATCAACTAGTATATCAAACCGATAGGACTTAAAAACAAAATTACACCAATGAGTAACACACAGAAGGACAAACGAAACCCTATAGTGGTATTAATTATAACAACCATACTTGCATTAATACCACCAGCAGCAACAACAACAATCTCGCTCATGGCAGTACAAGGGCTTACTCACGTATTCGCGAAAGCTCAGCCCGAAATCCACGAATATAGCCTCATAGTTGGCGTTATTATTGGGCTAAATATTACAATACTAATAGCATGTATGTGCGTGCTGGTACTGTTTAACGCATACCTCCTTTTAGCATCCCAATCAGAGAAAAACCCAAATACAAGGTTCCACAGGCCGTGAAAATCCTACATTTTTCAGACCTGCACGCCAACAACGAACAGTGTAAAAGCCTGTTAGAAATATGCGCCGCCGAAAAACCAGATTTATTAGCCCTATCTGGAGATATTACATATTGGCAGGATTCAGAAAAGGATAGCGCACTTCTCGAAAAGGCCAAAGAATGGGTAGAAACAGTCAACATATTAATTCCAGTAGCATTTTGTTCAGGAAACCACGAAGCTTGGACCCAAGGCTTTTCAGCTGCAAATTGGAACGTATTCTGCAAGGATGGAGAATCAAAAACATTCAAAAAGGGCCAAGAGAAATGTATCATAACATCCTTCCCTTGGCACGACAACGAACTCGTACCAACACAAGCATTAAAAGCCGAAAGAGACCAAAAGAGAATTTCACCCGATGCAACGCGTATTTGGCTACATCACGAGCCGGCCTGGCCATCTGGATGCGGATGGAACGGTTACGGCTACCAAGGCAATAGATCAATACAACTACTTGTACGGGAATATAAGCCACACTTCTTGCTAAGCGGGCATATCCACTGCGCACCTTACACTGGAGGAAAAGCCATCGAACGACTAAATGATACGATATGCCTTAATCCAGGATCAAGCTCAACGCGCAATGACCAATACTACACGAAAGCCCCAAAATACTGCAAAATCGATACCGTAGAAAAAACGGCAGAATGGTGCTAACTACCAATAAGCCATAAGCCACCGAACACAAAAACAGCAGCTCATCATGGCAAAATCATTCTACGACATCCTTGAAATAGACAGTGAGGCAAGTGCCGAACAAATCAAAAAGGCATATAGAAAACTTGCCATGGATTGCCATCCTGACCGGCATCCAGACAATGCACTGGCAGAAAAACTATTTCGCGAGATAAGTTCAGCCTACCAGATATTAATAGATCAAGATAAGCGCACTGTCTACGATACTTACGGTGCAGATGCATTTAATACAGGGGACTTCCAGAACCCAATAGACCTATTCCAAGAAGTCTTTGGCGCGAGTGGCGTCTTCGAGCAGTTTTTTGGCGGGAAAATGACTTCGCACAGACCAAAAAAAGGTGAAGACATAAAATGCATCCTAGAAATAGAGCTCGAAGAAACCTTAACAGGATGCACCCGAGAGACCACCATTAATCGACTACTTGAATGCAACAAGTGCGCTGGCACAGGTAAAACGCCGCAATCAACCATTATCGTCTGTACAGTATGCAGGGGAACCGGCAAACTCAATGCCGCAACAGGCATGCAAATATCCCACAATTGTCCGAACTGCGGAGGAAGCGGAAACGTCGTTAAAAATCCCTGTGGGCACTGCCGAGGGTCAGGGGCAGCCAGAAAGGATTGCCAAGTAAGTCTAACCATACCACCAGGCATTGCCCACAACTCCCGTTTGCGAAATATTGGAGGAGGAGATATCGGAAGAAGCGGCGGAAAACCAGGAAACCTATACATCCAAATAGAAGTGGTAAAACACCCCGTATACACACAGAAAGGCAAAGACATTTTTGGCGAAATCAGCATACCATTTGGCTTAGCTGTTTTCGGAGGGCAAGTTGAAATCACTACCCTACAACGAGATCTGAAAACAATCACTATTCCAATAGGCGCCCAAGGAGGAGACTATTTGAAAATACCAGGGGAGGGAACTGTAAGTCTTACCGACACAAAAAGGGGAGACCTATTTCTTCGCTTAAACATCGTAGTCCCAAAAAATCTAACCCCTGAACAAAAAAACATCCTTGAAAAAGCACTTGAAAAATTTGAGTAAGATTGTCCTAACCGTAACACTCTTAGGCGTACTTTGCCCGCTTACCAGCTGCGCCATTCTCAAAAAACCTGAAGCAAAGAAACCAGCGCCTGTTCAGGAACAAGAACCACAACCAAAAAGAAAGCCAGCAAAGAAAGCAACGCCCAAGCCGAAGCCAAAGCCCTCGCCCAAACCAACACCAAGCGCTCCAAGCATTACCTTGCAAAAAGACCAAGGAGTGCTAGTAACACCACCAACAGTATATGACAGCGAAGAAGGCCCAAGGCATCCAATTCAGCTACAGTAACACAGGTCGCAAGTTATTACTTCCAGTTATTGTCACAACTCTTCTGTTCAGCCCAACATCCCAAGCCCAGGAGAGCAAGGAAGGATTCAATCCCATGAATTTCACCGAATTCTGGAAGCCACAAGATCCAAGCCAGCAGCTTAGCAAAAAAGTTTCAAGTGCTACTACCACGTCTGTAGCGCAGGGAATCATCTATTCAGCTATGCAGGACGACCCTACACATATAAAAGAGATTGCAGGCGCGTCCATGCAAGGAGCCACCACGGTTGAGATCGTGGGTACCGTAATAAATACGGTACTAGAACAAGCAGCAATAAGCAAAGAAGAGAGTCTGCCATTATGCGTGACTATGTATAAAAACACTACAGACGCATTAAAACCAAATGCTTTTGCTCAAATTATGCGAAATTTTGCAGTTTCAGACCAAAAAACGGTACTGCTAACAATGCTGCCAGTTGTAGAACCAAATCATCTGACTTCAGTAGTTGCAAGCGCACTTAGTGTAGTAGAATGGGAAAGTTTTAAAGAAGCAGCCCAGGAAATATATAACCAGATGAAGACCGAAGGCAAAATCCAATTCAAGCAGGCAATCAACCTCGGCATACAAAAATTCCGCGAAACACCTCAAACACAAAACTAATGCACCAACAGTCTGCTCAATTTTTCCCAAAAGAAGAAAGGGTTCTTTCAGAAATAGCTCGGATAGCAAAAACCTACGCGCTACCATGTAAAGATCCATGGGGGGAATTAGCAGGCATATTCGACGCCATCACACTGGAAGACAGCAAGAAAGAAGGATACTTCTGGCTCACACTGGGGAATATCAACTACAGAATCAGTCTTCTCCTGCCAGGTATATGCACCGGATGTACTCCCGACTTAGACTTTGACGCCTTTTCCAAACTAGCAGCCCAGGAGGAAGACATTATAACGGTTAAATGGAATGGTAAGAAGAATACCGTCTTAGCAGGATACCTTACAGGGCAAAATCTAGCAGTCATATCGGGTATACCGTACCCAGAAAAAGAAAGGCATACAGCCAAAGTAAACTGCTCAAAATCATTGGACTTTGCATTTGCAGCCTGCGAATCACGAACTACTTTAAGCTTCCAGGAAGACGAGTTAGAAGTACAAAGAATATCAAAAGACGGCATCTGCCTTAGCCGTTTGGAGCTGTTAAGCTCGCTAATCCAGGACGACTACTCCCTCGAGGTAACACTCCCCCCAATGAATATTTTACACAGTAAGCCAATGATTATTGCACCGTCAGAAGAAGGGGTATATTTTGCTCAGCCAGAACTCCGCATTTATGCAGCCGGAAAGGAAATAGACCCTCCAGAAAACTCCATTCCCATAGTAGACGCGGATAACATTATCGATGTATCCGAAATTAGATACGAAAATGGCGATAAGCAGGCAAACGGACTAGTTCTAGAGCAGAGCGACAATGTACTACGAATTACAGGCTCTGAGATAATCACAATCCAAGCTCCAAAAATGGTAGCAAGAAACCAAACACGCGTGCACGGCGAAGATTTAAAGAAACTTCTCCACTGCAGCGAAGACGAGTCGGAAGTCAAACTATATCAATATCCGAGCGGAAGTCTCTTAGTAGCCGTCGAAACATCCGAGGCATCAGCAATTCACCTACTACTACTTAAAAATTAAATGGGAAGCTGGAACCACACTTGCGCACTTTCTAATATGCCTATTATGGGCGGCGAAGAAGTATACGTATTCCTACTGTTGGAATCACCACCATTTGAGAAGTATGTTGGCAGCCACTGCTATCCATCCACGTATTATAACTGCTTGCCATTCTTTTTTGAAGGCAAATATAACGATTATGGCGCTGTTGAGAACTGTCATGGAGAGCTGCTAAATAGTATAATACTACCAGCCATTAAATCCAGACTGCACGAAATGGAGCTGGGCGAAAACCAGTGTCATGATATAGAAGTAAAAAAGAAGGATTTTACAATCGAAAAGCTTTTTGAAGCAGACCACGAAGACAGACTATTTTTAAATGCCTGGGACCATTTTGGCGGAAAACGTACGATAACACCGGCAAGGCTTACACACATTGTATTTAAAAAACAAGTCCTGGATAAGTTGCTCGACACATACACGTTTCAGAGCTACTCAGAAATAGTTCCAGGCAAAAACTACAATTCTGAATACAGCGTAAAAGACCTAATAAAGTGTGGAGAAGACTACATAAAGACTTTTAAAACCAAGTCCCGAATAGAATCTGAGTTCTCATACTTCCGAATGATCATACTAGGCCACCAAGAAAGCAGGTGGCAAAATATATTTCAACTGACCGGAATCAGTTACGATTCTGACAACCCGCTGCTACCAGAAATAATAAGGCAGCTAGCAATCTACCAGACACTGGAAAACTTCATGCTAGACAGTCGCAGAGTCTGGATCAGACCAAGTGGAGTAGGCTCACAAGAACTCAGCACCACGGCGCTAGAAATCATGGCAGAGATTGTTCTAGACGAAGCAAAAGCCCTAAAGCGCAAGATTGAGGAATACTAGCGCAACTACAGCTAAAAGCATTATTTTTTGGCACGCCTGACACCGCAAGCTTATGCAGCTAATGAGTCCGTCTAGCGTTCAAACACCCGAAACAGAAAGACATGCTTACATTCGGGAAGGGAAACGCCAAACTAAACACCACCATATACACATTTGCACTGCCAGCAGGGTATACCTGCCCAGGAGCTTCAGATTGCCTTACCTGGGCAAATAAGAATACCGGCAAAATAAAGGATGGGAAAGACCAAAAGTTCAGGTGTTTCTCAGCATCGCAGGAGGCATGCTTCCCTAGCGCGCGCAAAGCCAGGTGGAAAAATTTTGAACAGCTTCAAGAAGCGCTTAAAGAAGGGGTTGCCAAAACCGCAGACCTAATCGAAAAAAGTCTACCTGCCAAAGCTCAAACAGTGCGCATACATGTTTCTGGAGACTTTTTTAGTCAAGATTATTTCGACGCCTGGCTAGAAGTCAGCAAACGTAACCCCACCAAGAAATTTTATGGGTATACCAAAAGCCTACACTTCTGGGAGAAACGCCACCAAGAAATACCCGAAAACTTTAGGCTAACAGCCAGCTATGGAAGCAAATGGGACGAAAAAATAGATGAGAACGAATTCCACTCCAGTGTGGTTATATCACATCCAGACGAAGCAAAGGGACTTGCCATCGACCACGACGACAGCAACGCATATAAGGATGGCAGACCAAAACAATTTGCCCTGTTACTGCATGGAGTTCAACCTAAAGACACACCCGCAGCCAAGGCAATCGCTAGACTAAAGAAAGAGCAGGTAGAATTCTCCTATTCAAAAACCAAGCACCAAGCTTAATTTAGGTCAAGATCGTCGAAGTCGTAACCCAAGGAAGGAGACTGTACATGCCCCAAAGAGGGCGAACCAACCACTTCAGGCTCCAAAATTTCAGGCTGGACTACAATAACTTCTGATTCTGTTATTTCAGGACCAACAACTACAGGTTCTACAACCTCCACCTCCTCCGGCTCAGAGATAAGCCCTAATTTAACCTTTGCCGCATTGGATATAAGATCGGCAGACCCAGCCATTATGGCGCCGGCATCAAGAAAGACCGCCTCTGCCTTACCAAGGCCGAGCTCATAATTTTTCCTATGGCCGACCATATTTTGATTGCCAGGATCCCCAAGTGAAGAAAGTTCAAATAACTTCTTACCGGCATCTGCAGCTAACTTAGTCATTGCAGCCACAGCCGACAGTAAAGTATATCGCACTCTAGCGTCTGTGGCCCTCATTGCCGTCGCAGCCAAGACGGTATCTAGCTCGGACTTATCAAGGCCCTCCTTTATACCTAACTCTTTTGCTACAAGTAACACCTCTCCAACAACTTCTGCCTCTCGAAATATGTTACCCGTCTTAGCGAAAAATAGCCCAGTAGCGTAAATGGCATTACCCGGCTCTAATAAGATATTAGGACATACCCTTTGATACGTCTTTACTAGATTAGTCCTCTCCGGAGCAGGAGTTATACGTAGATTCATATCAAAGAGTAACTCATTAATAAATCCAAAGTCAAGCAATATGTTGCTTATTCACCAAGGAATTCTCTATAATACGTATATGAATACTGCAGAAACAAACGCCATCACCCAATTAACAGATAAAGACAGCACAAAGGACAAAGTAATCGCAAAGGGCGAGCTCCAGTCACTACTTCCTGGGACATGCTCAAAAGCGTTAACTTCCCTCACCGAATTAATGCAGAAAATAGTAAGCGACGGTGTCGTAACTCGTGGCGAATACCTAAGGTTACTAGGGGAGATGCAACGAATACACATCATGCTTGGCGAGGACAAAAAGCTTCAGGAACTACTAAAGTCAGGCAAGAAACTGTCAATCAAGAAAAAAGGCCCAGATATTACGGTACCTGACGTTCCAGGCTTCGGCTCTCTAGAGTTCTAAAACAAAAAAGTATGTCAAACCACTGGTGGGAATCCACACCTCAGACGCACGCAGAGCCATATTTGCATATTCTGGAGACTGATATCCTAAAAATAATCCCAAAGGAATTTACGAAAGCATGGGATGAACATATGCGCGGAAGGACCTATATGCTTACAGACAAAAACGAGATAGGAATCTATCCTATCGACTATGCCAGCTTTGTAATCAAGTTTAAGAACCTCTAAATATGCAAAAATCCGCAGAAGAACACTATAGGGTTTGGGACCCAAAGGCCAAAAGATTTCTATCTGTAAATGTAGACAATTTTAGGCTGACATATCAGGGAGATCTCTGGATAGCGTCAGAGACAAACGGAGGCTCACTTGAAAAAAGAGTAGAAACATCGGTATTCATGGAGCCGGCATCACCTTTTCTCCAGAGAGCAACAGGGCTAAGGGATAAGAAAAACAAACCAACTTTCGAAGGTGACATTATAAGGTTTGAATATTGGGTCGGTGACTTCGCATGGGAATGCATGGACGAAGAAGAAGCCAAATGGCAGGAAGCACAAATAGGAAAGGTACAGATAGGAACTATTGCAAAATCTTTAATAACGTCAAACCTGGAATTTCATGTACCGCAGGATGTCGGGCTGGCAATCTATGACATCATGTATGCAAGTGGCAGATCAGCAGAAGTCATAGGGCACATATTCGATGGAAAGAATCACAACGCTGTACCCAATCGCTCCGAAGTAATAAATACTGTAATTGCCAAAGCATGCGGATGGGAAAGAATGCACACCGGATATGGCGAAATCTGGAAAGACAACGATGGCAAAACGCAACCTCCTGAATATACAGGAAATTTTGATGCAGTTCGTTCAGCCATTTCTACGATACCAGCAGTGCAAAAGTCCCTATTTCTTTTACAAATGGAAAAACGCTACGGACAAGGATGGTCCCTAACAGCCCCAGCATTTAACTGCGCTGCCATACTATGTCAAGTCCTATCAAGCCCGACTTAAAATGTCCAAGTGTAACATCTGTAAGGGCACCAAACCTACAACCAACAAGTGCAGAATACCAGGAGTCAAAAACTGTAGTACAAGCGCAGAATTGCCACCAAACGAGGCAATGGCAACGGAAACTGGAAGAAAAGACATGAAGTGCCCCATGTGCAAGCAAAAATATCCTGAACGGGGAAAATGCCGGCTGCAAGGAGTAACAAATTGCAACTGGAGTGACAATTTTCCACCAGAACTCCCAGATGTAGAAGTGCTAGAGCTTTAATTTGCTCGACAAAACCCACCAAATGCCTTAAATTAGGCAAAACAAAAAAGTATGTTCTCACACGGAATAAAAATGGAGGAAACAAGCAAATCAAAGCCGCTTTTCCCCCACGCAAACGCTCATTCAATTGAGGAGTACTTTGCTCTGCCAAAACTACAGAGGGAGAAATGGGGACTATACCTCATGCCAATCGCACTGCCTTGTGACATATTTGGTGACGGCGAAGAAGGGTTTAAAGCCTTTTCATCCAAAATACGCAAAGAATATCCGGTGCAGGGATTTATTAGGGAGTGGGTACTAAGTTGGGACAACCCAGCATATGCCTTTCTAAACCGAATTGGCATGAAACTAAGCGACGCCAGATACAGCGTAAAAAGATTTATAACACCGGCATGCCCTAGATTCCGAAAAGCTTACCCAAGACACACATATAAAGACATCACTGGGGCTGTGGTCGACATTAATTTTGCACTCATTCTTGATTTCTGGCACGAGGAGGTAGTAGATGGCCACGTTGACTGGGAAAGTGACGACGAACACATAAAATTCCACACTGAGCTTAAGAACGCAGTAAATTATCTTGAAATTGAAAGACCGCAACTTCAAGAAAAAATAGAGTTGGCACTATCTGAAGCTTGTGGGAAATCCTATGAGGAAAAGTACGGGGAATATGACAGGCTCGGAGAACAACTTACAGCCAAAGACTCCGAGATACTAATTTGGTTCATGAAGCAAAGAGATGCCTTTTGGACATAATAAAAACATATTTTTCTGATCTCATCTCAAATGGAAGACAAAAAGCCCAACTTTATTATTGCAGGCATACCAATATATATTCATTGGTCAATCCTACCAATGCTAGGGTTTCTCATGATTACCAATGTAGATAGCAAAATCCCCCTTCTACCTCTAATCACCTACCCAGCCATCCTAATCATAATAACACTGCACGAATTAGGGCACTGCTTTGCAGCACGCGCACTTGGGTCCTCAGTTAAAAAGATAACACTAACCGCATTAGGCGGGTTAGCAGAAATAGGGGTCATGCCAATAACATGGAAAGAGGCAATTATTACCATTGCCGGACCAGCCGTAAACGTAGTTATAGCCATAGTGGGACTACCCTTTATTCGGAACGCTGGACCGGTATCTTCCGAATTGTTTACAAAATTTACACCCAGTAACACCATCTATATCCTGTGGATTATGAATTTGGTGATTCTCATTTTCAACCTCCTACCAGTCTATCCGATGGATGGCGGGAGACTTTGGAGATGTTTAATAGCCACGCTAGCAGGAGAAAAGCGTTCATTTCAAGTGGTCCAATTCTCCAACGCGCTGCTCCTAGCAGGCGTAGGCTGGTTTTGCATCGAACAAGGAACATTCTTTATGCTAGCAATAGTAGGATTAATGGCACTGGTCGGCATCGCTAACAGCAGAAGTGAAGTAGCAAAGTTTAAATTCGTGGAAGCGCTGGGACGCCTTAACCATTGGAAACTAATAAGCATAGAATCATTGGATCCAGCAAACCCAAATCTAAATATAGTCACGCTAGAAAATATCAGCAGCAAATACATCGAATGCTTCCTAATCGGCGAACAAAAACTATATCAAATATTACCAACACATAATGGCGACGGCGTTCCAGGCAAAATTGTCGCGGACATAGGCGAGAAAGAAAAAGGACTAGGCATACCAATGGGACCAGACATGCAGGAACTTAGCGACCTTGAGAACCGCTAACGCAAGACCAAAAAAAACCTTTGAGCGGAGGCCGCGTAGGTATCGCGGTAAGGAACAGGGCTGCTCCTGACGGTTCGAGTCCGTCAATGCTGGGTGGACGTGAAAGCAGTCCGTGCTGGTTCGATTCCAGCCCCGCTCAAAATTTACCAACACAAAACAAATAACTGCTACGCAGAAATCACCCAAAAATATATCTTATGGACCGCAAGCACTTCAACGACAGCGTCATGGCGAGGGACCACAACAAATGTGTTGTATGTGGGGCCGCATCCACAGCTGTGCATCACATCATGGAAAGAGTCCTATGGGATGATGGAGGCTACCATACCGATAACGGCGTCTGCCTGTGCGACGACCACCACCTCAAGGCCGAGCAAACATTGATCTCATGCGATGAGTTGCGGGAACTAGCAGGCATTAAGTCCAAGGTTCTCCCAGGCCACCTCGATCCAGACGGCACCTATGACAAGTGGGGCAACCCATATATCAATAAAACCACGAGAGTAAGAGGGGAACTGTTCTATAACGAAAATGTTCAGAAAATCTTGTCAAGTGCCAATGTGCTTTCTGACTTCCTAGAAAGGGTAAAATACCCTAAAACTCTTCACCTACCTTGGTCCGAAGGGCTTCAGAATGACGACAGAATGCTACAATCATTTGACGGCCTCGAAGGCGAGGAAGTAGTAGTTACGGTCAAGTTGGATGGAGAAAATTGCTTTGACCAACTAACAACCATTGAGACAGAAGCAGGCTCCAAAACCATAAAGGAACTGTGTGAGAATAACTACTCTGGCTTAGTAAAGGGAGTTGACGAGAATACCGGGTTAGAAATATTAACGCCAGTACAGGGCAGACTAATCTCATCAGCAGTTGAGGATTGGATTGAAATAACGCTAGAAGATAACACAACATTAACAGTAACACCAGAGCAGCGTATTTGGGTCGTAGAAATTAACGGATATAAACAGGCCAAGGAGCTTACCAGCAAGGATACACTTTTACAAGTAAATCCCTCGCAGAATCCTGTATAATCTGGCAATGGGCAAATCACTATCGCCAGAACAACGCTTAGGCCGATACCAAAAAAAGCACTACGACATCATACTAAACAAAGAGTTCTTTCAACGGCACTATTGCGACCTATCAAAAAGTCTACCAGATTTGCTAAAAGAGTTCGGAATATCGTATAAGGCGACACAGTTTTGCGTAAAACACTTTGGCCTAGAGTATAGAGGTCAAAAGCACCCAAAGACTAACAAGGCAGGCGTTCAGAAACGCAAAGCATACTATCTAAAAGTACACGGCGTGGAAAACTGCTCACAATTAGAATCTATCAAGGACAAGAAAAAACAAACCTGCATCAAAAAATATGGTGTGGATAATTATCGCAAAAGCAAAGAGTTTAAGGAATACTATAAGCTAACCATGCAGGAACGTTACGGAAAAGGTTCACTACCTAATCGCTTTGGAAATAAAAACAAAGCTTGGGCAAAAATAGGACCAGAAGAAAGAAAGAAATTCGGCGAAAACGCAGCTAAAAAATCTAAGGCTTGGTGGAATAGCTTGCCAGTAGAAGAAAAAGAAAGAAGGATAACAGAAAAGCTGACATATCTTAGTAGAAGCCCATCCTTTACATCTAAGCAGGAAGTTCTTATAGCGGAAACACTAACGAAAGCAGGAATAAAATTCAAAACTCAAGTACGTATTGGAAGATTCTTATATGACTTTCAAATAGGAAATATACTACTAGAAGTACAGGGAGACTTTTGGCACGCAAATCCTAAAAAATATAAACCAAGCGACCTACTGCCCAGAGGCCCAAATTTAAAAGTTCATGCATCCGAAATATGGATCAAAGACCAACGTAAACGCGAGAAGGGAGAAGCAGCTGGATTTGTCGTTAAACAACTTTGGGAAAGTGAAATAGGAACAGGGAAAAACATATTAAAACAACTACAAACACTAATAAACAGTGAAAATCAAATCGATAAAGAGAGTTAAAAGGACACAATTAAGATACGACTTGCAAACAGGAACAGGTAACTTCTTTGCAAACGGTATACTTGCACACAATTCATCACTTGCAAGAACTTACATGCATGCACGCAGTTTGGATAGCGCCAATCACCCTTCCCGTAATTGGCTCAAAGCCTTGCACGGAACAATTAAACACGAGCTGCCCGAAAACTTCATCATCTGCGGGGAAAATTGTTACGCCGAACACTCCATTCACTATTCAAACCTGCCAACATACTTCTTCGTATTCAATATTTGGGAAAGAAGTCGCAGGCTCTCTTGGGACAACATGGTAGAGTATTGCAACATCCTTGGGTTACAAACAGTGCCTGTTCTTTGGAGAGGAATTTGGGATATTACAAAGGTGAGGGAGATTACCGACGCATTGGACACCTCAAAACAGGAGGGAGTAGTCATTCAAGTTACAAGGTCTGTAGCGGCCAGTGAGTGGAAAAAGTGCAGTGCCAAATTTGTCCGAAAGGGCCACGTACAGACAGATGACAAGCTTTGGATGCTTAAACCAGTAGTTCCAAACGGACTAGCACCTTCACCCGAGCAGGCAACATTCGACGGGGAAACACCAAAAAACTAAAAAGCATGCCCAAAGAAAAAGCCTCATTTAGTCGCCTGACCAAGGAAGAATTCGAAACACTCCTTGCCGACACACTTAACAAATTTGACGGGCCGTTTAAACGATGGGACGAGCACTCTACTTATACACTCCTAGAAGTCCCTACCACTAGGGCAGGCATCGAACGCATCGAACACGACTGGGAAAACAACGAATGCGACGCGGCAGAAGCCTTCATGGATTGTAAAATTGCAGGAATCCAGACTCTAGGACCACTAACCTTCCTAGGAGTCACCGCAGGCGGGGACTGGGAAACACCTGTATTCAGCATATTCTACTTCGACAAAGATCAAAACCTTTGCGCATACATCCCAGAAAAAGGAAACGTCTATAACTTCCTCGCCAAAGCGGCATATGGAAACAACGAATACGGTAGCAATAGCGACGAAAAGGCCAGCCGAATGGTCTACAAGAAAAGCTATCAGGAAGTGGACACATACCGAGATGACGCAATGCTAGACGACATCAGAATCCATTTTGGGATCAAAAAAAGCGAGGTATAAGACATGGGCAAAGAGAGAATCACATCCTGCGGAATACTTATTCAAGTAGACGACAAGTACCTCGTCTGCAAATCCAGCGGCTCAAACGTCTGGGGTATCCCGAAAGGACAGAAAGATAAGGGCGAGACAAACAAGGAGTGTGCCATTCGCGAAGTCGAAGAGGAAACAAGCATCAAAATTGAAAAGGAGAAGCTTACACTATTCCTGAAGTACCCAAGTAAAACCAAGGACATAGTTGTCTACCAAGCCACGCTAGCCGAACAGCCTCCAAACCTGATTTGCTCTACAATTCTTCCAAATGGGCTACCAGAAAACGACGAGTTCAGATGGGTAACCAAAGAAGAGGCATTGGGGCTAGTAAAGAACCACATGACTCAGATATTCCAGAAGCTAGGTTAGCAATACATCTGCAAATCATGCCAAGCACCACAAACATCGGCGTAGAATATCGCCTCGCTACCAAAGACGATATATATCGCATCCAATGGAAAAGTATCGATGAAGAAAAGTGGCAGGACTGGCAGTATGCCTGCCCATGGATTCCGGTAACATGGTCAACATGTTTTAAATGGGTCGCCAACTGGAAGATTGCCCGACTCCGCCGTAAGGAGGCAAAGCTTCGCAACAAAACGGCAATAAGTAGACCTACGCCAATAGCTGCAGAAATTGTGGATTTCTAGTCCGTGGCAGCAAAGATAGGCTAAACGCCTAGAAAATCAGGACGGAGAAGTGACGCCACTTATACTGGAGTGGCTTGCCTTGGCTTTTGGTAAGTTTTCTAGCATTATTTTGTGTTTTAAGTTACCCAATTAGACTATACTTTTGACAATGTCCGATGATGAACTTACCAAGCAAGACAAGATTGCAGCACGCACAAAAGCTTCGCTGGCAAGCAAGGCAGCAAACAAAGCTCGCAGGGTAAATATGGTTCGCAGAGTAATCGAACTAAAAGTTGATACATCAAAGCTAAATAGGTGTAAAACGGAAGCCATTAAGAGAATCTTTTTGGAGAGCAAATGGATAAAGAATGCAGCGTTAGCATTTGGCGCATTTGATTACAAACTTGGCGATAGCGTAACCGTAATGGTATTTAACCAAGAAACCAATAAATGCGATATCCCAGAAGAACGCGAATTAACT
>Ga0172380_10001322_pt1 | contig 42758 bp, 61 predicted proteins | sample Leawe162metaG_FD_119747 | JGI IMG/M metagenome (GOLD analysis project Ga0172380, IMG submission 119747) | Leachate microbial communities from a municipal landfill in Southern Ontario, Canada - Leachate well 162 metaG | ecosystem: Engineered > Solid waste > Landfill > Unclassified | place...
AGTAATTCGCACCCCGACCAATCGCTAGTCCGTATGGTTTTTCAAAGCCTAAACACGGCTAAAGAGTGAGCCTAAAGAGTGGGCTAAACAGCGGTGATCTTGTGAATGCGCCAGCCGTCGCGGCTGATCCATCGACCATATCCAAGGCAGAATTCGCGCGCCGGCGTAACGTGTCGCCTGGCCGCGTGAGTCAATGGATCGCCGAAGGAAAAATCAGAGGTGAGGCTCTCGACGGTGATGGCCGCAATGCGCGTATCCGGGAGGCGGTCGCGGTTGCGCAGCTCAACGAGCGGCTCGATCTTGGTCAGCGTTTCGGGAACGGTCTCGCCACCCGGCTGGACGCGCCAGATGTGGTTCCTGCCGCCGCAGAGACGGCACCGGCCGCAAGCACGGTGCTTCCGTTCCGCAAGGAAGAGCCACTCGCGGACACCGTCGAGAAACAGATCGCGCGTGAGCGCCTGGAGTCGCTTCAGCGGCAAAATCGGGCCGGTGCGATCGACGAGGCGGAGCGCGCCGGGCGCCTGACAGACAGCGAGGCGGTGGCGCGCAGCACTGGCAAGATGGCGTCACAGCTTATAGCGATGTTCGAGGGGGCGTTGCCTGAGTTTGCCTCGGCAATCGCTGCGAAACACCAGATCCCGCATCGTGATCTGTTGCATCTCCTGCGTACCGAGTTCCGAAAGGTGCGAGCCTCGACCGCGCAAGCGTTCAAGCGAGAGGCCGATGCGCTGCCTGAGTTCGCCTCATTTGAAATCGAGGCAGATGAGTCGGCGAACGCCTGATGTGCATCCAATTGGCGAATGCCGAGCGCCTGGCGATGCAGGCGCTCGCAAGAGTGACCGAGCCGCCGGCGCCGGTCGACTATCTGAAATGGGCTGAAGAAAACATCGTCTTCAGCGAGCGCGAGTCACAGTTCCCGGGGCCATATAACAGGGGGCGGTTCCGCTATTTTGATGCCGTCCTGCAGGCGCTGTCGCCGGATGATCCGTGCCGCATCGTGACCCTGATGGGGTCGGCACAGCTTGGCAAGACCGTGATCGCGAACGTCTTCACCGGCGGGTCCATGGCAATGGATCCGCGCGACATGATGTTCGTGCATCCGACCGAAGACAACGCAAGCCGATGGTCGAAGCTCAAGCTGACGCCGATGCTGAAGGGTACGCCTTCTCTCCGGGCGATCTTTCCGGAGAGGTCGCGCGATGGATCAAATTCGATCCTGCTGAAAGAGCATCGTGATGGCCTTGGCGCCATCCTGATATCGGGTGCAAATTCTCCATCGTCGCTGTCGCAGGTGTCGATGGCGCGTCAGGTCCAGGACGACCTCGCGAAATGGGAGATGAATAACGCGGGCGATCCGGAGGCGCAGGCCGACAGCCGGTCGCGCGCTTATGAGTTTGCCAAGATCCTGAAGGTGTCGACCCCGCTGGTTTTGCCGGGGTGTCGGATCACCAAGAGCTTCGATGCGGGCAGTCAGGAGCATCCTTACGTTCCGTGCCCGCATTGCGGCGAGATGCAGGTTCTCGAATGGGAGAACATGCTATCGCACCTCGATCCAGCGGCGCCGGAATTGGCGCATTTCGTTTGCGTCGCCTGTGGATGTGAAATCCAGGAGCATCATCGGCCGCATCTGCTCGCCGGTCTCGAATGGCGCGCACACAACGAGAGTGCAAGGCGAGCGCATCGATCATTCTGGATCTGGTCGGCCTATTCGTATCTGCAATCGTGGGAGCGAATTGCGCGGGAATGGCTGAAGGCCAAGGGCGATAGCGCGGCCGAGCAGACGTTCCTCAATGACACCGCGGGCCGCGCCTATAAGGCACAGAGCGAAGCCCCACCATGGGAAGGGTTGCGCGACCGGGCCGCACAGTCGCATTACCCGAAAGGTCAAATCCCGTTCGGCGCGCTGGTGGTCACGCTCGGCATCGACGTGCAGGGCGATCGTGTCGAGTGGCAGCTTGTCGGGTGGGGCCGGGATTTCCGCCGCTACGTGGTCGATTACGGGGTGATCCCCGGGCACATCACCGATCCGGTTTGTATCGAGCGCCTGGATGCGCTGTTGCGTCAAAGCTGGATGAACGAGGCGGGCCGCGCCATCACCATCGACATGGCGGCCGTCGACGGCAATGCATGGACTGAAGATGTATGGGCGTTCGCCCGTCGTCATCCGAAGTCGAAACTGATCATGGTGCGCGGTCGACCTGAAGATTCGGCGCCGCGAATAGCCAAGGTCAAAAAGGAACGTAACGATCGCACCGGCAAGCTGCTGAAATATGCGGGTCGGTTCTACAATTTCGGCGCATCGGTGATGAAGATGGCGCTGTACCGCGACCTGGTGAAGGACGATCCGGTGAAGCCCGGCTTTGTCTCATTCCCGCGCGGTCTCGATGATGAATATTTTCGTCAGCTTACGGCCGAGTCTCGGAAAGCTGAGAAGCGCAGGGATGGCTTCACTGTTTATCGTTGGGTCAAGGACCCCGGGCAGCCGAACGAGGCGCTTGACACCATGAATCAGGCCGAAACGGCGGCGACAAAGTTCGGCATTCGTGGTCTTCCGGACGAAATATGGGCTCGCTTCGAGCATGAGCGTGAAGCGCCGCTGCAGCCGGATCAGCAGGATATCGAAGACCTATTTCATGCTGCTGCGCCTTTAGTGCCAATGCCAAAACCGGTATCGCGATTCGCCGATCTCGCGCGAAAATTGAATGGGTGACATGACGCCAGCCGCATTAACGCGCACCGGAATTGTAGGCCGCACCATTGATGCTGCCATGCGTGGATTTCGTGCGCCCGCATCGCGGCCGACACCCGGTGCGGCCTATATGCGCAACGAACAGATGCCGATGTTCTTTCGGTGGCATCCTGCGTTGCGCGATTCATCGGATGACGTGAAGGCCGCGTGGCGATTGGCGACCGCGCGTTCGATCGACGTCATCCAGAATAACGGCTTTCTTGCCGGTGCGATCGAGCAATCGTGCGGATCGGTTGTCGGGCTTGGCCTTCGGCTGAATGCGAAGCCGAACGCGGTTGCGCTCGGCTGGACACAAGAGCAGGCGAACGCATGGTCTCGACATGTCGAGATGCGCTTTTCACTATGGACGGAGAATGCGCGGGCCTGTGATGCCGGCGGGCGCTTCACCTTCGGTCAAATTCTCGCGCAGGCCTATCGCCATTGGATGGCGACCGGTGAAATCCTTGCGACACTGCCGTGGATACGGAAGGCAGGAACGCAGTTCGGCACCAAGATCAAATTGCTGCCGGCATGGCGGCTGTCGACGGATAGCGAGTTGCCGGATCTGTGCAGCGGTGTTCGGCTCGATGCGGTTGGTGGTCCGCGCGCCTATCGCCTGAAGTTCAAGAATGGCTACGGTGGCGAGGATCAGATCGAGGTTGCCGCTGAGGATGCCTATGGGCGACCTCTGGTGGTGCATATCTTCGATGGTGAGCCGGACCAGGTCCGTGGCATCTCGCCATTCACATCTGTGCTCAAGGTTACGCGGCAGTTCGATCAACTTGCGGACGCAACGCTGACCACGACGCTGATTCAGACCATCTTTGCTGCGATGTTCAAGTCGGCGGCACCGACGGAAGAAGTGCTGGAGGCGATGAAGAGCACTGCGGAGCAGACCGATCCCGGTATCGCCGGCATGCTGTCGGCGAAGGCCGATTGGTACAAGCAGACCGATATCAATCTTGGTCAGCACGGCAAGATCCTGCACGGCTTTCCCGGCGACGAGCTGCAGTTCTTCCGCACTGAGCATCCGAACGCGAGCTATGAGCCGTTCGCAAAATTCCTGTTGCGTGAATGCTCCCGCGCCGCGGCGATGACCTATGAGGAATTCACCGGCGATTACAAGGGTGCGACCTTCACGTCGAACAAGATGGGCACGACGGTGATTTGGCCGCGTGTGCTGTATCGGCGCCGGCACATCGTGGCGCCGCTTGCGCAGCGTGCCTACGAGGCATGGCTTGAGGAGGATATTGAATCCGGCGGCACGCCGTATCCGGGTGGCGTTCCGGCTTTCCTCGCGCAACGTGAGGCCGCGTGTCAGGCGTTCTGGCTTGGTCCGACCAAGCCACAGGCCGACGACGAGAAGTCGGCGAAGGCCGCGAAGATCAAGCAGGAAATCGGCCTGCCGGATGCGGTTGTGTTTGAGGAATACGGTATCGATCCTGATGATGCCTATGAGCAGGCGAAACGCGAGCAGGATCGACGGGAAGAGCTTGGTTTGAAGCCTCGCATCGCGGCGCCGGTGGCGGCTCCCGGCGCGGGCGCGGGCCGCGAAGAAGAAGATTCCGCTGACGAAGAGTCCGAACAGGGCGATGAAGTGTCGGAACGGGAAGAGGCGTAGATTATGGCCGATCCAGATTGGACCGATCCTTGTGCCGTGCTCACATGGTTGCGTCCGCAATATTACAAGGTTGCAGCCGGTGCGGCAGAAGTCACGCTGAAGCACGGCGATGACGCCGTGACCTTTGGTCAGAGCAATCTCAACGGTCTCGCTGCCGTGATGCGTCAACTCGAATCCGAGTGCGCCGCCGCGCAAGGCGTGCGAACGGGCCGCCGTCGCGCCTTTACGGCGGGCTAACAGGATCATCATCATGACGATGCTGCTGCGGATCGCCGAGCGCGTGATCAATCGGCCATTGCTTGTCCATCCCGACAAGTTGCCGCTTGTTCTCGACGTCTTGCACGGACGGATTCCGCTTGGCGATATCGGTGACCTGAAGCGTATCGCCGATGCGCATATCGATGCGATGCCGAGCGCGGCGCAATCCGTGATGCGCGGTCCGTCGCCTGGCGCATCCCGGTTCGTCGGTGAGGTGTTCGAGGATGATCCCGCCAATCCTGGCCGTAAACGCATGCTGCCGTACCGGCGGACGCCGGATGGGGTTGCCGTCATCACGGTCACCGGATCGCTGATCAATCGCGGAGCATGGGTCGGCGCCAATTCCGGCGAGACCTCCTATGAGGGCATCAAGTTTCAGGTCGATGCCGCGGCGCGTGATCCGCGCGCGTCGTCGATCATTCTGGATATCGAGTCGCCTGGCGGTGAAGCGGTCGGAGCGTTCGAAGCAGCAGATGCGATCCGTGCTGCAGCGAAGGTCAAGCCTGTCATTGCCGTCGTCAACGGCATGGCGGCGTCGGCTGCGTATGCGCTGGCCTCGGCCGCAACGAAGATCGTTACCACGCAGACCGGTCTCGCCGGATCGATCGGCGTCGTCATGCTGCATGCAGACTATTCGCGGCAGCTTGAGCAGAAGGGCATCAACCCAACGCTGATTTTTGCTGGCGCACACAAGGTCGATGGCAATCCGTTCGAGCCGTTGTCGGCTGGGGTGCGATCCGACCTGCAGGCGGAAGTCGACAACTTCTATGCGCTGTTCGTGAAGAGCGTTGCGGCGGGCCGCAAGGGCCTGTCGCCGTCATCCATCCGCGCTACCGAGGCGCGTACATTTATCGGCAAGGATGCAATCGATATCGGGCTCGCAGACGAGCTTGGTTCATTCGAGAGTGTGCTTACCGGTCTCAGCCGCGGCGCAAGCCGCACTTCAACGTCCACATCGAAAGGAAAAAAGATGACGGACACGACAGCAAGTGCGCCCGCCGCCAATGCGGGCTCCGAGTATATCGCCATCGAAGAGCATAAGGCGGGCTGCGCCTCAGCGCGATCGGCCGGCAAGACCGAAGGCGTTGCCGAAGGCCGCAAGGCCGCGCACGACCGCATGTCCGCGATCGTGTCGAGCGAGAAGGTCAAGGGCAAGGTCGAGACCGCGGTTGATCTCGCGCTGAAATCCCCGGACATGAGCGCGGAGGATGTGGTCGCGTTCGTCGAAAAGCTGCCGGCGGCAGCGGCGGCGAGTGTACCGAGCATCGAGACCCGCATGGCGGGGCAGGGTGCAGGGCTCGCGCTCGGTCAGCCGATCAATCCGGGAACCGCAGGCAAGGCCTCGGGCGATATCTGGGGCGATGCGGTGGCCAAGGTGAACAAGCAATACGGACTTCCCGCCGCTTAAGCGGCGTGCTCGCCGAAAACTAGCACAAACGGGACAACAGGAGATTCAAGATGGTTACGGAAACTGTGCATGCCGGCGCGTACCTGATCTGGGAAGCCGCCGAGAAGTTCTCTCGCGAGAATGTGACGATCGCATTGTCGCAAACGCTGATTGCCGGCGAGGTGCTGGGCTCAACCGCGGTCGTGGCTGGGGTTACGTCGTCTGCATCTGCTGATGCGGGCAACACGAGCGGCTCCGGCGCGATCACGCTCGACGTTACCACGCCGGTGGCCGCCGGTGCGAAGAATGGCGTCTATCGCGCGGTGTGCGTCGAGCCGGCATCCAACGGCGGCACATTCGCCGTGTTCGATCCGGATGGCATCCAAATCGGCAGTGTTGCAGTGGCCGCGACGTTCGATAACCAGATCAAGTTCGTTATCGCCGATGCAACCGATTTCGTTGTCGGCGATGCGTTCTCAATCGTCGTGGGCATCGAAGCGGTCGATCTGAACTACAAGGCTCTTGACGTCAGTGCGACAGATGGTTCGCAGCGCGCGGCTGCAATCTTGTTCGAGGCTATCACGACCGATGGTGTGACCAAACTGCCGGCGTGCGTGCATACGCGTGACGCGATCGTTCATACGGACAAGCTCAAGTGGCCGAGCGGAATCACTGCCGCCCAGAAGGCTGCGGCCACTGCCGAGCTTGCTGCGCGCGGCATCATCATCCGCTGACGACTGTCAAGCGCTCACACCTTCACTCTTTTCGATAAAAGGAAATCCTATCATGCTGACTATGGATGTCTTCAAAGACGATGCGTTCAGCGCAACGTCGCTGATCACCGCCGTCGACAAAGTGGGCTATGTGCCGGGGACCTTGGGTATGATCCCCGGGCTGTTCGAGCCGGTCCCGGTGCGCACCGAGTCCGTCTGGATTGAGGCGCGCAGCACGACTGCCGCACTGATCCAGACCTCTCCGCGCGGTACGCCGCCGAACGAAAAGAAAGACGGCGATCGCGAAGCACTTCCGTTCAAGACACGGCGCCTTGCCACGTCAAGCCGCATCATGGCGTCAGAACTGTTCGCTATTCGCGAGTTCGGTAGCGAGACCGAACTGAAGCAGCTTGCCGGCGAGGTGGCGCGGCGTCAGTTCCTGATGAAGCGCGACCTCGATCTCACGATGGAAAATCTGCGATTGGGCTGCATCCAGGGTCTCGTGACGGATGCGGACGGGTCCACGATCTACAATTGGGCGACCGAGTTCAGCCAGACCATTCCGGCGGAGGTGGACTTCGATCTGGACAATGCGAGCCCGGCGTCCGGTGTTGTGCGCAAGGCTTGCACGGCCGCGGTTCGGTCGATCACCAAGGGCCTCAAGGGTATTGGTGGCGGCGCCGTGCGGGTCATGGCGCTCTGCGGCGACAATTTCTGGGACGATCTGACCGCACATCCGGAGGTGCGGCAGACGTACCTGAACTACCAGGCTGCGGTCGATCTGCGTGCGCCGCTTGCCTACGAAAGCTTCAACTATGGCGGTGTCACCTTCACGAACTATCGTGGGACCGACGACGGCTCCACTGTAGCGGTGGGCACCGACAAGGCGAAGTTTTTCCCGGTCGGCGCCGGAATCTTTCAGTGGGCGATGTCGCCCGGTGAACGTTTCGAGCATCTGGGTATGGTCGGTCAGAACTTCTATTCTGCGATCGTTACCGATGAGAAGCGCAACAGCTTCGCGGATGTGGAATTGTATTCGTATCCGCTGCCGGTCTGCACCATGCCGCAGGCGCTGTACCGCGCGCGTCGCACCTGATCCGCAACGATCATTGCCGGCGGCGCAGCGAATGGTTGCGCCGCCGGCTCTTCGGTCACCGTTGAAGGATAGACCTCATGGCCACGCAGATTCTGGCGGTCGCCGATACCGCAGCAACCTCCAGTGATGTTGTTGTCGCTGAGGGCGAGCAGTTGACGGTTGCTCTGAAGGCGGCGACCGGCACGCGAGTATTGCCGAATGCCGCTGTGGAGATTCAGTTGAAGGATGATGCCGGGGAGTATTTCCTGATTGAGACCCTGCAGGGCACCAAGACGGCAACGGTCATCATCGCAGCGGGGACGTATCGCTTCGTTCGTAATGCCGGCGTCGTCTGCGGCGTGTTCAGCGCGTAGTTATACTAATGAGACCGGATCAGGCCGCGCGGCTGTATGACTCGTTGTTTTCGTCGGACAAGGGGTTCGGCGTGGATGAGACAACAGGCGCGCTCTACACCAAGGTTGGTGGCGGGTCGCCGGTCGCCATCCGTGGAATATTCCTGTCTCGCCCGATCGATATCGTGATGAGTGACGCAGCGCCGATTGCCGATGTTATTTCGTCATTCACATGCATGGCTTCGGATCTTCCGAGCGGTGCGGTTGGCGGCGATGCAGGTGATACGCTGACGATGGGAGCGGTCGTTTATCGCGTGCTTGATATTCAGGCGGATGAGGCCGGCAAGGTGATTCTGCCGCTTGGGGCGTCGTCCTGATGGCAAACCATCTTCGTCGGCAAATCCGTGATGCTGTGCAGACGGCAATGACGGGGCTCGCAACGACTGGCGCGCGCGTGTTTATCGGCCGGTATCGATCGCTTGGCCGCGCGTATGATCCATCGCTGCTGATCTATACGCCGCAGGAATCATCCCGCCGCGCCATCAATGGCCAGCCGCCAATCCTTGAGCGGGTCGTGCAGGTGATGATCGAAGGTCGCGTTTCGGGGGCTGGTGAGCCGGACAATGCGCTCGACGATATTGCAAAAGAGGTCGAGGCAGCGATGTGGACGAACCGAGCACTCGGCGGGCTCGTGTTCAATACCAAACTGGTCGCAACCGACACGACGACCGAGGCTGAAGGCGAGCGCCAGAACGGCGGTATCCGCCTCACATACGAAATGACATTCCAGACGCCGGAAGGCGCTGCGGATCAGAACGGCAACCTTGTCGACTGACGGCTGAAATCTCTCTAGCACCGAAGGAGAATGGCGATGGCCGCAACAGAAGCGGAAATCGGTTACGGCGTATTGCTGAAGATGCTCACGGCGACGGGTCCGGATGTCTATACGACGCTCGGCCGGCAACGTGACGTCACGCCTCCGGATGGGTTCGCCGTCGACATGGTCGATGCAACCCACAACGAAAGCACCGACACGACCGAGGAAGTTATTCCCGGCATCGTGCGGACCAAGTCGATCACGCTCGAGATCGAATACAAGCCGCTCAATGCGGCGGGCATTCTGATTCAGGCCGCGAAGCGGCTGAAGAAAACCTTCCGCTCCGTATGGCCTGACGGCCGTTATGTGCAGTGGGATGGCTATATCGAAGACTTCGAGGCGGAAGCGCCGACCGAAGACAAGCAGATCGCGACGCTGTCGATCAAACGCTCCGGTCCTGCAACGCCGAATGCCGCATCCACGCCATCCAATCTTGTGCTGCCGGCGATCTCCGGCGTGCTCGACGATGCGCAATTGCTTACCGCGTTCGAAGGCGTGTGGGCCAACGAACCGACGTCGTTCACCTATGTGTGGGAGAATGCGGGCACGCCGATCAGTGGCGCCACCAGCAAGACCTACACGACGGTCATCGGCGATTCCGGCGAGTCCATCACCGTGGTGGTGACGGCGGTCAACTCGGCCGGCTCGGCTGCGGCCGAGAGTGCGGCCGTTGTGATCGCGGCGTAACGGGGCAAGCGAAAACATGATGTCCAATCCGTTGAGTGAGGTTCGTTTCGATGTGGGGGGCAAGGAATATATCCTTGTCCTCCGCAATTCCGCGATCGTCGCGCTTGAGAAGGGGTTCAAGAAGTCCCTGATCAAACTGATGCAGGAAGATCCTTCGACCGAGGATTTTCTGACGCTTTTCCGTGCTGCGCTGAAGGCTCACCAGCCGGGTCTTTCGGCCGATGAGGCAACCGATCTCGTGCCGCTTGGCGAGGTTGTGCGGTTGCTGGGCGATCTGCTCCGGCTCACTTACGGAACCGGGGAGGCGGATGCATCTGCCGAAAACCCTCAGACGCCGGGCAGTCAGACGGAAGCTGGGACTGGCCCGGCATCCTGAAGGCATGGGTCGAATCCGGGCTTGATCCGGATTCGCTCTGGAACAAGACGCCATACGAGACCGGCATCATTCTCGATGGCCGGAACGAGTTGCTAACACGTGAGCACAATGATCGTGCGTGGCTCGCGTGGCATATCGCACATTTGCCGCGAATGAAGCGATTTCCAAAACTCAAGGATCTGCAGAAAAGGGTCGCGGGGTCTCAACGCAAAGAGATGTCGCCTGAATTGCAATGGGCAATGATGTCGAGGATGGGCTGATCATTCATGGCCGGTAATGCCGTCATAGGCGCTCTGCGCGTTGTCTTGGGAGCGGATACCGCTTCCCTCGACAAAGGGCTGAAGGATGCGCAGGGCTCGCTCGCGCGCTTTGCAACACAGGTCAAGAATGTCGGGCTCGTGGCAGCCGGCGCGCTCGCTGGTGCGCTTGGTGGCACTGGTGTCGCAATCAAAATGGCGATCGATAACGCCGACAAGATGGGGAAGCTGGCGCAATCCTTCGGCGTGCCGGTCGAGGAATTGTCCAGGCTCAATCATGCCGCCGATCTGTCGGGCGTCTCGGTTGAGTCGCTCGGCAAGGCGATGGGCCGCCTGTCGAAGTCGATGATGGAAGTGGCGGGCGGCGCCGAAAACGACGTGTCGCAGACTTTCGCCGCGCTCGGCATCTCGGTGAAGAATGTCGATGGTTCGTTGAAGTCGTCGTCGCAGGTGATGACGGAAGTTGCTGGCAAGTTCGCAGGCATGCAGGACGGGGCCGGCAAGACCGCGCTGGCAATGAACCTGTTCGGGCGTGCAGGTGCCGAACTGATTCCGATGCTCAATGCCGGTAAAACCGGCCTGCAGGAGATGATGGCCGAAGCGGATGCGCTCGGCATCGTGATCGATACGAAGACGTCGAGATCGGCGGAGGCATTCAACGATAACCTGACTCGGCTGATGCGGGTGAAGGATGGCTTCGTCCTGAAGATCACGCAGGAATTGTTGCCGGCGATGCAGTTGCTGTCGCAGCGGTTTATCGATGCGGCAAAGGATGGCACGACGTTCCAGAGCGCGGCGCAGGGCGTCGCCAACATGATCAAGTTCATTGCGTCGGAAGCGGCCGGTGGCATCCTCGCCATCCAGCGCCTCGGTGCTGAGTTGTCGGCACTGTGGAATGTCGTCACCTCGATTGGATCATCGAATTTCGGGTCGGCGTGGAAGCAATTCCAGGAGGCTGGTGCGGAGACGGAACGCCAGTTCGCGAACCTGAAAAACACGGTTGCTGAATTCTGGACCGCTGCCGCGACCAATGCCGAAGCGGGCGCGGCGGAGACCGGCAAGAAGATCGCCGCTCCGATCGTTGTTGCATCCGAGGTCACAAAGAAGGCGGCCTCGGAAGCCGAAGCCGCACTGAAGAAGATCCTCGACGCAGGCAAGCGGACCTTCGAACAGACGCGCACGCCGGCCGAACAATTCTCGCTGACGATGCAGAAGATCAACGAGCAATATAACGCTGGGGCATTCGGAGCGGACACCTACGCGCGCGCGGTTGCGCAGGCGCAGGACAAGCTGGTGCAGGCCACGCCTGCCGCGGACATGCTGGGAACGGCGCTGACGTCCGCATTCGATCGCGCGATTGATGGGGGGATGAAGCTGCAGGATCAGATCACGGCATTGCTGCGTGATCTGGCTAAGATGGCAGCTCAGGCCGCCTTCAAGCAATTGCTGTACGGCAATACGAGTTCGGGCGGTACGTCCGGCGGCCTGCTCGGGGCGATATTCGGTGGCGGGCTCAAGATACCAGCCTTCGCTAATGGCGGCTCTGGGATTGTCGGCGGCTCTGGCGGCATCGATTCCAAGATCGCAATGATGCGGGTCACGCCCGGTGAGCGGATTGATGTGTCAAAGGATGGGAGCGCGCCCGGTGGCGGCGGGGTCGTCGTGCACCAGACCAACCAGTGGACCAACGTCTCCCCCGACATGAAGGCCTATATCGATCAGGCGGTGGCGCAAGGCAATCGTGCGGTAATGAATGCTATCCCGGGCATGCTGCAGAGCCGGCGCGGTCGCGATCCCAACGTGTTCGGGCCGGCCTGATCATTATGGTGACGATCATCACATGGCCTGCGGATGCGCATGTTGCGCAGCGGAGCTTTCAGTTGAAGTCGCGCAATTTCCGTTCGGGCGGATATCTGTCCGGCGACATGCGCAGCAGTGGTCCTGTATCGCAGCGGTTCGAAGCCAAGATCACGCTGCCGACGATGGATCATGTTGCGCAGGTCAATGCCGATCCGGCGCGCGCGAACGCGTCGTGGCGGATCGTGTCGGGGATTCTGTCTGGCATTCGCGGAACATCTGGATTTATCCGCATGGGCGACCGCGCGCGCCGCGGGCCTTACTTCAATCTGGTGAATGCGCCGGTCGGTGCAAGCTGGGACGATCTGTCGACCTGGGACAATGGTGCGTTGTGGGAAGGCGGATATCTGCCATCCTATGTGCATGTCGATGTGCTGGCGGCGCGGGGCGACAATAGCGTGGTGCTCGCTGGATTGCCGGTGTCGACCGCGGCGGTGCTCAATCCTGGCGATCTGTTCGAAGTCAGGCGCAACGGCGTGCCGGCCGATCACGGCATGTTGCATGAGGTGACGCGCGTTGCGTCGTCGAACGCGGACGGAAAGTCGCGCGTGTATTTCGAGCCCGGGCTTAGGGTTGCTGTCGGCGCCGGCGACATGGTGGTGCTGAAAGATGCCACCACGGTGTTTCGTCTCGCCTCCGATGATGAGGGCGTGATCGACGTGAACGTCGCGCTGCATGGCGCGCTTGGTCTTTCCCTGGTTGAGGTATTGCCGCAGCAATGATCTGTCTCACTACACCGGGGTTGATGGAATCAATCCGCAATGGATGGCCGACGGCGGTGCTTACCGCGATCGATCATCCAACCGCCGGCATCCTGCGTTATTGGGATGGTGTCGGTTCGCTGTCGTATGATGGCCAGGACTGGAGCGGGCTTGGGCAATTCGGGCGGGTGATCGGTATCGGTGGGTCGAAGCGGTTGATGCTGCGCACCGTGACCTTCGAATTGTGCGGGCTGCCTCCCGACATCGATGTGCATCTCGATCCGACAATGCGTAATCGTCCGGCACAGGCGTGGATAGCGGGACTCGATGCGCGCGGTCGCAAGGTCAACGGCGTGGCCTATCAGGAGGTCGATGGGCTGGTCGATTATCAGGATTTGAAAGCCGCCGATGACGGTTCGCATAGCATACAGATGATTATCGCCGAGCCGGTCTATTCGATCGAGCGGGCGCAGACACTGGCTTATTCGCCGGAATGGTCGAATTCTTATCTGGCGGACTGGCGCGCGGCGAATATCAGCGGCGACCGTATCACCGGCTATGACCGGATGGCCGAGCTCGCCAACGCGACACGGGCGTGGACGCCAACCTGATGCGGGCGGCATCGTTCGACGATCTGCCGACTTTGGTCGACCTGGCGCGCTGCTATCACGCAGAGGCGCACAGCCAACTCCCGTTCGATGAGGGCCATGTACGCGACCAGTTACTGACGCGGACGGTCGATACGATTGATGGGATATGCCTCAAGCTGGAAAGCAATGGGCAGATCGCCGGTTTTCTCGCCGCCACGACGTCGCTTTTGTTTTCCGCACCGGTAAGGGCGGCGATCGAGCTTGCCTGGTACGTGCATCCCGATCATCGCGGCAAGGGCGAAACGCTTCTGGATTCCTTCGAGGAATGGGGCCGCTGGAAGGGATGCTGGTTCTGCGCTCTCGGCATGAATGAATTGCCGTCCGCCGCACGTAGCGAAGCCCTGGCCCGGCTTTATAGGCGCCGCGGCTATTACTGCTTCGAACGTAGCTTCATGAAGGATATCCGCGCATGACAGTTTCTGCGGGCCAGCAATGTCGCCGGTAGTCTCCACCGCCGTTGCTGCGGCCGTTGCGGCCGGCACCTACACCACGATCGGTGTTACGGCTGCGCTGACCTTGGGTTCGGTCGCCGGCGGCCTCGCGACGGTCGGTGTCGCGGTTGGTCTCTCCTACGCACAGCAGGCGCTGGCGCGCACACAGACCGATCGGGCGGGAACGTCGGTCGGTGATAGTCCGGCCGGCATGAATGCACCGGAGGTGCGCGGTAACGTCAAGCAGGCAACGCCACCACAGCGGCTCATCATTGGAGAAACACGAATTGGCGGCGCGATTCACGTCTATGAGGTTGCGCCGCCCTATCTGTATCTCGGTCAATTGCTTGCGGCATTGCCGATCAGCCGGTTCATCGATTGCTATGTCGGGGAGACTCGTGTGCCGTTCGCCTCGCTGGTGGATGGATCAACGATCTCGCCAATCCTCACGTCAGGCCTGGCACCATATCAATCGCGGCTGTCGGTGGCGCTACAGACTGGAGAACTCGACCAGGGGCAAAATCCGCTGATCGTTTCCGACTTCTCATCGTTCGGGACGCGGTTCCTGACGCCGGGCATTCCAAACGTAATGTCGAAGTGTCACTACGGCAACGATTACGATCAGTTCGTGAAGTTGTGGGGCAATGTTCAGATCCCGAATATCCAGTGGGTGGTCGAGGGCATGCCGCTGCCAGACCCGCGCAACCCAAAACACATTCTGGATTTCGATCCACGCGACCCTGAAGAACTCTATGCCGCGATCGCATCGTGGGATTATTCCAACACGGCTGCACTGGCACAGGGCTTCTGGGCGATGATGCCGTTCGGGCTTGGTGCGGGGCCTGGCCGCATTCGCTGGGATGAGATCGCGGAATCCGCCACCTTCGATGAAGAGATCGTTGGACTGAAGGTCGGTGACGATGGCGTACAGCGCTTCCAGAAGCGTCATACCATCGACGGTGTAGTGTCGCTGAGCGACAAGCCGAATGTGGTCATGGAAGCGATGCTGACGGCGAACCGTGGCTTTATCTCGCAACGGGCCGGCCGGGTGTCGATCATATCATCGCAACCGCAGCAGCCGGTGATCACCATCACCGACGATATGCTGATCGGCGGGTTTGAGTATCGCAACAACAAGCCGAAGAAAGACCTGGTCAATATCGCGCGCTGCCGTTTCGTCGCGCCTGATCTTGAATATCAGGATGCCGAAGGTCCGGTGCTACGGGATGAAACCTACATCGCGGCCGATGGCGAGGAACTCGATCAGTCGGTGCGCATGCCATACACCTCGACGCACCAGCGTGCGCAACGTCTGCTCAAGGGCTTCCTGAGCGATGCGCGTCTCGGAAAGACATTGTCCGTTCGCTGTGACATGCGCGTGCATGGTCTTCGCGAAGGTGATGTGGTGCGCCGCTATTCAGAGACCGGCCGCTATAGCCAGCAGGATGGACTCTATTCGGTTGAGGAATGGCAACTGGCCGAAGACCGCACCGGAATGTCGCTCGCGCTCGCGGAATACGATCCTTCCATATCCAGGAATTGGGTACCGGAAACCGACGAGCTTCCATTCCAGCTTGAAGCTGCCTGACCTGATCCCGGCAAGGACTTAAATGACCGATCATCCCGCGATAGCGGCGGTCCCGGTATCGGGAACGCCCGACCGATCATTGCTGCAAGCGCTGCTTGTCGGGCGCTTCAGCTATGTGTTCGGTGATGCAGAAGATCCGACCGCCTTCGTGCCGACCGGCGCAGGCGGGTCGGTGACGCTGGTGCTCGGCTATCAGGGCAAGTGGTTCTGGTTCGATCCGGCCGATACCACGACCGCGCATGATGGTGTGACCTGCATCGTGACTGCTGGCTCGCCCGGCAATCGCTACAAGGTGTTTGGTCTCGATATCCTGATCACCAGTGTGATCAGCCATTCGGAGACCGCGCCGCCGGTCACGCCGGATTACGGCGATGCCTATCGCGTGGCTGCGGCAGCGACCGGTGACTGGTCCGGACATGACGATGAGATCGCGGTCTGGACCACGCGCGAAGAATGGGAATTCATCACACCGAAGCCTGGCTGGATTGTGTGGACGCTCGGCACCGCACCGTCTGGCTACGATATCGCCTATCACTATGACTCAGCGCAGGGTGAGTGGCTTGCGGGATTCCCGGGGCAGATTCATCCCGATCAGACAATCCCGCAAAGCGCGGTGATCAATTTCGGTAAGTTCTTCATCGTCGAAGACCAGACGACGAATGCGCCACCGGCAACGCCGAATATTCCGACCGCGTATGTAATCGGGCCATCGCCAACTGGCGACTGGACCGGGCATGCCGGCAAGCTCGCGATCTGCGAGGTCGATGACGTCTGGACCATCGTCACACCCGGTGAAGGCTGGCGGGTCTACGACAAGGCGCTGAACCGAGACTTTCAATATTCAGGATCGGCTTGGATATCGGCGAGCGGGCGCTGGCGCCTGAAGCTGACGCAGTTCACATCTAATGGCACATTCACCAAAGACGCGCGCTGTTTCCAGGTGAAGGTTTCGGTTGTGGCCTCCGGTGGCGGGACCACGGGTGGCGGTGGCTCGACCGGCGGTTCGGTTTCGTTCGGGGCTTATCTTAGCGCCACCGGCGGTGCGGCTAACTCTGGCATCAACGGCGGTGCTGGCGGCGCGGGCACCGCATCCGGTGGCATTACATTCGCCGGCAGTCCGGGTGAAACGCTCGAATCCGGCTTCTACGGCGGCATTCCAGGACTCGTGTTTGGAACGAAGGGTGTCGGTGCGAAGGGCTCGACCGGCGCCAACGCTGGTGGTGGCGGTGGCGGCGGTGCCGCGCAGCTCGTGATCGCCGATGCCGATCTCACGACAAACGTGTCGGTGACCATCAACACGAATGGCCAGAATAACGGCTACGTGCTGGTCGAAGAATATATCGAGGATTGATTCAGCATCATGGCGTACGATCCAGTCGATCTGATCGATGGTCTTGCAACAGCCGCGGATGTCTCGAAAGCAGAGACCATCGCGGAATTGAAAGCGGTCGTGCGCGCCTTCGCTGATGCCAATGCGGTGCGGGCGGTGGATCTGTCAGGCCGCACTCGGATCATGGTGGGAGAGTATTTTTATCGAAAGGATACAGAAAGCGTCGCATCGGACGATGGGGTTAACGTCATCATCGACTTTGCCGGCAATCACTGGCTGCTCTCTGCCGGAATCGGTCTCGCCAACATTGTCGAGGACACTACGCCGCAGCTCGGCGGCGCGCTCGATTCCAACGGCAAGCAGATCAGGTGGTCCAAAGGCGCGGACGTCGCCTCGCCGGGCGGCGGCGCAATCACGCTCGGAGATGACGGCAATTACTTTGATATAACCGGCACAAACGCCATCACGTCCATCGTTACCAAGGCGGTCGGCACCGTCGTCAAGCTGCAGTTCGACGCTGCACTGACGCTGACGCATCACGCAACTGATCTGATTCTGCCGGGGGCAGCGAACATCACGACGGCTGCAGGCGATGAAGCCGAGTTCGTCGAATATGCGACGGGGGGCTGGCGCTGCACAAACTATTCTCCGGCGAGCGGAGTGCAGTCGAAGGCAACCGATGCCAATGTCAGGGCTGCCGCATCCAACAAGGCTCTGACATCGGACCTGATTGAGAGCGCATCCGCGATCGTCACCCTCACTGATGCCGCGACTATTGCAGTCGATTGGGATACCGGCATCAACTTCGACGTGACGCTGACCACAGATCGCGCGCTCGGCAATCCGACCAATGGTCAGCCTGGAACGTGGCGCACCGTGCTGGTCAAGAGCGACGGCGGCCCGGACACGTTGACCTTCGGCAACCAGTATGGCGGCGAGCTACCGACCATCGCCGACGTCACGACCACGCAGTTCCACCTGCTCGCGATCTATTGCAAGACTGCGACGCAGTTCCTGGTCATGTCCATCGATGGAAGCGACGCATGATCATTGTAAGGGAATCAGCGCGCGATACGTTCGAACGCGTCGGCGGCGATATGACGCTGCTCAGCCGCGATGGCGAGCGCAAGGCCCCGCTGCGCACCATCCTTGCGCAGAGCTGGAGCGCTGATGAGCGTGCGGCATTCGGTATCTACATCGCAGAGCCTTTTACGGTGCCTGACAGCAAGGTGCGTGTTGGCGCCGAGCGATTCGAGCGCGACGGTTCCGTGGTGCGGCAGGTGTTCGATTTAACTGACGTACCGGGTCCGTCGACCGCCGACATCAATGCCGAGCGTGATCGCCGGGTGGCGTCTGGCTTCATGTTCAAGGGCCTGCTGTTCCAGTCGCGCATCGAGGATCAGAAGCGTATCAATGGGGCGGGGACGCTGGCAGCCATTGCGATCATGAACGGTTCGCAGGTTGGCGACTATCGCTGGCACAACGGCGCATCCGACTTCGTCTGGATATCCGACGACAACCGGCTAGTGCGGATGGATGCATTCGACATTATCGCCTTCGGACAGGCGGCAGCCCGCTGGGAATCGGAACACGTCTTTGCCGCGCGCAATCTCAAAGACATGGTCGACAGTCCGAAGGATTATGCCGATGACAAATACTGGCCGGTACGGGCATGATCGACGCTGCTCCGCCTCCTGCGCTGTGGCTTCCGGCGAAGCCTGCGATCATCCGCCAGGCAGGACTCCTGCGCCCGCCATTTGCCGATCGCCTGCGTTACGCACCCGCATCGTTCCTGCCGGGGATGTTTCCGGGCGGGGCGTTCATGGGTGGGGCGCATGATGTCGTCTCCACGTTCGTTAATGTTGCATCATCTTCTGCGGACAGCGCAAGCCGCAATTTCGGCACGCTCGATCTTGGTGCGACATCGCTTGGAGATTATGTCGTTCTGTGCTTCACCGCGAACGGAATCGCTTCCGGCACGGTATCGAGCTTTGATGTCGGAGGGAATGCGGCCACCGAACTCGCGGATGTCAGTGGCAGTGGTTCGTCAATCGCTCATATCGCCATTGTCAGTCTGCCTGCAACGCAGAACGCCAATGTTACGGTGACGCTTTCTACGTCAATGGCCCGCGCCGGCCTGTCTTGGTTCCGTGTGGCCGATCTCATGTCCGCGACCGCTTATGCAACCTCGATCGAGGCAACGGGCGGGTCCGGTAATATCGATGCGGCGGCTGGTGGCGTATTGATCGGATGCACATCCACGGGCGCAGCCAGCAACAACCGGCATTCCGCAGCCTCGCGTCACTTCGCGGCGGCGGCAAGTTCGCACGCTGTATCGGTCACGATCTCCAGCGGTAATGTCGCATGGACCGGTCTTGATGAAGATTCCGACGTGCAGCCGGAAGCTGCCGACGCCACGAACGCGCATCTTGCCGTGGTGTCGCTGCGTTAGTCGTCAGCGTCCGCTACGCCGCGCATCTTGTGATAGCCATCCGCTCGCTCGGTACCGCAGCGGTATCCGTAAATGCGGCCAATCGCGAAGCTGATGGCGAGGCCGACAAGAGCGCACCCACCGAAAATAAGATACTCCATCACGTTGATCTCCCCCCGGACCGGTCCGGGAAGCGACTGTAGATCCGGCGTTTAGCCGCATGCCCTGAGTCAAATTGACTCACCCCCGGCCTTATCCACCGATCATCTGAAAGCGCTTACCCCAATGCTCCGAGGTGCAACAGCCCATCATGGCTAGACTGACACAAGCCTTGACGCGGAAGCTCACCATGCCGCTGACGATTCCTCTTTCATCAGGGGAATGGGTGAGGCGGAATGTGGGGCCTATCTTGAGGCTCTCCGCAACCTCGATTGCGGAAGGCGCATCAGGCCGCAAGGTCGGCGATCTGTCGGTCTCCAATGGGTCCGGAACCTATACATTTTCGATCACGGCAGATCCTGACAGCAAGTTCACGATCGCAAATGATGTCGAACTGACGCTGGATGCGACGCTGGATTATGAGACGGATGTCTCCCACTCGGTAACGATCGAGGCGGACAACGGGGTCGACGATCCGGTCTCGAGATTGTTCACGATCACGGTCACTGATGTCGATGAAGTGGCGCCGACCGTCTTGTCCTTCAGCCCGGCCGATAATGCGACCCTCGTTGCAACCGACACAGACCTTATTGTCACATTCTCCGAGATTGTTGTTCTTGGGGCATCCGGTGTCATTACGCTCAAGCGCACCTCCGATGACGTGACTATTGACAGTTGGGATGTGTCCGCCGATGAGGGCATCGGCGCGGGCCAAGTCGACGTTTTGGACGGCGACAAACTGCATCTGCATATAACGACCGCTCTTGCTGCGAGCGAAGAGTTTTACATCATCTGGGATGCCGGTGTTGTCGAGGATGTGGCAGGAAACGCGGTAGCGGCCTTATCCACCACGACAACGTGGTCGTTCACGACCGGCATTACGCTTGCTGCTCTGACGGTAGACACTCCGGTGATCGAGGATGCGTCTCCGGAAGATACGCAAGTCGGCAATATCATTGGCATCACGTCTGGATCGACAGTCACGCTCTTCGACGATGCGGGCGGGCGGTTCAAAAAGACTGGAACGGAAATCTTTGCTGGTGCTGTAGCGACGGACTACGCCACGGCCACGTCACATAATATCACGCTGCGAGAAACTATCGGAGATGCCACAAACTCACCGCGCGATAGCGTGATTGCAATCACCGTAGAGGAAGCGGTTGATCTGACGCCAGCCGCGCCGGTCCTCACGCTAACTTCTGCTGCCGGCGAAGAAAGTCCGACCTTCAATGTAGACGTGGACGGTACCAAGCTTTGGGGCGTTGGTCAGATCGACGTAGATCATAAAGATCAGATCGAAGTCGAGGCGCATGAAGACTCAGGCTTTACCTCGCTTGAGGATGAGGACACCTACACCATCCTTGAGGCCGACCTCGGCGATGAGGAATTTGCATTCACGTCGCTTGGCCCGCTGACGGCTGGCGCGAAGTGGTATCGCGCGAGACATAACAACATTGTTGCTGGTGTCGATCACTGGTCTGCGTGGTCAACGGGCGTAACTGACACGGTTGTTTCAACTAGCAGCTATTTCGCTGCATTTTACTCAGCGAGGCAACAATAATGGCCGACAACAGTTCAATCCCCGTTGCGTCTGGCAACGAGACATTCGCCAACGATGACATCGGAGGCGTCAAGTATCCGCGCACGAAAGTGACGTGGGGTGCGGACGGCTCGTCAACGGACACGAGTGTTGCAGCTCCAATCCCATCGACTCCGCAGCCAATCGCATCGGGCGGTCTTTCGATCTTCCGATCCCTCGACCTCGATGAGAGCGAGGAGGAAATCAAAGCCACGGCTGGTTGTCTCTATAAGCTCCGTATCGCAAACTTCGCCACGTCGGCGCGGTATGTGAAGCTCTACAACCTGACGGCTGCCAACGTCACGGTAGGGTCGTCAACAGTCATTGAAACGATTGTTGTCCCGCCCGCGTCGGCTGCAGGAAATCCGACTGTCATCACCGAGAGCTTTGGGGGTGTTGGTCTTGCCTTCGACACCGCAATCTCAATTGCAGCCACCACGGCGCTTGCTGATGCCGACACGGGGGCGCCTAGCGCCAACGATGTCGTTGTGTCGGCTTACTACAAGTAAGGAGCGGACATGGCAACATATTACTGGATCGGCGGAACTGGGACATGGAACGCCGCTAATACTGCTAACTGGTCTCTGTCGTCTGGTGGCACGACAGCCGGTGTAGCGCCGACCACGGGCGATAATATCGTTATTGATGGCCATGCTAGTGGCCTTAACGGCGGGACCATTACGACAGACGCCGACATCGCCGGTATCGCATTCGGATCGCTAACTTGCGGGACGATGAATGGTACCCTGACGATCAACAACCACAATACGTCGTTCGCCTCGGTGTCTACCTCTGGAGCGGGAACCCGTACCATCAACTTCGGCAGCGGGACTATGAGGCTTACCGGCCTAACAGGGGCTATTTGGGACAACGGGACGCGCACAGCTCAGACGTTCAACGAGGATACGTCAACAATCTCTATTGAGGCGTCCAGCACGCCGACAGGTACTCGAACCTTCAGTGCTGGTGCTACCGAGACTTACTACAACATCGCGGTGATTAATTCTGCTCACAACGGGCAGGTGATTAATTTCACGCCCACTGGCGCGATCTGGACGATGAATAACTTCACATTGTCTAATGTTGGCCGCGTTCAATTTCCAGGCGGGACCATCACCGTTAATGGAGATTTTACAATCGCAGGAACAAGTTCATCTCCGATGCTTTTGCATGCGCCTGGCGGCACGAACACCACGTTCGCGCTTGGTGCAGGTAACGACCAGAGCATTTCTTGGGCCGCTCTTAATCAGATAACAGCGACCGGCTCGACGATCACTGCCACTAATAGTTTTGACCTTGGAGCAAACGGCGCGAACGTGACGATCACGCCACCGCAGGTAAATTTTTCTCGCGTGATCGGCGGTTGATACATGGCTGCTAAAGGTCCAGGTCGGGTTCTTCTTGGTGTCGGTCAGCACGATGAGGGCACTTATTGCTTTATGAACCTTGTCAAAGGTGCAACTACCATCTTATCGCAGGGCGGCACCCAATCAAATTGGCCTGGCTACCTCGATGCAAACGGATACCCGCAAGGCGATATCCCGACCAACATACGTTGGTCATGCACGACTGTACCGCAGACGGAATACAGCGGGGATTACTGGATCGAGTGGGACGGGTCGGTCAGCACCGGAGGGCAAACGGGGCTGCAGGTCAACGGACTGTTCGGCCTGCACACGGTCGTAACCGATACCAATAGCAACGTCGTAACAGGTGGGGCCAGCACGAGCGGTGTTTTCTTAGGCGGCTCAAACGGTCGTGTTCGGTTCACGCCGCCAGCCGGCACAACCGGCATTAACATCACTTGCACGGGCGCGAGTTCGTCTGTCGGGACTGCGAACTTTGTCGGGTCTGGCTTTTCGAACTTGAAGCTTTACCGCCACGACCAGAAGACAGAGATGGACGCGGGAGAGATTTTCAATCCCGATTATATCGCTCTTTTGCGCGACGAACTAAACCCGAAGGTGCTGAGGACTGGGCTTTCATGGGGTAATGCGAATGGCAATATCATTAGCCGGTGGGATTACGAGCCACCTGTCGCAGCACTGTCGTATCGGGCTGATTATTTTGTCCCCGGCATCTGGGCTGGTGCGGCGTCATTTGATTCAGGGACCGATACTTATACGGTTTCCGAGCCCACTGATTGGAATGGGCTTGTCGATGGCGCGATGGTTCAGTTTTACGTCAACACGGGGCACGACAATCTCACGGTGCTACCAAAGCTAGTGGTAGGAACGCATGACCCCGTTCCGATTTTTCGACAGTATCTCAGCCGAATGGAGACTTCTGGCGACGACATCGAGGGTAACGGTCCGCTCACTTTAGTTTATGTTGCAGATCTGAACGTCTTCATCCCGCGCGGTGATTTTGGTATCAATGGCGGTTTTATGCCAAGGGTGCCGGTTCAAATTCAGTGCGAGCTTGGTAATAAGCTCAGCCGGGCTGTTTGGTTTATTGTCCCGCACCTCTACGATAACGTCAGTATGCAGACGTTTGTCGAGACTATCCGCGACACACTAGACCCAGGTCTTACAGCGCATCTTGAGTTTACAAATGAGAGCGGCTCGTTCGGCTCGGCTTGGACACAGACTTATTATTGCTGGCGGATGGGGAGCCTAAAGGGGTTTCCGCGCGGCTCTACAAACTCGCATGCATGGTACGCCTATCGTCAGCGTGAGTTGTTTGAAATCGCAAACGACGTTTGGACAGTTGGTGGACGTAGCCGAAGCACTCTCAAGACCGAAGGCGCAAGCCTGATCTACCATTCTCTCTCGTCCACGCGAGACCAGAGGCACGCGGGGCAGGATTTAACGCTCGACGCGAATGACCGCTTCACGACAGGCGACGGGGGTGACATCAGTTGCACCGGGGGCACGGGTGGCGTTTCGAATTCGACGCTGACGGTTACTGGCACGCCTTCCGGCACTATCCGCCCCGGCTACATTCTTAATGGGGTGCTCATTCAGGCATACAGCATCGGCACGGGAGGGGCAGGGACGTACACTCTAAGCGCCCCGCTGAACATCGCTAACGGAACATCTTTAACCTTGACTGTTGGCGATAATACTTTGCCTAATATCCACGCAATCGGTCGATGTTCCAGTACGACGCTGACTATCGATAGCGTGACGGATGGCACAATCGAAGTCGGTCATTTTGTAAACAGCTTTGTCCAGATTACAGGCTTCGGCACTGGTTCCGGAGGAACCGGAACCTATACGGTTGCTGCGCCGATCACGATTACTGGCAGCTATGCAAGCAGCAACACAGACATTTATCTAACGAATGTTAACTCCGGCATGCCGATTGTGAAGGACTATAGCGTCGCTCCCGAACGCCCAATCGACTACACGGACGAGCCGACAATTGGTATGTATTGGAGCGGTGCGATCTTCACCAACGATACTAATCGCTGGTTTGCTTTCCTCTCTGCGACAAAGATTGTTACTGGCGTTACGACGGCGAACCCGCCAGTCGCGTCATCAACCAGTCACGGGCTTGTCGCCGGGCAGAGGTTTGCCCTGTCCATCACGCACAACACCGGCTCGCCAAAGACAATCTCCACTGCAACATGGTCGGGCGGCGTGGTGACTGTCACGACAGCATCAGCGCATGGGTTCACCAACCCATCTACCGCCCGCATAGTTGTGCAGGGGTGTACTCCAACGGCGCTTAACGGCAACCGGATTGCGACCATCACCGGCACCGACACGTTCACATTTGCTCTGACATCAGACCCTGGCGCGCTTACCGTCGCTGGCACTTGCTACGGGGCAACGCCAAGCACGTTATATGCGACCGTCGCGACCCCTGTTAACACTAACGACTTCGCCTTCGAAAACATCAGAGATGCAGCGAACAACTACCTCGGCGACTCGCTGGCCGGTTATGCAGCGTATTCGTCCAGTCAGGCCCTAACACCATGTGCGCCAGGTATCTACGACGACATGATGGCGGCTCTCGACGACTTCGAAAGCGACGACGCTGCCCGCATGGAGTTGGCGTATGAGTGGATGTATGACGACCTCTATGGTGGAACGCGCCCATCCGGGTTAAGTTACGGCGGCGGCAATGACGGAACCTTGATTTCGTTGCGTGGCGACAGGTCTAGCAGCATTATTCGATACTCGGACTGGCAGACTGGCATTCTTGAGTACTTCGACAAGCCGGGTGTGTTCTATGAAGGCGCGTGGGACTCGTTCATGTCTTCGACAAGTAGCGGCACCACAATTTGCGCGGTTATGGGCTATCCCGACACTCTGATAACAAGGCTACAAGCGTTTCGGGACGGCTTCTCGCACAGCCACTGGTGCCAGAAGTTCGTCTATGAGTTCTATGAAATGGTCGAGTCGTTCGACAACATATCCCTTCCGGCCATGCTGAACGAAACAGCGGAAGCGCCAGCCCGCTGGAATGTCATCCCCGAAAACATCTACGAGGAGCCGTTCAAGTCATGGGATGGCGCGTGCTTGTGGAGCAACCAGCGTAAGCGGTTCAGGTCTGTCTAACGCTTCCTGACAACGACGTGCCCCGGCGACACCCGCACCCAATCAAAGCGGGACCGCCGATAAAGACCGACGCCAAGTCCAGCCGCTGTGGCGTCACCTGCTCCGCACTCGTCAATGAGTTCTTTGATAAAGCCGACCATACCGTAATCGTGGCTCTTGTGCCTGCGCTTCACGAGATTCCATCGCGGCCACGAAATGAGCTTGCTGGTGTAACGTGAGGCGAGCCAATTCAGAACTCGCTCGTGCCACATAAAATCAACGGGCGTTGATGTGTAGTGTTTGCCATCAGGATATGACGGCCAATAGCCGGTGCCCCAATCTTCGATGAAGTAAAGCCCGCCAGGTTTTAGATGATGCTCGAACAGGTGCCAGAAGGAAATGCGGGCAAACTGTCCGACATGAGCTGCATCGTCGATGATGATGTCGAACGGACCATGTTCCGCTGCGATCTTGTCCAGTAGCGCGCGGTCCTGCTGTTCGCCTTGATAGGTAACGATCTGCTCGTTATCGAGGCCCGGTATCTTGGGATTAGTATCGAGGCCGACGATACGAGCTTGCGGCAGATAGTCCGCCCAATGCCGGATCGAGTCGCCCTTGTAGATGCCGAGTTCTAGGACGCGCAGAGCCTTAGCCCTGACCGGGCCGAGATATTCATCGTAATTGCGGGCGTAGTGCTCAAGGCCGAATTTGTCGATGCGAACGGCTGTGTGCTGCATGGCGAGAAATCTACCGCCCGCAACCTGAACCCGCAAGTTCAGAGGTAACACAGGTTTAACAACCCGGCGCTGATCGGCGCCATCACCCTGTAAATCTTGAGGTTTCCATGCTGCGATTGCTGTTGATCGCGTGCGCTCTGGCGTGCGTGGGGACTCCCGCTTTGGCGCAAGCCCAGGCCCGATGCGTCGTCACGGATAAAAACCCGTGCTCGAGCTTCAGCGGTCCGTGGGCTCGGCATTACCAGCCAGGTGCCCGACCGTTTGCCTATCGGCATGCGCGGCCGCGAGCGGTGCGGCTCCAGCGGGCGAAGGGCAGGAATATCTTTCGCGCCTATCAGGCCGCATCCTCCTCGGTCTCCTGCCTGACGGCTGATACCCGTGCGGTGCTGTCCCGTCTCGAGGCGCGCGTCGGCAAGGTATCGATCGTTTCGACCTGCCGACCCGGTGCGACCATCGCTGGCACCGGCCGGCCGTCGTTCCATCGCTATGGCAAGGCCGTCGATTTTAGCACCCGCAACAAGGCTGCGGCCATCGCCTTCCTGCGCACGCAAGGCGTCTTCGTGATGACCTATTGCGGCATGTCGCATGTGCATTTCAACACCGGCCAGCACGGTGCGTCCTTCTGTGGATCGAAGGCGCGCTATGCCAGTGCGCGCAAGCGATCGAGGCGGCGATGATCAAGCTCGTCTGGTTCGTCGCCTTCGTCCATGCGCAGGCTGGACCGGGCGTCATGGCGATCGATGAGACGGAGACGTTTCAGGACGCTGCTGCGTGCGATGCTTACGGCGCCAGCATGAAAGACCGGGTCGCGGACTTTGCGCGCGGTGTCGCCAGACTTGATTGGCATGACAGTCTCCGGGTCTCGTTCAAGTGCGAACCGAACGGGCGGCCGTCATGATGATACGCGCGCTTGGCAAGGTCGCGGCGGCCGCGATCGGCGTGATCGTCATCGGATCGTTCGCGCTGGCGGCACTCGTCTTCGTGATGATGGTCGATGTGCGCGGCGAAGAGCTGATCGAGCCCACACCGCAGGAAGCTGAAGACATCAAGACGTGGATTCCGCAGACCTGCTGCCGCACCAACAATTGCTGCCGCAAGGTTGTCGAGTCCGCGCTGATCCAGCTTCGCAACAATCAGGTGCAGGTCGCGACAACCGGACAGATCCTGCCGCGCACCGGATGGTCACAAGACAAGAACACCTGGCGCTGCACCTGCGACTGGAACGACGCGACCAAGCAATGGCTCGTGCATCCAAACGCCAACACCCGCTGCGTGTTTCCGCATCACTCAGGCTTCTGAGGCTCCCTCATGATCCGCACGCTTGCCGCGGCGCTTGTCGCCGTGATGCTCTATGCCGTTCCGGCATTCGCATCGATCGATCTGTTCTGTGGGGTCGGCGACAAGCTGTTCTGTCAGGCGCAGACGCGGCTTGCCGAGAAGACCGGCGGCGCGGTGCATATGCATCACGACTGGCCGGAGGTGGCGCAGCGCCTCGCACGCGAGCGGCCGGCCGTCATTCGCCTGCAAGGCCAATCGCAGGGCTGTGTCTCGATCCTCAAGATCGCGGACTATCTCTATAAGCGCAACATCGCGGTCGATACGCTGATCTGTTTCGATGGCGCATCGGTATTCGGACGCACCTTCCCGGTGCCGAAGAATGTTCGGCATGTCGCACACTGGCGGCAGAGCGTTGGCCTTGGCGGTGCGCGCCTTTGCAACGGCAAGACGATCGGCGGGGTCTGCAAGGAAGTCCGCGGCGCCACCATGATCTATGAACAGACGCTGCGTGCCCGCACGCTGCTGTTCGATCATTACATGGTCGGGCTTGATCCGGATGTGCAGCGCAAGGCTGTCGATCTGCTGGTGCGGAAATGAAGCAATCCTATCCGCTCGCGCAGAAGCTCGTCCTCAAACACGAGGGCGGCAAGGTCGATCATCCGAAAGATCCGGGCGGCCGCACCAACCAGGGTGTGATCCAGCGCGTCTATGACGGGTACCGGCGCCGCAAGAAACAGCCGCTCCGCTCGGTCTACCAGATGACCAATGCCGAGCGCGATGAAATCTACCGCGATCAATACTGGAAGGCGATCCGCGGTGATGAGCTGCCGGCCGGCATCGATTATTGCGTCTATGACGGCGCGGTGAATTCGGGTCCGGTGCAGTCGATCAAATGGCTGCAGCGCGCGCTTAACATGAACCGGATCGACGGTCAGATCGGTGAGGCAACGCTCGCCGCGATCGACAATTGCGATGACCACGACCGCCTGGTGCGGGAGATTTGCCGCCGGCGCATGGTGTTCCTGCGCCAGCTCAAGACCTTTCCGACATTCGGCCGCGGCTGGACGTCTCGCGTCACCGGCGTGGAGCGCGTGGGTCTGCAGATGGCGTCCGGCTTGCGCAAGCCGGAGCCCGAGGAGATCCCGCAGGACGTCGCGGAGGCGGCTGCCGCCAAGGCACCGATCACCGATGCGAGGAAGGCACCGCAGACCGCTACGGCGGACCTTGCCGCGGGCGGTGGCGCGGTCGGCACGCCGACGGTTGCTGCCACCATCGATTCCACCAAAGACGCGCTGACGCCGCTCGCAGGCTCCTCCAAATGGGCTGACACCGCGATCATGGTGCTCGTGGTGATCGGCGCCGCCATCGCTGTCGGCGGCGTCCTGTGGGCGCTCTATGCCCGCAAGAAACGCAAGGAGCGCCTCGATGCGCTCGATCTCGAACCGGAGCTGGCGTGATGATTACCGAGATTGTGCTGGACATCATCACCTCCAACCTGGTGCTCGCGCTCCTTGCGGGTGCTGCCATGCTTGGTATCGCCGGATCGTGGCTCAAGGTGCTGCCGGACGGCTGGACATTGCTGGCCGGCGTCGGCGGCAAGTCCGCGCTGGTCCTGCTTGTCTTCTTGTTCGGTTTCCGGGTGGCGGACGAGCGCCACGAAACTAAGGCACTGCGGATCAAGCTGCAGACCGTGCAGGCGGATCTGAAGGCCGAGAAAGATGCTCGCGCCGATGATCGAAAATATCTCGGCGAGATTGCCAAGCAAAGAGAGGATGCGGAGAAGACCAATGATCAGCTTAAGTCCTACATCGACACGCTTCCGAAGGTCGATCAGTGCATCGCTACTCCTGATCGGCTGCGTGAGCTGCACAAAGAACGTTGACGCTCCTCCGATCGCACGCGATCTGCCATCGCAACCGGCGTTCGCGCAACCGGTCACGACCGCCGATGTTCGTCTCAACGAATCCTGCTGGGTCGCTTATGATCGCAAGCGATCGGGCGAGCGGCGAAACGCATCGATGGTGAAGCGTTATAACGATTGGTATGTCGGCGTTCGGAAATCCTACGGCGGCGTGGCGCGTTGAGACAATGGGGTGGGGCGACCGCTGTGGTCAACGATCGCCCCGTGGCCAATCAACAGACGGATGAGGTCTGCGCAATGACCGACGCTATTCTGACACGCAACTTGTTAACTTTTGCGGTATGCCGATGACGACCGACGAGCATGACGTGCACAGCGGTCCGCTCTCGGAAGACGAGGTCAAGCAGATCCGCCGCATCATCCGGGACGAAGATCGCATGCGGTGGCTCTGGGCAACCGCCCGCATCTGGTCGGCATATTGTTCCGCGGCAATCATCGGGGCCTACGGCCTCTATGAAATCGGGATGAAATTCCTCAAGAGATGAGGCCCGGTCATGTTACTCGCAAGGGACTTCTCGCGACAGATGCTATCGCAGCACATGCTGGCGCTCGCCACATGTCTGGTCCTCATCGCTGCGGTTGCTTTTGATCGGAGGCCGCCACTGCTATTCCTGCAGGGCGAAATCATTCCGGATTCGGTGGCACCAGGCGCGACCGTCTCCGCCCGCTGGCGAACCGAATGGCGCCGGCAATGCATGGGCATGGTGTCTCGCGATATCGTTGGATCGGATGGTGTGATCCGCATCTATGCGCGGCATAGCCTGCGCGTGCCGGCATCGGTTGGGGTTCAATTATCAGACACGCCGTTCGTTCTGTCCAACGCGCTACCGAAAGGCCGTACCGAATATCGAGCCGTTGTGCAGTTCGAAAGCTGCGGATTGACAAGCCGCCTGTGGCCGCTGTCGATCGAGGCACCACGGCTGCTATTTGACGTGCTGTAGGTTTTCCCCTCTCTGGAAGGTGATACGATCCTTGGCCCGGCCGCCTTCACGGTGCGCCGGGCTTTTTTATTTCTCCGGTTGCTGCCCATGAGCGCGGACATATTCATCCGCAGCGGCCCGGCTTGTAGATGTGAACCACACCCGCCCGTCTAAATCCTGCGCCTCCCACATGCCCCAATTTGTGGCAAATACCCGAAGGATATGCTTGCTCATTTCCCCTCCTGCCGTGACTGAAATTAAGCGCACTCGCGGCATTGCCATTGCGCGGCACCCGGTGTTGCATTGTCAGCCTGGCGGAACCACAGACTACAGACTGCGCATTTAAAGGCTATATGGTCGAGTGCCTTCGCCTCTGCCCTTGAAAGGTCGCTGATCTCGTCCCAGAGCAGGTTGGGCTCGCCAGACGACACCAGTCGCTCGGCAAGATTGAGAGCCTTACTGTAGTCGCACGCGCTGAAGTCGGCCATGTTCTCTAACCGGTCAACGCGCATCGGATTGCAGCGGGCGCCAGTAGCTAGGTCCGGCCCCGCGATCTTCCGACCAAGTGAAGTTGTTGCCTGGGCACTCCCAAATGCCCTGTTGCAACGACGCGATCTCGTTGAACCCAGATGGGTTCCAGCGCATGATAAAGCGCCCGCAGTCCTCATCAAAAACTTCGATGGTTGTCCCGTCGCGCGGGGCGGTCTCTATTGGTCGCCAGTCGTCTGCCATCGCACCTGTCCTCTCGGTTGGTGGATTATGGGGAACGCCACGCGAACATCCTCCACGCCGTCTCCACGTGGAGACGTGCGCAGTTCATGAGGTGTTCTGCGCAATGGTGCGCAGTGCACTAAGCGGCGATGTTGATTTTGTTGATGAAAATGGTGGGCGCGACAGGGATTGAACCTGTGACCCCTCCCGTGTGAAGGCCTTTCTGACGCAAGCTGGATCAGTGCTTTAGCCCGCATCGCGCTTGGCCTCCACGACCTGTCCACGTTCCGGCGTCGGGAGCCGGTCAGCACGGCGTGCCTCTTCGCTCTGTTCGGTGTGCACATAGCGGTCAGCGGATTCCGCATCGGCCCATCGTCCGGTGCGCGTCAGCCCGTGGGTGTCGAGATCGCCATAGCGGTGCATCCACGACCCGTAAGTGTGACAGAAGAGGTGAAAGCCACGCTGACGCCGCGGGAAGGCCAGCTTGGCGCCTGCCATCGCCTCAGCGAGCATGGCGTATAGGGCGCCGCCCTTGTGAAAGCGAAACAGCCGCCGGCCTGCATCCCGCTCGAGGAACGGCTTGCCGGCGTCTTCCAGTGATCCGCCGCCCTGGCCTTTGCGGAATCCGAAATGACCGGGCGCGATCAGTGGTCGGCGCGGCCGTGGTGACTGCAGCGCCAGCGCCTCGGTGAGCACCGGCGGCAGATGGCAGCCGCGCGGCTCTCCGGTTTTGCTGTCCGGCAAATATATATAGGCCCTCTCGATTTTAACGTCTGCCAGGCGCACAGCCAGCGCCTCCGATAGCCGCATTCCGGTGTAGAGCAGGAAGCGGCACAGCAGCCCGAATTCCGCGTCCAGCGCGTCCGCTGCGGCGAACAGGCGGAAGGCTTGCTCCGGCTCAAGCCATGACGTCGACTTCTTGCCCTTCCAGCCCTGCGGTCGCTTGATCGGCCGGTCGACGCCTGCGCGCTTCAGGATGGCGGATATCGGGGTGTAGACCTGCCGGTTGCGGGTGGCGGCGCTGCCGTCCGGATAAAGCTCGCCCGCGATGGTATCGATCGCGATCTGGTCGATCGTGTCCAGCGCGCGATCGCCCCACTTGTCCAGGATCGGCTTCACGAAGGTGCCATCGCCGCCGGCCTGCAGATAGGCCACTGTGGCACTCAGGAAGGTTGGACGAGCCGGAGCCTCGGGGCGCTGCTTGGGGTGCTCTCCTCGCTCGGCTTGCTCCCGCTGCGCCGCGAAGATCCGCGCCGCCGCGCGTCGGTCAGCAGTTCCTGTGCTGTCGTCCAGAGCGATCCCGCAGTATTTCCCGCGGATGTAGTAGAATTTCGTTTTACCGGGGCGGGGCGGGACGAGTTTCCAAGGCATCTGGTTCTCTCCGCGAGGCGCCGGGCTTCCTCCTCGCGCTGATAGGCAAGGATGCGGTCCAGGTCGGCGTCTGTAAACCGCTTGCGGTTCCCGTTGGGGATATAAAATGGGATACCGGCCCGGTCTGCCGGGTGCGCCGCGAGCCAAAGCTCGAGCTTGCGGCGGCTGATGCGCAGCCGGCCGGCGGCTTCGACGATCGTCAGCACCGGCGCGCTCACGTCCTCCCCCTCCCGATAGGCTGACCGGTCCGCCGGTCTATGGGGGTGGCGAAATGTCCGTTGCCATTGAGCGGTTTCTTGATGCCGGATGCGATCGTGCCCGGCAATTGCCGTGACAGCTTCTGCCTGATCCCGAAATCCTTGCGCACCAGGTGGTCGGTCTTGGCCTTCAGCTTCCGGTCGGCTTTCGTCTTGTCCGAGTGGCAGGGGGATTCGCAGAGCGGCTGGAAATTGCTTTCGCGATGCTGTCCGCCATTCTCCAATGCGACGATATGATCGCAGTCCCATGCGACGTGCTTCAGGGATCGGGTGCATTTCGGGCAGCGGCGGTTGAAGCGTTCCAGCACGCGCAAGCGTACATAGCCCGGGATGGGTTGATCGTCGTGTTGGCCAATCCATTCCGGGACGGAGCGCATGTCAGGCCTTCCGTCCGGTCAGTACGAGTCGGCGCGCGCGGGCCTCGGCTTGCATGTTGGCCTTCGGCTTTATTGGTGCCGCCCATTCCTTCGCGTTCTTCGGGCCTTGCTCTGCGCCGATCTTGCTCATGTGTTTGCTGCGGTCGGCGGTGTCCCATATGTCTCGCACAAGAACGCCTTCGCCAGCGCAGACGACGCATGTAACAGTCTGCCGCCCGCGCCCTATGGGAAGGCGCCCACTACCATTGCACTCGCGACATTTGAACCGCTGGACTCTCATGTCAGTCCTCGTGTGCGGGCGGCGGCTTGTGACCATTTAGCCGCTCTACATAGGATTGCGTGAGTTCGACGCTCGTGTTGGCTCGTCGCCACTGTCGGCGGCCATCATGGCTTTCGTAAAGTTCTTCGATGCACGCACCGAAGAAAGCGGAGCGGATGCGAAGCCGTCCGGTAGGCATCCATTCCCAGTGCGTACGCTCTTGGCTGCTTGGCATCACTTCACCATCCGCGCGCACTTGAAGCTGTAGACCTTGTCGTCGAAGCTGATATCGCCGGTGATGATCGCGTGGGCCGGACGGCTGCCGATCACTTCCGCGACGGTCGGAAGCTTCGAGTCGTAATACTCATTGAGTTCGTCGATACCTTTCAGGATATCGCCCTGACCGGCGGCAATCACCGCCATCACGACCTGATGCAGAAGTCCTGCCTCGATGCAGGCGTTCGGCGCAATCCTGCGGCCTCCGACCATGTCGATAATAGCTTTCGCCAGTGCCGACATTTGGGCGCCACTGGCGCCGTCAACCCAATGAAGATCAGTCGATCCGCCTTCATCTCCCGTGCCTTCGCGGTTAATCCAAATCTCAAACTTTCCCCCCGACTCAGAGACTGAGACCTCGCCGTTTCCTACGATCAACCCACCCATCACATCGCCCTCGCATGTCTCATCACCGCTTTATTGCGGCCCAATTCGTCGAACTCACCATCGCCCTGGCGCTGCTCGTCTTCGTGCTCTCGCTTGTGATCCGGGCATAGCCAGAGTCCACATGCCGTCTGTTCAAAAGCTGGCTCACGGCAGATGCGGATTTCACATTCGGGGGGAGGGGTCATGGCTTGCGCTCGCCCTGTTCCAGCGCTTCCATCGCGCGCGCGAATGATTTGCGAACGGACTTGCCGTTATGAACCAGCCGCCCGGCCTTCACACCATTGAGCGTCGATATCGCTTGGCATAGGGCGCCCTTGATCGTGTCGTAGCGCTCGCGCTCATCCTTCAGCGCAGCAACGATTGCATCGTAGGCGAAGTGTTGCTCGCCGATCATCCGGCCTTTCACCATCCGGTTCGATGAAAAGCTAAGGCCGTTGACGATCTCGGTTGCGGTCTCTTCGACTGGCTTTCTCACGTCCCCTCCGTCCTGTTCAATCTGAGTGAAGTGGTCATGGTTTCAGGCGACCTCTGCCGATGGGCTTCGTTCGGTGCGGTCATCGGAACGGTTGGCCGTGGGTGAGTTCGCAAGCGTGTCGATGTTCTGCTTGTGCACGGTGAAGGTGAGGGCGACGACGTAGGGGTTGGCGGTCCAAGCCTCGTCGCCGTGAAGGCTCGCCCAAAGCGCGGCGAACGCTACTAATGGGTGTGCTGCCGGTCCGGCCCAAGCGGCAACGCCTTCGGCCTCCGCGTCCGCCTCGCTGATATTCTGCAGCCGTCCGACCTTCACTCCGGTCACGACCATCGTGACGCGGGACGCCCATCGCGGCATGTGGATGGACGGGCGCCAGCGCGAAAGCGTGTCCCCGTCCGCTGCGTAGTTCACGATGATGGGGTCTTCGGGCGACGCTTGGCAAAACGTGCCATCCGCCTGCTTTACTGAGGCGCGCGTGATTACACCTCCTCCTCCGGTCCGGCGCCCCCAATGCGCCGCAAAGTTCTCCCGCACCCATAGGCGGTCGCCGACCTTCCACGGCATGAGGTTGAGGAAGTCGGCCTCCAGCATGATGCGCCCGCCGACGACGCCGCTGACATTCCAGTGCTGCGGGAATTTGGGGCCGCAGTCGTAGGCTTGCCGAATGCGCTTCGGGAGCAGCCGCAGCGTCATGGTCTTGCGACCGTCCAGCAGCGCACGGACCATCGGTCCTGAGAAGATGATCGGGATATCTTTCGTCACGTCTCCCCCAATGGTCTTGTCGCACCCGCCGCCTCGGCAAGATGCCGCGCGATACGATGGCGATGATCGGCGTTTGCGTCGAACCGTTCCGAGTAGAGCCTCGTCGACCAGCCGCAGGTGCAATGAACGGTGCGGAAATATCGGCTGGCGCCTGCCGCAGTCCAGATCACATGCAGGCCCATCTCGTTTGCGATCTGCTGTGCCACCTGATGGGCATAGGCCTTGCCGTCCGGCATGAGGACGTGCCAGCGATTGCCTTCCGCGCGCTCGACCAGGCGAAGATCCCGGAGCACTGCGAAGTCATGGACATTGAAACGCACGGTCGAAGCCTTGAGCTTCGTCGTCATCACCTGGCAGAGTTCGTGGTCCGAGATCGATATCAATGCGGCCTGCGATGCCGGCGGGATGGTGCGGATATCGATCTGACGCGGGATATGCTTTGGCTTGCGGCCCTCGGTTTCGATGGCGCGAAGCTTGTCGATCGGGAGATTCAGAAACTCCCATGTGGTCGGCTGATAGGCTTTTGCTGATTGAGGCATGACGCTACTCCACAAGGTGAACGCTACAAAAAACACGACGGTAGAAAGCAGCCCGCAATCCTGCAGCACGATCTTGACGTAGGATCGCGATGTCATGGCGAGACGGGCAATGTGTTCGATGTCCAGGCCACGTGCGTGGCCGGCGATAATCTGTTGCTTGATGCTGTCGGTGCGCTTGAGCTGAATGCCGTGACGCAGAACGATGGTGCTGACGGTAGGCCGCGGGATCTTGAACGTGCGGGCAACCTCGCGCGCATCCCGGCCCGCCAGATAGGCAGCGCAGACGCGCGCCTCGAAGGCGTCGGAATATTTCCGGGCGCCGGGCCTTTGATGCGAAGAGGCCGGGCGAGCTGATGCGGGTGCTCGCCCGGCCAAGGTCCGCGCGGGTGTCATGCAGCCCTCCGGTGCGCGGATTGGAATAAAATTGGCCGGAACCGTTCCGGCCAGGTGCCGCACCGCTGACAACCTCTGCGATCCTTTCTTGCTTTCGGTGCGGGGGAGAAAGAGGAAGCGGCAGGCGAGTCCGCTACGCCGGTAAAAAGCGCCGCCTGCCGCTGTGAGGGTGATCGATACGCCACGTGATCACCCTGATTTCTTGTGCTGCGCGTTTAGCGCCGCGACAATCAACTCTGCGTCCTGCTTGGCGCGGCCGCGATCTTCCACGTCGACGTCGAACTCGACGTCCTCTTCGGCAATCGTGCAAAGCCGCCGATAGCGGGCGAGGGCGGCGCGGGCTTCGCGCAACATCGCAACGGTAATAGTCGCGTCGTTGTCGACGAAGCTGCCCTCGGCATGCGCGTCGCCCGGTACGTCAGCATAATTGTCAGCGGCCTTCGCGAAAGGCTCTAGTGCCTTCACGAGATCGCGCTTATCCAAATCGTCCAGCGTGGCGTCGATGCGCTTTGATAGTTCGGTATTTGCTGCCTCCAGCGCCTTCACGAGATCGGCGTGGGCGTTGCGGCGCGGACAATGAGCGCCGCGTCCGCCTTTTTATCTCCGAACACATAAGGCTTGCCGGCTTCGGTCGGCGTAGCGGACCATATCTCCGGGTCGTCTTCGTTGTTGCCGATCCGAGCAATCCAAGCGCAGTGCGGTTTGGCCTCGGTCGTCCAGGGCAGCGGCGTGTGCGCCGGCTTCTCAATCCCCACCGCTTCCGTCGCTGCGACCGGTAATGTCTGCCCCGGCTCCTGCATCTTCGGCATCACTTGCCTCCCTCGAAAGGCTGTCCCGCCCGTGCGATCATTGCCCCCGCCATGACCTGCAGGAAGCATTCCCCGTATTGAGAACGAAGAAGATCGGCGCATGCGAATGCGACTGTCTCTGCTGCTTCACCTGGAAGCATTCCCTGTTTCATCGCGTCCATCATGGCGGCGTGAACCAATGCGCGCAGAACGGCGGGGAGGGCGGCGCGGTGTGCGTTGTATGCATCCGTGCCCGGCGCGAGCAGCCGCGGCTCGATCGTCTGGCCTTGCGGAGCGTCTGGCATCACGCGGCCTTCCGCGCCGCCGGCATCGCGCTGGCCGCGATCTGTTCAACCAGGTCGACGATGCGCCGGCGGAGCTTCGGATCAGCGATGGTCGTAAAGGCCTGCGCGATCGTGATGCCGTCCCGCGACGCGATAAACTCGTCCATGAAGATCGGCAGGTGGGCGTCGGCGTTGTTCGGTGATCCTTCGACGGGAGTGAGCCGGTTGCCCTCGAAGAACCACGACACTGGCACCTGCAGGATATCGGCGATCTGCTGCAGCCGGCTTGCACCAATCCGGTTCGTGCCCTTCTCGTATTTCTGGACCTGCTGGAAAGTAAGTCCGAGCGGCTCCGCAAGCTTCTCCTGCGACATGCCGAGCATCATCCGGCGCATCCGGACGCGGGCACCGACGTGCTTGTCTGTCGGGTTCGGTGATTTCTTCATGATCTTGGTCCCTCGAAAACGTGAAACACCAGCGCGCCGCCGCGCAGGAATGCTGAGCCGAGATAGCGGCCGTCTGCGGGGGTGGGGTGACCGGTGCCGACGACTGCTATGGCGACTTGCTCCAGCGGTCTGTCCGGATCGCATTTGAACCAGACGCAGATGGTTTCGAACTGCTCGCGCGCGCATAGAAATTCGCTGCCGCGCGGTACGCTGATCGCCTGTAGCTGCTCGGGCTGTAGCTCCGCTTTCCAGACGGTCTTGTTCACAACACCCCTCCCGCCTTCATCGCCGAATGAAAGATCACCACGATGATCGAAAGGGTGATCACCAAAGCTGCAGTGACAGGGAAGCGGGGTTCGTAAGCGCGGGTGGTCATGCGGGTACCCGGAAGCCAGCCGCGTTGCGATGTCCGCCGCCGCCGAACGTCTTGGCGACGGCGCTCACGTCCTCGCGGCTGTCCTCGCTGCGCAGCGAATAGGTGCGCCCGCCATAAGCATCGACCACGACGGCCGCAAATGGCGCTGTCGGGTGTGCCTTCAGCAGCTCGTGCGCCAAGTCGCTGGCGAAGGCGTAGGGCGCATGCGCGGTCGGCACGTCCTTCCATTTGCCGATGCTCTTGAGTGTTGCGGTAGGCACCATGTCGGCCAGGCGGCGATCATAGAAGCGCTCGATCGCGCGAGCTTCGCCCATCACCGGTGAGAGTCCGGCATTCTCGATCCGATCGTGCAACTGCGACCAGACGTCAAAGTCGTATTCGTAAGACTTCAACAGCAGCGAGAATGCGCGGGTTTCAGGCAACCTCATCCGCCAGAGATCGCGGTCCTCTATGATTTCGATAAGCCACGGCTTCGGCTTGTCCGGGAAACAGAATTCCCATGCGAGCGAAGCGCCGCTGCGCTCCATGTCGAAGCGGGCCGCAACTGCTGGCCGGTCCAGTTCGGTAAGGTCGCGCAACAGTCCGTCAACGTCGGCTGCGACAAACTTCGCAGATCCGCACATGTCGACGCGGAATTCCGCAAGATCCGCTTCCGCCGTCTTGTGATGGTCCAGCATCACGATCGATCGCGCGCCAAAACTCATCATCAGTTCGGACACCGCGTCCGGCTTGTAGGAGAAGTCCGCGATCAGGATGTTTTTCCCGCGATAGTCGAGATCGGGAAACATCAGCCCGTAATTCGTGCCGGCCAGCACCACGTCCGGCCAGCGGCGTTTCACGACCCACGCGGCGGCAAAGCCGTCATCGCAGGGGAAGTGGTGAATACAGATGTCTGGCTTCCAAGCCATCGGATTCACGCCTCCGTTGAAAGGGTGTAAGGTTCCCCAGATGCGTGGGGGAGTTGTGCGTCATGGTTGGGGATGCGATCGCCGGGCTCGGCGCGCTCAAGACGGCCTTCGATCTCGCGAAGGGTCTGAAGGAGATCAGCGACACTGCGGCCCGGAATTTTGCGGTTGCCGATCTGCTCGACAAGCTGATCGCGGCCAGAGAGCACCAGCAGGCGCTCTTGGAGCGCGTAGGCGCGCTGGAAGCAGAGATTGTGAGCTTCAAAAATTGGGAACGTGAGAAGGAGCGTTACGAGCTTAAGACCGTTTCCGGGAACGTGGTGGCTTACATGCTGAAGCCCGCGATGCGCGGCGCTGAGCCACCGCATTGGCTTTGCCCAACATGCTATGCGAAGTCGCAGAAGGCGTTTCTGCAGCCCACCGGCGCGACCACGGGCCGGACGGTGATCTACCGCTGCACCAGCTGCCAGGCCAATTACGGCGCCGTTGGCGGCCCGCACTGGCGGGACTAAGCGCGCTTCACGTGTAACATCGGTGTAAGGGACCATGGGGCCAACCCTTTCGGCGTTGGCCCTACTGATAAGACATTTTGTCTTATCGTGTCAAGACAAAATGTCTTATTAAATTTCCGGCTGTTTATGCCGCTTTTTCACCGCTTCGCGACTTGCGGGTCGCCCGGGCCGAGTCCGCGGGAATTACGGCTGGTCCGCGACCTTTCCCAGTGAACAGCCAGCGCTCCTCGATCCGGGCCGCGAGGCAGAACGGCTCCACATAGCGGTGCGGCAGGAGCGACCGCTTTTCGTATTTGGAATACTTGGGTTGATCCATCCCTAGGAGCGTCGCCATGTCCTCCTGCGAATAGCCGGCGGCGATGCGCGCCTGCTTTGTCCGCTTGGCAAAGGCGTTCTTGAATTCGGTGGCGGGGGCTGGGCTGACCATGGCCCGATTGAGGCCAAATTGTCCTCCACAGTCATGAGACACGTTGGCCTTGCCAAATAAGACAAATTGTCTTATTCGTGATTCGATGATTGGTCCCGCCTCATTCAGCGACATTGTCGCCCTCTGGTCCTCGCCGGCTGCAATGGCCGCAGAGATCGGTGCGCCAGTCCACGCGACGCGCAAATGGGCGCAGCGCGACCGCATCCCGGATGAATGGTGGTCTGCTGTGCTGGCCTCGGAAAAGGCCAAGGCCGCCGGCGTGTCCGCCGAACTGCTCGTGCGTCTGGCCGCCCGCCCTGAAGAGGTGCGGGCATGAGGGAACATCAACACGTTTTCTTGTTGTTGGGCACGCTCGCCGCCGACCGACACTGGCCTGCGCATTCCCATTTCGGCCTCCCCGATATACGCCGGGAACCGGATGGAACCCGGACCATATCGGAACCGTACGGGGTGTTACGGCTGCGTCAACGCATAGTTGCAGCAGACCGCCACGACATATCGTCATCTTCAATTCTTCATAAGTGTTTGCTATGCTCCGCGCCTGAGATACAGCCTGCGCGTGCGGTAGTCTCAAATTCCGCACCCCTGAACGCTCCGGTTGCATCTACTCCCGCGCTCCCCGGACCAGCTTCGCCGCTAACGCCAGCGCAGCTTTCTCATCGGGTATCTCGATCTCGATCAGCGTCCGTCCGTCTCGTTTCACAACACGCAGCACGCATTCAACAGCGGCTTCATCTGCCGCCTTCTTTCGTTTCGCCATGCCGCGTCTTAGCGGGTGAAGCACCGTCAGGAAATGTACCGTTCCGGTTGTGTGAATTAGACCTTGGTCGCGAGGTGTCGTCATGAGCGGCATCTCACGGCGTGGACTGCTGGGCTTATTCGCACTCGCTCCGATCGGAGCCATGTTGCCGGCGCAAGCCGATGACATTTTCATCGGCATAGATTCCGGTACCGTCGACAGGACAGCGATTGCCGTAGTCGGTCGCGACCGCCGCATGTTTGTCATCGCCGACGAGCTACACGAATGGGCGCACGGCCAATTCAGTGTCGCGACGATTTCGCGACTTCGTGCTTCAGCGCTCGGATCATTGCTGCGAGCGGCACCGCAAACTGAGCATCGATCCCATCCCGCCTGTGCTTGTCCATCTGAGACTGGAGGCTCTCGATGAGTACCTCCGGCCGCACAACGCCGGTATCGATCAGCGCCTGCGCCAGCGCAATCAGCGCCATCATCTGCGATGTGAACACGTTCGCTGCGCCTTTGGGGTCCAATGGTTCTGTCAACGTTGCCTCCCTTTCCGAGATGGTGGGCCGCCGCCGGTCTGCCGGAGTTGTGACCTCCGTCAGAAACCAAAGTCCATCTGACGATCGCTTTGCTTCCTTGCTGGCTTCGGATCGGCGCCGCGCTTGTGGTCACCCACATGCTTGCGTCGTCCGCGCGACCATCTCGGATAGCGGCGAACGTACTGATGCTTTGGTCCCAGGCCACGCTTGCGCATGGCTGGTACCTCACTTGTTTGATGCAACCGGGCGTAATCCCGGCCTTCCGGCCACTGGCTGCTCCAGCGACCGCGTTGCACACCGCATCAACAAGGGGCCGGCGGCGGCCCGCCTGCAGTTTAGCGTGCATTGTTGCGTCCCCAAAGTCTGCGGGCGGACAGCCGTACTCCGGGGGTTACGCATTCGGCTATCCGCCCGCCCTCTGACACCGACGGGGAGGCGTTCCGCCGGTGCTGGTCTGGATTTTGTTTCGTTGTGTTGCGTGGGGGCGTTTGCATGCATGGGACTCTACCGGCCGCGGTCGACCGCGCCAGAGAAACCGAACGACAACTGCGTCAGGGCACTGACAGAATTGTCAGTAGAAAGTTCGGAGCGGTCGCAAAGCTGCTGTGGCCGAACAAAACTGCGGTGCATCTCGCGGCCATCGCCAACTCAAACGAGCGCACGGCCTGGCGCTGGCTCTCCGGCGAATACGAGCCCCCGGCCGTCATCATCGCAGCCGTCATCGTCGAAATCACAAAGCGGGAATGACTATGGACAAGATGATTACCAGCCTCGGTGCAATCGTCGTCGGAATCGGCGGCATCTTCTTTCTTGTGATCCTCAGCACGCTATTTGGCGCGCTTGCTGGGTGGGTGGTCGGACTGGTCTTCGCGGACACGATCCTCGGCATCCTTGCGCAGATCGGGATCAAGAATATCGCGATGTGGCAGTTCGGGGCTTTTATGGGCTTCGTTGGTGGCTTCATGAAAACGAAAGTCACCGTGATGGAACGGAAGTAGCCGGAGAGACGGCACCTCAATTCACTTACCCCAGAGCGAAGAGCGCAAGCTGTGCCCGGTCGATCGCCGGTCATGGGCTGATCGGATGGCTGATCGTCAGCGGTCCCCGGTCGGCGGTATCACTGACGACAGCGGACCCGGACGCTGTTGAGGGGGCCTGCGTCTGCAGCGCACGCCTTGCCCGGCATCAATTCAGTTCGGACCGCGGGCGACCGTCGCCCTCCGGTAGCGGTTCCAGTGCCCTGCGAATTGTCGCCGAGTCAGAACAGCGTGGGAATTCAGGCAAGCCAGTACGGGCGCGACGCGGCCTTGTGAAAGCTGGAAGCCACAATGACCGGCAGGGTGCGGTCCGAAGGCATCGCTGGGGCGAACCTACCCGCTTCACCAATCCCGACCGTCCCGATATCGGAAAGACCGAACGGGAATGCATCAACGGTTGCGGCATCATCAAGGTAACGGTGAAGCCCGGAGGCTCATCGCATCCCTATCAGGAATTCTGGAAAGACGGCGAACGCATCGAATGCGAGGGCACG
>Ga0172380_10001323_pt1 | contig 42755 bp, 61 predicted proteins | sample Leawe162metaG_FD_119747 | JGI IMG/M metagenome (GOLD analysis project Ga0172380, IMG submission 119747) | Leachate microbial communities from a municipal landfill in Southern Ontario, Canada - Leachate well 162 metaG | ecosystem: Engineered > Solid waste > Landfill > Unclassified | place...
GGTGATGTGGGTGCAAGTCCCACTGGCGACTTGTTCTTTGACTACTAAAAAGAGACACGAAATGCCGGGTAATTTGGGTAATTACGGACCCAACAGGCTGCTGAAATGCAGTACGGTTCTTTAAGTGTCTTAACGTAATTTATGCCCCGGTAGCTCAGCGAGTAGAGCCATGCCACCTTAATGGCATATGGGTCGATGGTGCAAATCCATCCTGGGGCTTGCCCGTAGTGGCCTACGGATGTATCACAGGGCGCGACCAACCTGTAACACTGTGATATACGACAGCACCCGACTAGAAATAGCCGGGTGTTAGCGTCTGATGACTAGGCCAACAGGGAGTCGAACCCTGGTCTAAGCGTTATAAGCACCTTGCTCTAACCGTTGAGCTATTGGCCCATTAGTTATTGTAATCGCATTCGTGTTAGCTTCCCATCGACAGCGAAGTAATCCACAAAGCTACACCCGGCCCCAGCTAGGTACGCCTGGCAGAGCGGGCAGGGCTTAGAGCAGCCCCTAGAGCCGTCACGCTTGTAGCGTTGAACTGATACGCCCCATGATGCCTTGCGGTTCAGTTTACCCCTAGCGAGTAGCGCAGCGCGTACCTCACAGTGCATACCTCTTGGGTACCCACAAGCCCTTAGATGGCCAGTCATCGCTCCCCAGCCAGTGATGTTCTCTGCGGTTGCTATAACCTTACCACGCTGCCAGACCGTTGCCTGCATCACATAATGGCGGCGGATAGGTCTCACAGTCGCCTCGGATTCATCGCACGCCCATAGCAAGACTGCGAGCAATACAAGTTACGCCAGCCCCCCGGTGAGGGCTGGCGTACGCCACGGCCACAGATGATGCACACGTGCTGCGGTTCCTTTAGGACCCTATGTTTCCCATCGCCTGGCTCTCGGCTGAACATTCTTACGCTCCAGTGCACTCCTGCGCTTCCGTGGGTACGGCACAGGATATGGCACTTTACCAGGCGGTTTAGATTGATTATACACCGTGGTGGTGGAGCGTGTCATACGCTGAGCCTGGCGTACATGACAGCGGAGATAGCAGCCTCAAGCGCTTGCGGTTCCGTTAGGGAAGGCTTGTCGATCCTGAGATATTGAGCCACAACCTGGACGGTTTGTTCAAAAGCTGAGAGACCTACCCGTTGGGATAGATCAGGGCCGACTTCAATTTGCTGGGACACGGTTACGATCCTTTCTCAGCCACTTAATGGCGATATGGAATGGGATGGTCTGCTCACGGCGGACGGCACGCCTCCAGAGAGTGATATGCTCTCGAAACTCAAATGTGTTAGGGAGGAAGTGGACACGCATGCGGTTATCCTGGTAGATGGTGACAACACATAAGCCCCTGCACCACTACGGTGCAAGGGCTGGCGATGTTGGATGGTGGGAGGTTAATCCGGAAGGATCCGGAACTCTGGGGGGCAGGGGGTTCCAGCGATGCGGATGCACCGACGTAGGGTGAGGATGAGGAGGCGGAGGGGACGCATTAGTCGGCTTTATTCATTAGGCTGATAAGCTTACCCATATCACTAGCGGCTTCGCTGCGGCTGGCATACTGGTGGAAACCACGGCCGACAGTCTCAACTCTGCGAGTGTTACAATCGATATGGCGGATGCTGTAGGCAGTCTTGCCTGATGGGTTCGTTTCCCGGCTGATGAACATATAGATAGCCTCCCCAGCCTCAGATGGAACCAGCATCTTAGCGGAACGAGGGAGGCGTGTCTTAAAGAAACGGCAGGAGGATGGGTCAAACCAATGGCCTTCTGGGAAGTAGAAGGCGTATGCTGCCTTAACTCGGGACATGGGGACAGTGTGGATGGCGTAGGACATAGGTTGCTCGCTTTCGCTAGCTAGTACCGGAGCCTATCCCGGTAGTGTAGGCTATGGAAACTCCCGATAGGCCCGGGAGTTAGGGCCAGCTATGCTCTAAATAAGATACCGGCGCGGTTCATAAGAACCAGCAAATCAGTGTCTTTATCCTCAACTATGTCGTCTACAAACAAAGCGTACCCATCTGGACGCTTATCTATGTGTGTGACTATCCCACCGTGAACGGTGCGCGTAGCAGTGTAGGATGAGCCATCGTCATGCTCTAGCCAGGTGAGACCGTTGATGGTTATCGTGTGGGTCATAGGTGCCTCCGTGGAAGGCGGGTTGATGTGGTAGCGGACGCTGATCAGCCCGCTAGTGATATGGCTAGATATGGCTAATTACCCAGCATCGACTCCATATCATTAGCCTCGTATTCCCATTGCGCAGCCGTGGTCGTGTGCTGCATGCTCTTGCCGTCGTATTCCTCGGCACGCTGGCGATCGCCCAGCTTGCGGAAGTAGCTAGCCATACGGCTGTACCGGTTGGCAATGTCACCGTGAAGATCAGCGATGTTACGGCAATCAGCAACGTCTTCCGCAGTGATATGCGCGCTTATTGGTTTGGGGTGGAGGAAGGGATGGCTAGCCATGGCAGGCTCCAGTGTCAGGGTGATGGGTGACTATATGCCAATGGCGTGCCAATGGGATAATGGCGTTTGTAGAGCATAACGCAATTGATAGGGCCAATTATATGACAGGCTACGTCACCGACTGACAAAATTGGGGTATCATTAGATGGGATTATTGATAGCTATGCTGCATTCGATCATGCTGGATTGAGATGATCGGATAGAGCATATCTCGGGTTCTATCTATGTTGCAAAAACGCAACAATTGGCACACTCTCCATCCTAACAGCCTCATATCACCCCGCGACCTCATCATCCCTAGCTATCCTCATCAGACAACGCTCATTACCCCCACTATATAACGCTAGTATATACAGCGTATTACGTAATTATATCGATATTATAGCATAGTGATGTGAGATAGTATAGCATAGTGATATGAAATATGATGGCATTATGATGTGATTTAGAAGGCCAGGCTAATAAGGTAGTGGGGAGTGGCCCGCCCATTTGCGTAAGTATAATCCCGGGAACACTTTAAAACACATTTTACAAAATATTCTCTATTTCATGTTCTGTAATCAACGGTACTTGCGTGTTACGCGCACGCGTGATACGGTCTTTTTTCTTTTTTCAATAAATATCTGGCAGCAGGGTCGCGCCGAGCCATAAGCGAGCGCGATCCCTAGCGTACCCCAGGCGTGGTATAGATCCCCATCGATAGGTAGTCGTAGGTAGTAATTGGTAGTTTACACTGACGATGATAGTAGGCTCATCAGTAGAGATGCCTCACCACGCTTATTCCTCTTAGGACGTATCTTGGATCTAGGGCAGCCCTTAGCCAAGTGGCTACGGAGTCTCATAGCCTGGTATGAGGACCACAGACCACGCTTATACATATCTTCCAGCGCACTGTGTGTTTCTTCGATGGTAGTAGGTAACATATAAAGAAGGAAGGAACGCTGCCAACGGGGGTCGTCTTCGTTCTCGCTCGCTGACGCTCACGGCTCTTGCCTGAGCGTACGGATTCTTATTTGCCAGTCAAGGGGGGGTGCCATTTTTAGTCCTTATCGCTCCATCGTGATGCGCCGATGTCTTGATATAAAGGCAATCCTCATTACAAAGGTGTTATGAGTGATCCAGAAGTCCCAGAGCCGCAGGAAGTCATCGTCCCAGAGCGTAAGGACAAGCTCACAACCAAGCGTGGCCTAGATATCCCTAAGATCGAAGAGGTGATGGGTAGAGAGCAGGAGCGTGACTTATCCCTTATCTACCGTGCTGACCAGCTACAGCTCTTCATTGAGTGCCCAGAGCAGGGTCGCAGGTTCCATTTCCAGCGTAAGCCCAGTGATCCGCCGCTGATCCAGGCTGCTTGGGAGGCTCATAAGAACTACCTCAACTACCGGGATACGGACGATGCCAAGACGACCCTAGCCTGGTACAAGGCTCTGGTGGATATCATCTCTCAGGTGCAGCAGCTACGCCGGGAGGCTATGGATCGCATGCTTCAGTGGAAGAAACAGGCTGAGGATCGTGGAGAGGGCCTAGGCTACATGTCTGATGAGGACTTGGAGAAGGTGGCCAATGGTTGAGACATACGGTGATTGGAGTGCACGTTGGTTCATGGCTAATCGTAAAGAGAAGCTTGATTTTGACATATGGAGTAAGGAAAATCCTCCCCCAACAGAAGAAGAACAGTGCATAGCCACTAAGAAGATGATGGATTATAGGTGGACCAATGGTTAAGCGCACTGAGCAGGAGAAGGCGAAGGCTATCTTAGAGCGCCGTAAGCGTCGGGATCCGCTCCAGTGGTTCGTTCCTAGCCCGACTCAGGAGCAGTTCCTCCGTAGAGACACCGTAAAAGAGCCGTTTACCCTTGTAGGCAGCCTATCCCGTGGTGGTAAGACGGCTATCACCATGGCGGATCTGGCTCTTATGCTACGTGGTATTCACCCGTACCGACAGAACTACCGGAATCTCACGATTGCCGTGTTCACTCCGACCCGAATGCAGGCGGCCAACGTCCTGGCTCATAAGCTTTTCGATGATTCTGAGATGCTGCTTCCAGAAGGGACGCCAAAAGAGGCGCGTAACCAGCCTATGATCCCAGAGTGGGAAATAGAGCGCTTATCCCGCCCTATGCAGGCTGGTATGCGTGTACCAAAAGAGGTAGTCCTTAAGAACGGCAACCGGGCTATCTTTTCATGGACTGGTGCTGATGACCAGGACGCTAAGATTGCCGGTCTTAAGCTTGATGCTGCGTACATCGATGAGGAAGCTGGTACTCCACGGCTATTCGCTGAGATTAGCTCACGTTTAGGTGACGCTCTCTCAGATCCGACCCGTCCTGGTCTTGGCTTCTTCGTCTGGGCCTATACGAATACCCGTTACAACGATGCTTATGAGAACTTTAAGCAACGTTCTGAGGAACGTGTACCAGGGCATAAGACGTTCATCATCGCTCCTGGTGAGAACCCTGCTATCACCGCAGAGGCTCGTAAGATGTTGGCTGGCACCATGGACGCTGACCAGGCTAAGATCCGCATGGAAGGCGGCGGTGATGCTGGCGCTCTTGTGCAGATCTACCACAAACAGTGGGGTGACGCCCGGCATCTCCTAGATCACGATTACCAGATATCTCCTAGTGATAACCTCTGGGTAGGGTACGATCCAGGGGTAGATCATCCTATGGGCATGCTCATGGTGGCTATTAATAAAGAGCAGCCTCTTAGGATGACTGCCGTAAAGTTTTGGTACGGACGTGGCGAGACTATTGAGCATGACGCTAATAACCTATCTCAATTCCTTCGTGGTAGGAAACTAGCTGGGTTTGTGTACGACACTAATCTTAAAAACAAGGATCGCGGAGGTGGTCCGTCTGTTCTCCAGCGTCTACGGGAATTACTCTTGGCGCGTGGTATTGATCCTATGGGCGGCTGGTATCAGTCTAAGAAGAACCACGCTCCTGGTATTGCCATGTGCCGGCACTACCTAGATCCTAATCCAGATGACAGAACAGTTCCTCCATTGTTTGTTTTATCAAAACCAAACGAAACAAATGGGCTAGCGATACTACGTCAGCAAATCCTCAAGTATCGTGGCATGGAGTCTACGAAGTTCACTGGTGCTGGTGGCGTTGTAAAAAAAGACGATGAGGGGGTGGACGATTTTCGGTACCTCGTAATGCAACGTCCATCGTACAATCCTCAATGGGCTTGTGGATTAGCGTTGGATATATCAACTCAGCGTGTTGCATTCCTAGACAAGCATGATAATCTACCAATACGTACTACTCCCATGGAAGTTCCAGCACCATCACGCTTTGATTTCCAGAAGAATATATTTTACAGCCGTAGTCGGGACCGTAAGCGTGGGAATAACTGGCAGGAGATAGGCATTTAAATGGATCGCGTCCTTTCAGATCTACAGCCAGGGTTAGGGACTACTGCTATCGTAGGTGAGTTGACACTTACTAAAACCGGAACAACCGCCCGCACCGTAACCTTCCCCGACGCCGCCATAACCGCCGCCGGGCTTGGCCTCGCACAGACCTGGACAGCCGACCAGACGTTCGACGTTATCAAGACAAACCACTGTGACGCGGCCACGTCCGCCGGCGTCCACATCGGCAACCTGACGCACCAGGACGTCGCCATCTTCGGCGCTGGTGGCGGGCAGGGCAGCACGTTCTACGGCCAGATCAACGGTACCACGCTGTCGATGTCCGGCCAGATCACAAGCACGCTTGCAACCGGCACCGCCCCGCTTGTTGTCGCGTCAACCACCGCCGTCGCCAACCTCAACGCATCGCTGCTTCTCGGTCAGACCTGGGCGAACCCCGGCGCGATCGGAGGTACGACCCCGGCGGCTGGCGCGTTCACCACGGTTGTGGTGTCAAACGGGGCGTCGTTCGCCGCCGGGTCAATCTACGGCAACGCGATCAACGGCCTATCAATCGCAGCCAAGACGGGGTCGAGCAATGACCTGGTGATACTGACCCCGGCGGGGTTTAATATCCTTACGGTTCCAACGGGAACACAGACAGCGAACTTCGCCGCCGGCATCTCCTGCACCACGCTGGTCGCCGGAAATATACAAATCGCGCCTATTTCCGGGTACAACGGGATAAGCTTGAATGGAGCTGGAAGCCTCACTTCTGCAACCGGTATCTACAGCCTAGGATCTGATCAGAACCTTTATCTCAACGTGCCAAGTGGACTAGGTATCAACCTCCGCGTAAATGGAGTCGATAATCTCAATGTTTTCGGGGTAGCACCTGGAACGCCCGGGGCTGGGCAAGTATGGATCGGTGCCGGGCAGATCAAGGCAGGTGCCGCTATTTCCTGCGCCGGCCTAACCTCGACCGACACCATCTTTAGCAGCAATGGAACCGTACAGACGATTATGTCCTACGGGTCCACGTATGGCACGATCGGCACCAATTCAGCGCATGACCTGTACCTAATCAGGGGCGGCTCACAGAAGGCAACCCTGACCGCATCTGCGTTCAACCTCTCGTCTGGCGTGGCCCTGCAAATCAACGGCACACAGGTCGTTGGCGCACAGGGCGCCGCCGTCGCTGATGCCAGTGGCGGCGCGACAGTCGACGCCGAGGCCCGCACCGCCATCAACACCCTGCTCGCACGCATGCGCGCCCACGGCGCCATCGCAACCTGAGGCACCTATGCACACCGTCCACCAATCCTTCATCCGCGGCGACGTGCATCACGTCGAGTTGTGCGAGCGCGACGAGCTGGGCCGCCAGGTCGGCGGCTTCGTCGTGGTCGACGTGCCGGTATCGGCCGCCCTGCGCGCTGCCATCGCCACCGACTACGCCGCCGCGATCGGCGCCCAGGACGCGACCATCACCGAAGCCAAGGCCGAGATCGCTGCCGGCCGCAAGCCCAAGGCGCTGGTCGCCGACCTCAAGCCACGCCCGAAGGCCGAGAAGCCCGAGAAGGCACCCAAGCCGTGATCATCGCCAGGCGATCCCCCGATCCGTTGCGGCCTGCGCCAACCTTGCGCCAGCGGATCAACCCGATCTGGTGGCTTGGCGACGTTGAGCGCAATCCGAACTGGAGCCGATGGTCTTGGTTCAAGCGCAACCCGTGCGCGAACTTTACCATGACGATCATTGGTATAGCGCACAAAGAACGCGATTGCTATTACAGCCGTAGCCCGTGGACGTATGAGGTAAGCGGTTTTAACTGGGGATACTCAATCCCTACTGGGTTCCCACAGATCCCTTTCCCATTCATCAGCTATCGTGGTAAGCGTATTGAGTTTGCGTTAGGCTGGAAGACAAGTGGTGGCTTTACAATGTCTGTTAGGCGTGCAAACTCACCTAACGCAGAGGAAACGCCATGACACCTATCCAAGCTCTACAGATTCTAGCCTCAGTCGCTGGGCGTCCTATGTCGCCTGGTGAGCAGTACGCCGCACAGGAAGCTATCAAGGTGCTTGAAAAAGCCATAGCTCCAAAGGATGTGTAGCATGGTAATGGACCCGTATATTCTACGCTCTGAGAACGAACGCTTAGAGAATGAGGTACGTCTAATTACTAATGACCTACTAGCTGCGCGTGCTAGCGCAGCACGCTGGGAGCATGAAACGCATTCTCTACGTAAAGAGATTCAGCGTATGAGGATGGAGCGTGATACTGAAAAGATTACCAGGGACTAACAATGTCAGGCGAAATACCGGTGCATCACTGTTCCAATGAACAACGTATAGCAAAGACAGAGTCGCGCCTAGACGCGCATGATATAATTTTAACTGATGGGAAGATTGAGTTTGCCAGTATTAAGAAAGACTTAGCTCAGATTATGCTAACGCAGGCTGAGATTAAGCTAGCCCTATCAAATAAGACATCTGATATCTGGGACAAGGTACTCGGCGCTGTGGTATTCTGGGGAGTGCCGGCTATCTGTGGTGGCCTACTATGGGCCGTAGTTAAGTCTGGCGCAGCCGGAATCAAGTAATGCATCGCTTCACTAAGCAAGATTTCTTAACCGCAGTCTTCCTAGCTGGGCTAGTCCTATTCACCATCGTCATGTTGGTAGGGTGCGGTGAACCTCGCCCTCTTGACCCGGTCCCCGCCCCAGAACCAGGGGTTGGGGACCAACTCAGGGAACTTGGATCACTCTTTCTCTTCTGGGGTGGGATTGCGCTGGGACTTGGAATCATCGCCAGAATCGCCTTATCAGTGGCGGTCCCTGCCGCGCTCACAGCCCTTATCCCCGGCATCGTCCCAGGAATCGCTAGCCTCGTCGCCCAAGGCGGCGCAGCCTCAGTCGCCTGTGGCGCAGCCTTCACCTGGCTCGCAGACTACCTCTGGCTTGTGGTACTGGCGTGTCTCGCTACCGGTTTGGCATGGGCTTATTTGCATCGTGCTAAGCTTTGCAGTTGGCTGGTTAAGTGGCAGAGTCAGATCAAAAAGCATTGATTAACATAATGCCGTGTTGACTTTTTATACATAATATCTAATATATATACACTAGCATGCCACAATCTGAACAATCCGACAGCGTTATTGGTAAGACACTTAAGCGCCTTCTAGACTGCAGTGGTGAGGACGTTAAGGCATGGCTCAAGCAGGGCGATGAGATAGAGCGTTACTGCACCAGCAACGACTACTCGTTCTTATACCAGGACTTCACTGGTGATTTAAGCCTTAACGCACGCGTCAATAAGGCTGCTGAGTTTACCCAGATCATTGGGCCGTACCTATACCCGAATAACCCAGACGCTACGGTTATCTCTGAGGAATGGGCCGATCCGTGGGCTAAGGAGCGTCATAAGATTGAGGAAAAGTACGCCGATTACAGCGCTAAACATGGCCGTCTAGATATCGACATGAAGCGTGCTGTAGACCATGCTCTGATCTATGGACGCGCCCCTGTGTGGTGCGGGTTTGACACCAGGAAGAAGATCGTTCGCCACGTATTCGACCGTACCGACAAGTACCTAGTAGACCCTGACGCACGGGTTATTGAGGAACGCAACTGGGAAGCTCGCAAGCGTGTTAAACCTCGCTGGGAGCTAATTGCGCTGTACCCAGATAACCGAGCAGTCATTGAGCATCTACCTGTATACACTAAGCCTAAGACTGAGAAGGCCAATGGCGCTGAGCCTGCCTCTGATCTGGTCTGCTACTATGAAATCTGGTTCGGCGTCGGCGTCGGCAACTACGTCAAGAGCGCTGAGCTAGCGCAGGCAGATGGCCTAGACACGCAGGCTAAAAAGAAGTACTGCGTAGCTGATGGGCATATCCTCCATGAGTCCGACTGGGAAATCCCGTTCTTCCTCATCGATGAATGGCCGTCTACCACACTCGACCTACTAGAGATGCCTGGTTCACTATATCCCAAGCAGCCCATGGAGCCGGGCATGGGCCATCTCCGGGCTATGAACTGGATCTATACCCTATTCATCGCTAAGTCGCGCCTCATGTCGCGAACCCCGTTTGCTCGTATGACCATCAACGGCCAGACCATCGAAGCGGATCAGCTACACAAGATCCTCCGTGGCGAGCAGATGGATATCCTCAACGTAGTGGTGAACGGTACAGACCTAGAAGGCGTGGACATTAACAAGTTATTCCAGCGCATCGACTGGGGTGATCCGGTGCCAGGCTTTGAGCGGGCATGGGGATTAATGAACAGCGAGTTTGAAAAGTCAACAGGACTTGCCGAGATTCTATATAGTGGTCAGACCAGCACGCAGATCCGTACTGCCGCTGCCGCTAACCTCATGGAGACTAATTCCAAGACCCGCGTAGAGGCTTTCCGTGAAACTACATCTAAGTTCCTAGGGCGCACCTTCCGGAAGACGATCTTTGCAGCCCGCTTCCTCCATGACACTGAGGATATCGCCGCGCTCTTTGGACCGCAATCTGGCGCTGTGTGGGGTGTACTAGGCGCACCAGAGATGGTAGCCCAAGAGGCTCAGATGCGTGCGCAGATCGCTCAGAATATCATGGCGCAGGGTGGTGCTCCTGAGCAGGCTGAGCAGATGATGGGACCGCCGCAGTTAGTGAACATGGAAACCTGGATCAACGAAGCTGACCGCACCATTGATGGTGGCAGCATGCGCAGGATCGACCATGAAGCCCAGCAGAACAACCTCAACGTTGGTCTGAATCAACTTGGCCCGGCTGTGGTCAACCTGCCAGGCGGCGGTAAGTTCGTGGCTGCTCTAGCCGCTGAGTACGCGAAGCTTAACCGCTTCTCGCCAGAGCTAGTGAACGCGGCTAATAACATCCAGACTGAAATCGATATGATGCAGCAGGCTGCCATGATGGCACCGCCGCAAGCACCGTCACCAGAGAAGGGTCCGAAAGGCCCGCCTCAGGGTGGGACTCCGACTGTACAATAACAAGGTAAAACACCATGAATGACTACGGCTGCAAGGATTGTGGTTGCACTTTTGACGTACCAGAAAATGAGAACAAGCAGGAATATACCTGCCCAGATTGCGGGTCCGGAAGATGGGGACTCATACCACAACGCAGCAACGTAGCCATCAAATGTGATACGATGAGTTGGTCTACTGAGAATGGCGGCAAGGGTCGCCGCATCTCCCAGCTAGACTACGGTGTACGCCAGCCGTACTACGCCAAGAGCCAGAGCGCTGCTATCGATGAAGCGAAGCGGCGTGGCCTAAAAGCAGAAAAAGTTTAAGTAACTAACTAGACAGTTACGGGGCATTCCGTCCTGTGGCACCTAGTTTACTAGCCATTGAAAGGGCTTTACATGGACCGAGAAGATGATACGCTTGCTACCGCCGAGCCGGAAACCGCTGTAGATCAGACTAGCCCACCTTCGCAAGAAGACGCTACTGTTCCCGACAGCGCCCCAGCAGAGCAGGATACGCAGGCTGCTCAGCCCGCCGACAAGGCGACACCTGACACCCAGGGCGATAAGTCTTTGACACCCCCTATAGATGAGACTAAACCAACCGAGCCAGCAGCACCAGTACAACCACAGAAGAACTGGGAAAAGCGGTATAGCGATCTAAGGTCACACACTGACAAGCAGTTAAGCCAGTGGCAGTCGCGTATGACTGACCAGGATCGTAAGTTCCAAGAAATTAGTAAGTGGAAGCAGGAGCAAGAGCAGCGGGCACAAGCGGCACAGCTTAAGCCATGGTCGAAAGCACATCCGGAGTTTCAGAAGTTCAATTCTACTCTAGAGCGTGCCAAGGTCATCGACAAGCAGTTACGCAACATCCCGGCTAATCTACCTCCGGAGCAGCAGCAAGCTATGAAGGACGCCATTGTTGGCGCTCTATCACCAGAAGAACAGCAGCAAATTGGCGAATACCGTGAATCTCTGACCAACTTCCAAAAGGACTTCTTTACTGATCCTCACGGGACGCTCCTACCTATGGTAGAGCAGTTAGCAGAGCAGAAGGTGCAGATGGCGCTCCAGCGCATTGAGGCCCAGCATTCAGTCCAGCAGGACTTCGCTGATCCGACACTCGCTCCGCTCATTAAGGAATACGGCGAAGACTTCTCAAGAGCAATCCAAGAGATGCCGCAGAAACCTTATGAGTACGCCAAGCAGATGATGACTCTCTTTGCAGAGAATCAGCGTCTGAAGCAGCAGGCCGGTAAGGTTAGCACCGCTTCCACTATGGCAGCGGAGCAGAAACGTCTTGTCAAAGGAGAGGCTGCAATCACTCGTGACCCGCGTTCACCGAAACCAGATCCATACGTAGCCGCTAAGGCAGAAGCCGAAAAGCGCGGCATAGCTCTAGACTCACCTCGTTTCTCCACACTTTTGGCTAAATACCAAGGATAAATCACATGTCAGGCTCACAAGACCCTATCGCAGCTACGACCCTAGCTAACGTTGCACGCGGTGCATGGGATGGCGTCAGCGCCAACTACCCCGTGTTTCAGGAAATCAAGAAGGCTGGCGGCGTCGAATATGACGTTGCAGGCGGCTCTGATGGCTCGCAGCTCAATAGCTCCACCTACGAACTCAGTGGCGCAATCGAAGCTGGCCGTCAGCACCCGAGCATCAGCGCCCCTGGCACTGATATCTCTGCCCTCTACGTCCACAAGCAGCGTCATAAGCGCTGGACTGGCTCCTTTGGCGAAATCGTCAACGGCCAGGCTTTTGATCGCGGTGCCATGCGCCGTAACAAGGGCAGCCAGATCGTTGATCTGAGCAAGACAGAACTCCCCAGCATGGTAAAAGACACCATCGTTGGCACCAACGGCCTAGCCCATCAGATCCTCCAGATGAACGCTTCCGTATTTGCGGCAGCCGGCCTACCGATCTACGGTCTGCCGACCCTGCTCCCCGGTAACGGCTATGATGGCGTCAGCGCCTACGAAATGGGCGCTCTCTCCACCGGAGCATCTGCTGCAACTGGCACCGCCAGCGGCGACTACGCCCTCCAGGGCTTCACCCCGCCAACCGGCTCAGGCAGCGGCACTCTCACCAGCGCCATCCCTGCTTCGACCGACAAGGAAGTAGCCGTCACCAGCACCAGCCTCACCTACCTTGGGCTTCCGCTCAAGCCCGGTGCGATCACTGGCGTTGATAGCGTTCAGTGGGATGCTTGGACCCCGACCCTGGTTAACTCCGCTTCCAGCCTCTGGACCGGTACTGCCCAGGATGAAGATGATGCTATCGAGAAGTTCCTCTCATACCTCGTCTTCCGCCTGTCGCGCTTCTCGTCTTCGGACAAGAGCAAGCTCCCCAGCGTCGGCCTACTGGATCGCAACTTCTTTGAGTACCTAGGTGCCAAGAAGTCGAGCCGCGAAACCATCTTCGTGACTCCCGACCAGAAGACCCCGATGGTCCCTGACACCTCATGGCCCGTTCACTTCATCTTCCACGCCGGCGTCCGCTGGTTCTGGGATGAGAACATGCCGACCGACACCGCGTACTGCTATGCCGCTCAGCAGATGAAGCTGAAGGTACAGCCCCTGTACCGCGATCTGGAGCAGGGCAACCCGCTCAAGGTCAGCGGCGAGGACGCCGGCATCCTTGAGACTGAGATTACCCGCGACCCGAATCGTCGCCAGTGGCTCGCTTCCGCTACCTTCCCTGGGCAGCTCATCTGCGCTCCCCGGTACTTCGGTCGCGCCAGCAAGTACTCAGGCGCAGTCTGATAGAAACTGACCTAGCCCCTGCCGCCGTGTTGGTGGTAGGGGTACGGTTGGTATCCTTAGTGTCCCGCTAGTCGGGCAGAAAGATAAACTCACATGGCTACTCTCCACGCTCCCATCACCGTTGGCACCGCTTCCGCCAACGCTTCTCACGCTGCCGACCTAGGCAAGATCGTTTTCGTTAACGGCAAGGTATACGTGGTTGCTAAGTCAACCGCCGCTATCGCTGCTGCAGGCGGCAAGGGTGTTGTAACCGCTTTCAGCGCCGGCGTCCCGACCTGGAACGTTGCTCTCCCGACTGATGTTACCGGCGAAAGCTTCGGCATCATCCCTGACGGCCAGACTGGATCGACTGGCACCACCGGCCTCGTTGCTGGTGACTACTTTATGCTCCAGGTTTCCGGCCCGTTCGTTGGCCTATCTGGCGTTACCCTGCTCAAGACGACTGCCACGGCTCCTGGCTTGGCTGTTACCTCGCTAGGGTACATCATGGCTTACGCCAAGGTTACTTCGGTTACCGTATCGCTGCTACAGACCATCCGTAACACCAGTTACATCACCAACACCGCAGTCTGCTCTGCTGGCGATGATATCACTGGCATGCTCGCCGGTCTGATCTGATATGATGCAGCGGTTCACCGCCGCTGATTGTGACTACCGTAGAGATCCTGGTGTAAACTTCCCACTATTCGCAAGGATATTGGTAAGAATATCACCGGATCCTACGGTTGACACGATGGTTGAGCAACTTAAGGTGCTGCCACATGACCTGTACGCAGCCCAGTATTACTCCGGTTGCCACCATACTTGATAACCTGGAGACACCAGGATACCAAGTTGATGAGATGACTTTTCTAACTTATGGCGATGATCTTCTCGACTTCGCCATAGGCTTAGATTCCTACCATAAGAATCGTTGGCTGTTTAATTGTGAGCCACTGCCTAAAGAAGTGTATCATGGTGACGCGATCTGTGTAGGTTCTGGGCCATCTCTGGATAGTAATCTGCATATCATTAAGCAAGTGCAGGATAAAGTCCTCATTGTTTGCGCTCACTCTGCTGTTTTGAAGTTACTTGATAATGGCATTGTACCTCATCTGGTGACCCCTAAAGAGCGCTTACCAGATCCACCTAAGATCCCCAATAAGCTCCCAGAATCTATTATCTACGCTGGCCTACCAGTGGTGCAGTACGCTCCTGGGCAGTTCTCTAGACACTACCTCGTAGGTGATAGCGGGCGGGCAGCGGAGTGGATGGGTATCTATCGCCAGGATATCCAGATCCCTACCACTAGTGGGACCCTAAGTGCATCTGTAGCTGCATCGCTCTGCGCTGGTACCATATGGCTCGTAGGTCACGACATGGCACAGGGCCATTACGCAGGATTCCAGTTTAAGGAAGAAGTGGAGCATGGCACTATACCATGCGTAGATGGCATAGATAGACCTGCAAACTGGGTATACAGGCTGTGCAGAGCGGAGCTAGGAAGGCTGGCGGCGAATAGAACCGTAGTACAGACATCGCCACAAGGGGCTAAGATAGATAATGCGTTAAACGGGGTTCTAGAGCCATCTCTGGGCAAGCGTCCTGACCTATCGCCACGCCCCACGGACTACACAGTTAAGCCTCATCCCAACCTAGACCGTCTAGGGGATATTTTCCAGCGTGTAATCACGGTATGCGCAGCTGCAAAAGAGCCTAGTGATATGGACATGGCCAAGCTATTTTACAAGGCAGATTTCCCTATGGGCCTGTCCATTATGCAGCCAATCTGGCTACAATACTCGATATTAAGAAGGACTCTTAATCTTACTAATGAGCAGGTAACACCATGTATGAGGGAGTCTATCCTTAACGCGTTCAACGCCATGCTACCGTGGGCTAAGTCAATCCATGTATAACAAGCTCTGGCCTGAGTGGAACCAAACTAAACGTCTGGCTCACTACTACGCTATCAAATGCATGGCTCACCGGGTCCGTAAGTTCGGCTTTGAGGAATCCGTGAATCTCCTAGATCCTAGGAGCCTGGCTCTATTCGGATTATGTGTCCATGAGCCGTTTGCCACCAAGTGTTTAGAGCGTGCTATTGCTTGCGATCCTGAGATTTTGCGTATTATGGAGTCAACCGTATGTCCAACATAGTATACCACAGAGTCGGCAGCACACTGCGTGATGCCATTGTTGTTCAGAATGGCGACGGTACGTTTGTTACTGGGCTAGTAGATGGTGACTTTACAAAGAAGTTATCCAAGGATGGCACTGGCAACCAGTCCACCACCGGAGTAACCATCACTGAGGTTAGTGCAGCGAATAACCCTGGTGAGTATGAGGTAGAGGGAGCGTCCTCCGCATTCGTAGCGGCAAATGGAACCTACACACTCGTTCTAACCAGGACAGCTTCACCATCGTTCACCTATGAGCAGACCTACGTTGTAAACGACACCGGTACTAGCACCAGCACCCCTGCTAGTTTCACAGCTACAGCAGCAGATGGGCGAGTTACTGACGGCACTAACCCGGTAGCTTCAGCGTCTGTATACATCACCTCTGGATCTACCTTCATTTCACAGACCACTAGCGACGCGTCTGGCCTATGGGGGCCGATCTATCTAACTGACGGTACGTACACCGTTCGTGTCCAGAAGTCTGGATACACTCAGGTATCTGGCACCATTACCGTATCGGGTGCTACAGTAACTGGACCAGGAACAGATCTGGCTATGGCAGTCGGCAGCATCACGAACGCCATGGCTGCATCTCAGCTATGGGCTTACGCTCGCCGGATGGCAGTAGACCTTACCGGAACTAAGGCTGATATCATCATCAAGGGGGCAGTAAACGATGCGCTTGATATGGTGTCCAGTGAGCGTCTATGGCCTCACCTATTACGTAAGGGCTATCTCGCACTTAACGCTCCGTACTCGACTGGCACGATTGCGCTCGTCAATGGGTCGGCTACCGTAACTCTAACCACTGGAACATGGCCTTCATGGGCTGCGTCTGGCAAGCTGTTCATCAATAGCCAGATCATCGATATTGCAACCCGTGTAAGCGATACTCAAGTTACTATGGCTGACGTGTGGGGAGCAGATGGCATTTCTGGCACATACACACTCTACCAGAACGAATATGACCTACCCGACGATCTATGGCGTTTCCACCGCAATCTACCAGGCCAGCGCTGGGGATGGGGTGCGATGCCAACTGATCCAGGGCATGTCCTAGAAGCAGAGCATGGAGCATGCTACGGTCAGCGCTTTTCTGATATCTTCACCGTAATGAACGGCTCGTTTGTATGCTGGCCGTATCCTAGCGAGTCGGCAATGCTGGCGTACACCTACTACGCTAGGCCGGCGCGTCTCGTCTATGACACCGATATCGCTGACTGGGATCCTGTACATCTGGAAGTCCTAAAGCGCGCCATTGACTATCAACTTGCCCGTCAGATTGGTAAGGTAACAGCCGGTGACGCTGGAACCACGATGAATGCCTACAAGGAAGCTCTAGGGCGTCTATCTGCCCAGGACAAGACTCCTACTGATGTAGAGTCCGTTGGCGCTGACTTCTCTGTAGGAATCGGCAAGCACGCGATGGACTGGAAAAGGATACGCTAATGCCATGGAACGGGTACAACGACGGTGAGAATGACGTTAACGACAAGTGGGCGGCGCTAGAGAACTGTTCACTAGACACTAAGGGCGAGTGCCGGAGGCGTCTAGGATTCGGAGCTAAGGTAGACCTGTCGGCAGCCGTCATTCGTTCCGCCGCTGAGCTGGGTAACTACGCTCTGTGCGCTACTGCCGCTGGTGCCGTGCTATCTATCACACAGTCTACTGGATCCGTAGCCTCGCTAGCTACTGGTCTAAGCACCACAAACTGGCCGACTTGGGCCGGGATTAACGGGCGCATGTACTACACCAATGGCGTGGAAGTACGGGTATCAGATGACGGCACTAACTTCCGTGCTGTTGGTATTACTGCGCCATCTAACGCAGCTACCGCAACCCCGACTGGCAGCGGTGGAGTAGTTACCGCCGGAGTACACCTATTTAGATATAGGTACTATGATAGCACTCGCAACAGATACTCAGATCCGTCTGTGGCCGTATCAGCTACGGTAACTGCTGGTCAGACGGTAACGGTAGGGTACACGGCTAGCGGTGATGCCACCGTAGATAAGGTGATTATTGAGGTAACAGCCGCTGGGTCAGTTACGTATTACCGTGCTGCGACTATCACCAATAGCGGATCATCGACATCGTTTAACACAGCAGACGCTACACTCATCGTTGGGGTAATCGCCAGCCGTGATGGTGAGTTCCAGCACCAGGCACCGCCGGCCTATCACGTTATCCTAGAACATCGTCAGCGTCTATGGCTGCTAAGCACCAGCAACAATGAACTGGCATGGAGCCGCGCCCTATTCCCTGAGTCTTGGGATAGCCTCAACTACTCACGTAAGATAACCCTAGGATCCGGTGACGTAGCCTCTGGTATGATGGGGTTCTTCTCTGACCTCTACGTATTCGGTCAGCGCAGCATGAGTAGGGTTGTGTACTCCAGTGATCCGGCGGCGTCTATGGTAGTAGATGTTCCTGGGACATACGGAGTGTTCAACCAACGGTGCGTGTCAAAGATAGATGGTGGTATTATCATCGGCTGGGGCAAGAGCGGTGCGTGGGTCATCGATGCCATGCAGCCAAAAAAGATCAGCATAAACGTGGATGATCTTCTGGATACACTTGCAGATCCTACTAACGTTATACAGCGCTTCATCTGCTTTGAGCCTATCCGCCGTGAGGTGTACTTCTTCTTCCCGCTCGTAGGGCAGACTACCTGTAAGCAGGCATTCGTATACGGCCTAGACAATGGTGAGTGGGTGCTTAATAAGTACCGCCAACCTATAACAGCAGCCGTGCTAAATAGCCAGTATAGTGACCGTTGCCGGCTGATGCTCTTAGACTCCAATGGCTACGCATGGCGTGTAGGGGTATCTGCAAATGACGGTGGTAATGACGGTGTAGTAACGGTAACTAGTGGCAGCACCACAACCGTGGTAAACTGCGTCAACTCAGCCGTTGTAGGGCAGACTCTGTATAACCCTGCAACTGGCGAGGAACGGCTGATTACCGTAGCTACCGGGTCAGCAGTAACCGTAGCTGCTCTAGCGTTAGCCCCTACCGCCGGAACAGTAATGTACATTGGCAGCATACGCCAGCGTATGCTTACAAACTGGATACCCGGTGAAGGTGTAAACGAAAAGAAGCGTCCTACTAAGTTTATGATCGCTGTGCGCCCAGAAGGAGACATGGGTTCTGGTACAGTAACTTACTACCAAGACTTCTCTGCAACATCAGTAGGAGCCACAGCATTCTCATCAGACGCATTCGCAGAAGGCGTATCTGTGGTAGGCACACAGTTAACCGTAGACTTTGACGCTGGAGCAACTGACGGAATGGTAAGTGTACCGACTCCTGCTGACTGGAACCGTGTTATACGTGCAGAGATTATCGCAGAAACACCGTATGATGGCATACGATTTATCCAGGCTACCTTCCGTGATGATTCATCCATCAAGTCGGAAGAACAGTAATGCCGTTATCCAGTAACGCTCCGTTCTCTGAGTTCGGTCAGTCAATGATCCTACGGGATATTGAGCAGATTTACCTAGCACTCAATGGTGCTGGAGTAGGGTCCGCTGGAGATGGGCAGACGCAGGACCAGGCTGTTGCGCAGACGCAGGAGACTGGCGATTCTGGTGGGATTACAGATCTTAGTGGACTAGCTACCGTAGACTATGTTAACCAGCTAGCTAACCAGTTGCTAGACTCTATACCTACTGTTACGTACCCGATCAGCATCGCAAATGGTGGGACAGGGGCTACGTCTGCATCTCTGGCTATACAAAATATTGGATTTGTAGGTAATTCACAGTCGCTTTATACATCTGGTAGTGGTACATTTACTGCTCCCGCTGGCACTAAACAAGTATTAGTCATAGCAGTTGGTGCAGGTGGAGGTGCTTATACAGCTACAGGTATTGCATGTTATGTATCTGCAACTTCCGGTGGCGCAACTACACAGGTTGTAAATCGTGTTTCTGGTGGTGGCGGTGGTGGCGCTGTTGTTGCGCTCATTGATTATAGCACTAGCGGTCCGTTGTCGTACAATATAGGCGCAGGAGGAACAACCGGCGGTACGCCAACTTCTGGTGGTGCATCGTCTGTAACCGGAACATCCACCGCAGTTACGGCAGGAGGCGGGCTGTTACCAGTTTCTGTAGCCGCCCCTGGGCGTGGAGGTGGAGAGCCGGCTAACACAAGTTGGACAGGCGCTGGCGTGCTATGGGGATACTCGGTGATGGGACATCATGGAGATGGATATACGACTCTGTGGGGATTCCAGCAGGTAGGATACCCTGGCATACATCTCGCATCTCCTAGCGGATACCCATGTGGGCAAGGTGCTAGCGCAGCATCTTCCGCAGCAGGAACTGATGGTGCTATCATGTTTATCTACTAATTGCAAATCTATACAAACACATAGGATACAGACATGGCTACAGCCTTTAATTACTACCAGCCTACGGCAAAGCAGGCAGCCGTTAACCCAGCACTCAGTAAGCAACTTGCCGATGCGCAGTCACAGAAGCGTCTAGCAGACAAAGAGTTACAGCGTTCTCGTCAGTTTGTACCTGGTGGATTCGCTGGTTATAGGCAGGCTCCTACTGACACTTCTGCTGAGCAGCGGGTTAATGAGTTATCCCGTAAGCTAGGTGGCATGCAGGCGCAGGCTGGTGGTGGAGCTACTGATCCTGCCGCAGCTTCCCGTGACAAAGCACTAGCCATGACCGCTGGTGTCTCAGATCGCATCATGAACGATGAGCAGATCGCTGCTGCACTAGGGCAGATCGAATCTGGCATGAAGACTGGGCCGTACTCAGACGCTATCCAGCAGCAGATCGTCAACCGTAACGCTGACCAGTCTGCCGCTGCTGAGGCTGCTAACGCTGACCAGCTACGCAATGATGCTGCCGCACGTGGTCTAGATCCTAGCGCAGCACTACGCCAAGGCCAGGCTCAGCGCCAACAGTCCAACATCGCTTTCCAGGGTGACCTGAATACCAAGGCTACGCTAGCCAACTACGATGCCCAGCAGAACGCTGCCCGCAGCCTAGCGTCTGCTAAGCTTAGCCAGTTTGGTCAGGCTCAACCTGGCTACGGCCAGGCTGCCAACTACCTAGCCAATGAGCAGTTCACTAGCCCACGGGTTAGCTCAGTCCAGAACAACTCTGCTCCTACCATCGCTTTCTCTGGGAGCAGTGGCGGCATCAATGGCTCTGGTAGCAACATCCCTAACCCTAACTACAGCACTAGCACACTGCCGTCCTATAGCAACGTGCAACAGCAGGTAATCGCGCCAACTACGTCTGCGCCAACGGCATTTAAGCCTAAGACAAACTCGCCACACGTAAACGCCCCTAAGACAAACTCCCAGGGTACGGCATTCTCCTATAAGCCGCCAAATGCTGACGGGTATAACGCCACTGGAGCCTTTAAGTACGGACCTACCCAGACCTTCGGATACTAATATGCCTACCTTCACACGATCATCGTTTAACATGGGCGGCTCTTACCAGCCAGATGCCATGGACCAAGTAGAGCAATGGAACGCTAACCGTGGCGATCAGTGGTCACGCTACGCCATGGAATCCCAGAAGGAGCGCACCGCTGATGACTGGCGTAAAGAAGTAGCGCTCAAGCAACTTGGGCTACAGAGCGAGATGTACCAGGGTGGACGTGCTGATACCGCCGCTGCTCGTCAGGCAGAAGCCGACCGCTGGAGTAAGCAGTTCGGGTATATGCAGGGCAAAGACACGATGGAGAATGAACGCTGGGGCAAGCAATTCGGCCTACAGGAGCGGGCTGCTAACCTGCAACTTGGAGAGTCTGAGCGTCTAGCGCAGGAGCGTGCCGCAGAAGCCGCCGCCCTAGACTCCATGGACTTTAGTTCACTTGGTGCTAATGCTGGATATGCAAAGGCTGCTCCACGTGGGCTTAAAGCACAGATCGCTGCTCAGATGCTAACCCGCAGCATGGACAAGGCTATGCGCCCAGAAGACCGTGCTGAGCGTGGCGAGGACGTTCGTGGGTCAATGGCCCTAGAGACTCTTAATAAGTATGAGCAACAGGGCAATCTAACGCCACGTGAGTCGCAGGCATACGCCAAAGCATCAGCCGAGGCTCAGAAGCAGGGATATGGCGGTACTGGTGGGTCAGAGCCGCAGCAGATAAAGGCGCAGGAGTTCGCAAAGCAGCAAGCCCGAGCTATTATCAAGCAGGCAGATGATCTAGCTGGTGGGCTTATGGGCTACGCCAGCGAGGCTGATATCCAAGCTATCGCAGACGCCACCGATGATCTAGCTTCGATCATGGAGCGTGCTGGTTACAAGCCAGAGGATATCAACGCTGTCATGCAAGAGATTCAGACTCGTCTAGAGAAGGTTAACGCTAACGACTTCCGCACGGCGGTAAGGTAATAACATGTGGCCAATCGTCCTATCCGTAGTCGGCAGCCTTCTACCGTCTATCGTTGACTCGCTCCGTTCTGGTAAGTCCCCAGAGGAAGCAGCACAAATTATTGCCCCTAAGCGCCAGGAACTTATCGACCGCTTAGTAGGATCTGGACTAGCCGGCCCAGCCGCAGAAGCTATGGCTGATGAGGCTATGAAGGGTGAGTTAGAGAAGGCTCAGTTACCAGAGGCTATGAACCCGCTGGTTATGTCGGCATTATCAGTAGCCGGTATGTTCGGTGGTATGAAGGCTGGTAACATGATTAAGGCTAACCGTGCTGCTAAGTTGGCAGCCGGTACTACAGCAGCGGGGGCAGGTGCAGCAGGAGTTGCGGCTACCGCTCCTAAGACACCAGCCGGCGCACCTTCTGCTGAAGAAGTAGCGATGACCGGTAAGACCAGCGATATCCGTGGGATGGGAGCATCTAGCCCGCTACCTATGTCTAGCCCGCTGCCTATGTCCACCGATATCAGCAACATGGGCAAGGTCAGTACGCTACCTCCAGCCCGTGGTGGAATGCGGGCTATGTCGGACCCCGTTAGCGATATCGTCCCGCCGCGTCCTGCTGATACACCGTTCCCGCCACGTGACCGTTTCGGTGGAGTAGCCAGCGAGCTATCTCCGCTACCAGGACCAGCACAAGTACCGGAATGGGTACGTGGCGCACCGAATCCATCGGCATCAGTAGTAGATAACATGGTTGCTAAAGGGCCTTTCCCAGCAACTATGCATGGATCTGTTACTCCTTCTAGACTGCAACCTGGACTAACCGATCGAGACATGCAGATCGAAGAAATAATGAAGCGTATGCAGATGGAGGAAATGCAGGCCGCTCGTATGGCTTCTATGCCACAGGCTCCGCCTAGGTCTATGCGTACCGTTGGAGAGCCATTGATTCCACCTTGGGAACGCTAATCTAGCATAACAACATGCCAGATCCATTCGCCCCAGAAGGTATCCTGCCTAACGTCCTGCGCTGGATAGACCGTCCTGGGCAGGCTGTTCGTAACGTATTACGTGGTAATCCTGCTGCCGCTGGCCGTCAGGTACTCGACTTCCTAACCGAGCCAGTAGACGCTGCTATCCCATTCTGGGACGCTATCCCAGAGGCTACTACTCGCCAAGACTATGTGAGTGGATCTGAGTTAGTTGGAATCGATCAGAACAGCGCTATCGCCCGTACCGCTGGTGACATAGGCGTAGGCATCGCAACTGACCCACTGACCTACCTTAGCTTCGGCATGGTCCCAGCAGCTAAGGGACTAGCCAACGCTGGCAAGTACACCATTGAGGCTGGCATCCCGTTCACTGGTGGCGCTGGGCGTAAGGCGCTAGGCTACTTTGAACAGGCAGTAGACCCACTATCGCTCATTACCCGTGGCGCTGATACTGGTATCAAGAAGGGCATCAGCACCGTAGACAAGCTCACTAACACTGGCACCGTAGCTGGCAAGCAGTCCAGTAACCTACAGGCTTATGATGGCTTAAAGGCTGGTATGCGCCGTGCCGTAGGGGCAGAGGATATATCAGATCCTATCCGAAAGATTATGCAGGAAGGTACGGCTCTAGGATCAGCCGCGTCTAAGGTATGGACCAGCCAAGTAGATAACCTCATTAAAGGACTAACCAAGGAGGAACGTGTCCTACTAGGGCAGGCTGCTCATGGCGTTGACCTAGGCACTCTCAAGCCAGGCGCTCAGGTTACAGCTGTACCTCTGGGTAATGACTTCATCCAGAACATCGATGTCTTAGCCCAGCAGCACGGCTTAGACGCCACTAAGCTCAAGAGCATTGGCGATACTATCTCAGAGATAGGCCAGCGCCAGTATGATGAGGCGGTAGGTAAGGGCGCGATGTATGCCACTCCTGGTCAGAATCAGCAGTATATGTCCCGCCAGTGGCTATCTGAGGCAGAGGACGCTGGCCTAGCCGGGTCGCCTAATGCACTCAAGGCGCGCCAGCTTACCACCCCAGATGCCGTAGCAGACTACCTCAACAAGAGCCAGCCCACCGTAGGTCTTGAGCTAGACGCTGGGCGTCTCATGCTTAACAGGGCGCAGCAACAGGGCAGGATGCTAGAGCAGGCACACGTTGCAACGTCTGTTGGTGGGGTAGGCACGCTGGCTAAGGACTTAAAGACATCCGCTAGTGAGGCTATCGACCAGATGTCTAACCTGGCACGGGATGACGCACACGCTCTACGGCAGGCTATCGCTGGTATGCCGCCACGGCAGGGAATGTTTAAGGCACTAAGAGCCGTAATGCCTAGCCCCGTCAAGGGAGCTATGGTTTATGGCGTAGTTCTGCCTAAGTTTGGCTCGTTGCTCCGTAACAAGATCGGTATGGGGCTACAGGCTGCCGCTACGCCAGGCGTCCGTGAGCAGGCTATGGCGCACCTGCGTCCCGATAAGATCCTCTCTGAGATGGGAAAGGCGTGGGATGAAGCCTATGGCACGGCCATGTTTGGCAAGGCAGATGACCTGTCTGTAGATATGGACCTTATCAATAAGGCTTTCGCTGGGGCCAAGCAGACTGATGACGTAGGCAAAGAGCTTATCAAGAATGGCCGTCCAGATCTAGCCGACGCTGTTAAACACGGTGTCCTAGATGGCTTTGTAAGTACTGAGGAAATACTTACTAAGGCTACACGCGATCCTAAGTGGCAGAAGTTTTGGGATATCTATGAGGCACCTGGACGGATGTTCCAGTCGCTAGAGCAGCGTGGGCGTCTGATGACGTTTAAGAACCTACGCACCGCCGGCAAGACTCCAGAGGAAGCAGCTAAGCTAACTAAGGATGCGCTCTACGACTACCGGATTAACGCCCCAGAGAACCGCAATCTACGTGACGTTCTACCGTTCGGGCAGTTCATGGCTAAGGCTATCCCGCAGTCTGCTAAGTGGATCAGCACCCGCCCGGTAGCCGGTGTAGGTGCAGCACCGCTGTTCTACGATGCCAGCGGCGAGGAAGGTCCAGTCTACCCGTATATGCAGGGCAAGAGCCGTGTCAGCGCTGGCCTAGATGAGAATGGAAACCCGCTGTACCTCACCGGGTTTGGCTTGCCCATGGAAGCTATCGATACCATCCCTAACCTATCCGGTGGATTCCGTGAGGCTGGGCGTGACGTATCACAGGGCTTACTCAGCAGCACCAGCCCTATCCTAAAGACTGGCGCAGCATGGGTAACTGGCAAGGATCCGTTCTTTGGTAGCTCATGGGGCAGCTACGATAAGATCCCAATGGTAGGGAACGCTGGTGCAGCAGGGCGTGCCTACAACATGGTCGCTGGTACTGGCGCACTAGAGCCATTTGGCGGCGGTATCCTGCGCCAGCTAGGGCAGGCTACTGATGAGGCTAAGCCTGGCGTAGCACGCGCACTAGACCTAACCACTGGTGCTAAGCTTGTATCTGTAGATCCAGACGTAGCCCAGCAGAAGGTCATTACACAGTACCTAGAAGGTCGCCCTGACGTACAGCAGTTCCGTACTTTTTATCAGCAGGATAAGGATCCTGAGTTCACCAGCCTCATGGGTGAGTTACGTGCTGCTAAAGCCCGAGTGAAAGAGAAGAAGCTCGCCGCCGAGCAAGCCGGTCTGTAAGCAGCATATCAGCGATCTTAAAGTCAAGTGGATCGTTGATATCAAAGGCGTCTTCCCGTGAGATAGGTACGCCGATCACGTTACCGAATCCTAGCACACTACGGGTAGTGATGAGGCTGCTTACTCTAGTGAGATAGACGGCAGAGTTTTCCTCCCATAGCGGAGTCCGATCCTGCTGCCGGCGTGGGGCGTTCTCATCTAGCCTGGTAAGCAGTTCTCCGTTCTTACGCCATAGATCACCACGGTACTCGTTAACCGTCATAACGCAGTCAGTGTACTCGGTCTGCTCTGTGTGTAGCACAGATAGGATTACGTTAGACTCACGTAGTGGCGACGTAGGGGGAAGGCACAGTACGTGTGTATAGCTATAATCATCGCCAATGGCATGTATTAGCGCATCCTCAGTCCTGCTGATATCCGTACATATACGCTCCGGCCTGTCTAACGTACTTGCCCCATAATCTTTTGCTATTCTAGCAGTGTACTCAGAATCGGTGCTTACAATAGGATCCATACCAGCGCGTTGTGCAGCAACAATAGTCCACGCTATAAGCGGAATGCCTCCACATATAGCGATGTTCTTATGCGGAATACGCTTAGATCCCCCACGTGCAGGGATAACACAGAGTATCTTCATTAGTAGGTCTGCCTCTTCGTTGTGAGGTTCACATCCTTATGGTACTTCTCTAATACGTCAACAATCCTAGGAGATGACTTGCCATCACCATATGGGTTATCTATAACTCTGGTCTTCCACTTCCACTCATTAGCATCACGCACCGCTTGCACGATAGCCTCTGGATCCCAAGTCGGCACATCGAATACGTTGTCGCCACGTTCGCGCCCCAGTTGCCTGTTACCTACATTTACAGCCAGAGTCCCGTAAGTAGGAGCCTCTAATATACCGCTACTGCTATTCCCAATTAGGCACTTGCAATAGCGAAGATGGTCTAGGTACTGCTGACGCGGCATGTTGCTAATTACGCCATCCGGTAGGTGCTTATAGATTTCCCGCCAGCCAGGATCATTATTCGGTGCGATCCACACCTTACGGTGCGGCAGCTTATCACAGGCTGCCTTAAGTGCTAGGAACTGCTTCTCTGCGTCTTCTACTTCATCCGTGGTAGGGTGCATCACCACTAGGTAGAACGGTTCCTCCATAGGACGCTTAGGAGTATAGCTCACCATCTCGTCAAGTTGTGGAGCGCCAGTATGCTGGCATCGCCATGGTTCCTCTCCCATAGATATGAGACGCTGGACACACTGCTCCGTAGATGCTAGATGCATATGGCATAGCTTGGCCATAGCCATACGTGCAGCGTTATCGATGTTACCGCTAATCTCGCCCGCTTGGATATGGGCCGTAGGGATATAGGAGTACGCACCAGCAATAGCGCCCATAAGCTGCTCGCCACGGTCGCCAGCTAGGATGAGCCAGTTTGGCTTGTAATGCGGCAGTAAATCATTGAACGACGCCAGCAGATTGCCCAGGGCGCTTGCGTGGCTATCACGGCTGTGATGTTTATCCATCTCTACAAGATGAATGTCCCCAACGTCTAGTTCTTTCCATGTTGACCCATGCGCTTTTGACAGATGCATGTTGGTTGCAACAACATTGCACTCATGCCCACGCTTCTGCGCCTCCATGATCACCGGGCGGATATACCCCCACTCACCACGGCTGCCGGTCAGGAACATGAGTCTCACTGTAACATCTCCTCTGTTAGCATCGTGTTAGCCGGGATATCCAGCTTGGCTAGCCGGTCGATGTAGTTATGCATCTCCTTAGCAGGGATACCAGTACCAGGGCGCTTGCTCCAGATGGCATCCTTTGTGATAGGATTACCAGCCTTCACAGGCTTAGTGATGACCAGAGAACGGTACGCCCAGGCGCGGACAGGCTCTTCCAGCTTGTGGATATTCTTCCCAAGGTTTGATCCACGCGCATACTGTGCTACACTGGCAGCCTCACAGAGTGTGCGTAGATCTTCCTCACCAATAGACACGTCTTTATCTGGGCCATAGGCATGGTGCGATAGGGTAACGTGCTTCTCAATGACGCTAGCCCCTAGGCCCATAGCCATGACGGAATCATGGATAAGCGGATAGTGCGATGAGTAGCCGTAGATATCGCAATAGCACTCCAGTTCCTTGAGCCAATAGACGTTCAAGTCCTGCGTATGCGGTGGGTACTCGCTAACACAGTGCATAAAGATAGTGCTGCGCGGAAGGTACTCAACTAGGCTAATGACTTCCTTTTCAGTACACATCCCGGTGCTGACGATCATCGGCTTGCCTAGGCGCATGATGTTGTCTAGGGTCGGGAAGTCCTGCGCCTCACCGCTGCCGATCTTAAACGCTGGAACCAGATCGTTAATCTCCTGAGCAGCCTTCCAAGAGAACGGGGTGCAGAGGTAGGTAATGCCCTCCTGTATACAGAACTTCTTGAGTTCACGGTGCTGATCCAGCGTAAGAGCGTGGTCCTTGAGCCACTGGTACAGCCCTTCTTCTGGGAGGTTGTCAGCTAACGGACCGCTATCCGGTAGCATTTCCTCATCTGGGAGATGGTGCTGGAACTTGACGGCATCTGCACCACAGGTAGCAGCCATACGGACTAGAGCCTTGGCGTAGTCCATGCTGCCCATGTGAGCATCAGCGCACTCAGCGATGACGTAAGGCTTGTGACTAGGGCCGATAAGACGCCCGTCGATGCAGATTTCCATAGGATCCTGGTTGGGTTAAAGCGGTGTAGGGTTGCGCCCTAGGATCCTCAGATCACGCACCGCTGTGGTGTTATACGCTGTGCTTTACGCAGTCAACTGCTCGACTTCACCCGTCAAGCCACGAATGTCGATGACGTTCTTAGCCTCCCAAACGCTGGCATAGTGGGTAGCGTGGTAGCTGGTGTTCATGCACCCGCCGACCTCGTACCAATCACCAGTGGTGGTGTTACGGAAAGCCCATGGCGTCTGCCAGTAGAGCGGACGGGGGCGGTTGTTGTACTGGATCCGGATAACGAAAGCCAAGGGAGTTCCTTTGGCAAGGAAGGAGCCTGTCCCTTCGTTTGGCACTCTTATATATCAAAGCCTAAACAATTAGCCAGCCCCAAGATAATCCCCTAGATATCGCGCATGCAGACGCTACTGATAAGCCAGCCTTCTTAGCTGCGCCTACAGTTGAAATCCCATCCTTTTTTAACATCTTATATTTTCGTACCTGTTCCTCAGTGAACTTACTATTAACGTTCTTTTCACCCTTGGTATTTTTACGCGGTGGTACTTCCCAAGGTTTATTACCAGGCTTTACTTTTCCACGCCTATTTAGCCAATACTCAATTTCTGACATTTCACCTAACTCTCTACAAAACTCTGACGATCTATCAACCTCTGCTTGGATCCTTGCAGCTCTGGCCTCATCAAAAGTCTTGTATCTGCCGATATATCTATTAATACCCTTAGACATAATGGAAACCTGCCATACTCCTCTCGTGCAATTAACTCCGCATCTACGCACATTCCATGCATTTTCATGATCTGTTACAAATCGCAGGTTAATTTTACGGCAGTCTAATTTATCCCCGTTTTTATGATCAACAACTTGGTCTTGATTGGCGTCCATAATCATCCGGTGTAGATAAAAGTGCTTCTTGTTAATCCTACATCTAGGGTACCCTCCATCACATCTCCATGTATTTTCCAGAAACGACTGTTTAATATCATCATCTACAATAACGATCTCGCCGTCTGTGGTAGTTAATGTTTTAGTCATGAAAAGCATCTTATAACTAGATACTATTATATCAAGACATTATATGTTTGGAGTATCTAACTTCCCTTCTTGGGGCGTTTCTTCTTGGGATGTTCTAAGCGGTATCCACGCTTCCACAAGACTTCTGTAATGTCATTGGCTAATCTAGCCACATCTGTCTCACACAGAGTCGGCATAGAAGCATGGATAGCCTCATGGATGCAAGTGTCCTGGTAGTCACGACTTAGGACTTTAACTGGCGGTATAACTATGGACTTGTTCTGGAGCGTAACGCCCATGTTGTCGCTGATAATGACGGACCACTCACCTGTTGATAGGTTAGCCCAGAAGTCATTGCCAGCGTGGATCATCAATACCCTTTTAGCTTGAGAATTGCATTTGCAATACGCGATGCCCGGTCGATGTCTCCGCGCTCTAGCATCTCACGTAGGGCTATGAGCAGCATGGGGATGTTGTGCATTAGGGTACTTCCCTTGTCCACCTTCCATCAGCATCTAGATTCATTGACAGAAGGGCCGGCTCACCATCTACGATCTTACCAACATTGAGCAGCGGTCTACGAATGTCCCGCTTGTTGTAATTGAATGCCCTGTGGTCTGGTGCAATCAAGCACCCGAGTTGCATCCCGAATAGCCGGCGGAAGGAAGTCTGAGCGTAGACGATGCTGGACTTGCTATGCCAGTGACCTGCTACAACACTCGTTCCGTTACGCATCATGGCTAGCTCAATACTTGGACCCCAGCTATGGCGGAATACAACGTGATGTTTACCGCACGGTACGATATGTTCTTCTCTCCAGTCCCATGAGGTAGTCTCTAGGAGCCTGTTGATCTTTACGATAGCCTGGGCAGGTATACCAAATGTAAAAGCCTTACGATCTATGAGACTATCATGGTTGCCAATACAGACCTTAGCCTTAGGGAATGCCTTAACCCACGGCTTAAGAGCAGCGCGGATTAGGTCTAGCTCATCGTTGGCATTTGGTAGCGTGCTGTCCTTCTCATGGTATGACACGCTATGTAGATCAGCGATATCACCTATAAACACAGTGGTTTCAAGCTTGTACTTCTCCTGCACCGCTAGGCAGAAGTCCATCGCATCCTGGTGCTGGTTAGGCATATGCATGTCAGACACACATAGGCACGGCTTCACTTTAGCATCTCCACGGCTTTAGTTAAGCAGTCAATAGCCTTAATAAGATCAGCCTTCTTATTACCCTTCTTTTCGCAGCGAGCGATATACTCAAACGCTGCCATGATAAGATGGTTAGTAAAAGCGTTAGTGCCAAATACCTCACGCTCTACCGTATGAATATCACCGAATGACATGACGTAGTGCTTAGGTACCGTTGCGCTAGCGGTAGGCTTATACTCATGGCATTGCTCAACGCTAATCCGGTCATCACCCTCAATAGGGCAGTTGATATCCTTCTTCGTGCATGACAAGCATAGGCCCTTACTCATCGTACCACCATGATTGCTTTAACGTCTTCTAGATTATACTTGCCATCAAAGCACCGGCACCGGCAGCGCAGAAAGCTACGCATAGCGGTTAGATTAACTGCAAAGTACAGCGCCAATTCACTTTCCGTAAGCATGTGCTACCTCTTTAATTGTGCGGACTGCTTCTTCTGCTGAGTAGACCACGTGAACATCACCTAGCCAGGATCCGTGCCATAACTTCTGCTGTGGCGTAAGTTGTCCACCTTTTACTTTTAATTCCAGCAATATGTTATGTAACTTATAGCCTACTAGAAGATCTGGGACACCGCGACCGCATTTTGATAGGTCGGTCACGGTTGCCCCAGATTCGCGCAAGGCTTTGACAATCTCGGATTGGCAGGCATCAACCTTGCACGCGATCCTCATTAGAACCGGCTATCAACCATAAGAAATGGTGGATCCTCGGAACTAGCACCGGGACCAGGATCAGCAGGCTTGCGCGGAGTCTGAGCAGGCTGCGCGGTAGTTGCGCTAGGTTCCTGCTTTTCACGTGCGCCTAGTAGTTGAACGTTGTCAGCATCGATATCCAGCGACTCACCGTCCGTGCCATCCTTCTTCTTGTACTTTCGCATATGCGGCTGGCCGCGCACGGATACCGCAGTCCCCTTTAGGAGATACTGCGCCAGTCCATCACTCTTGGACCAGTAGTTGACGTTCCACCACGTAGTTGACTCTACGTCCTTACGCTTGCGAGACACGGCTACAGAGAAGCTGATAACCCAGCGTTCTCCTACCTGCTTGGCGTCCGCGTTACGCCCTAGGTGGCCCGTGAGACTGGCATAGGCATCATTCGGCATCTGATAACTCCTTGGTTTCTTGGTTTACAAACTGGTCGTAGATATGGTCTTCCCATTCTTCCTCAAACTGCTGTTGGTCATTTCCCATTTCTATTATCCTTTAACTCCAGAAGCATAGTAGCTAACTGTCTCCAGTCTCTATTGGCAACTTCGGATACCATCTTCTTTACCTCTGACTCCTTAGACTTCATCTGCTTACGCACTTCTGCCCTAACAATAGCAGTTACTTCATTTTTAATAACTTCACGAAGTAGATCAGCTAATGTGTCGCCATTTTCATGGTCTCCAGTAATGTGTTCTAAATCTATAGATAGCTTCATATCACTTTTCCTTCGTCAGAGTTGTATATCGCAACTGATCGGTAGCCTCACTAATCAGCAACCGGATATTATCAGTGTGTGATGCGCCCCACTCAGCGATCAGAGCCTTTTCCATCTCACCGGGCGGTAGTAGCTGGCGGATCGTGGGGAACTTTAGGAACGCATCGTCGGCGTACTTCTGAGCCTTAGATGAGAAGCTATCCTCATCACGCCATGAGCGCTGTCCACCCTTGGATCCTACCTTAAATCCAGTCTGTTCACCAGACTCAGCAGCCTGGATAATGCGGTCCTTTAATGCGCTCTCAATGTTCTTGGCCCGCTTCATAAGCGCTGCTAACTTGGAGTACATAATACCAGCCTGCTGGATAGGCATGGCGTTCACGTCGAGATTGTCAGCGATAGCTACAGTCAGGTCGGCGGTAGTCACTTCGCTGGCTTCCTTACACTTGGCTTTGTTGGCGCACCAGGAACAGCCGGGATTAGGGATCTTACGGTGTAATTCACGGTGGATATGGTTGTTTTTGATACGCTCTATTTCACACGCCAGCGCAGCCTTATCGTGGTACTCAGCCGGGTAGCCAGCTACCCCAGTGGTGTAGTTAAAGAACACCACACGGACGCTATGCACGCCAAGGTGAACCATGGCGTTGAGTGCGTAGGACTTACCCTGTGCGCTATCCTCTGCGTTATCACTTCCCTTCCAGTCAATGACTACAGCCATGTCATCACCCCATGCCAGCACGTCTGCTGTGCCGCCTGTCCCTTCGATTACGCCGTCTAGCCACTTCTCTTGTAGGATATTCCATCCTGGGTTATCTTGCCTAAACTGCTCAAGATATGAGATACACCGGTAGTAACACTGGACCTCGTAATCGATAAGCTTACTGCTATCGCTAGTGGCTACAGCAGCATGGATACGGGTTCCGCGCTGGGCCTCTGGACCGCTAGGGCCAGACTCCCAGTGGGGGCAGATTGCCCATTGAGCCAACCTGCTGCCGCCGTAGGGATCGTGATGCTCAGACATTCCGGCAGCCCTTCATTGCGGCAATCACCTGTAGAGCCTTATCCGGTGGGATATCTGCGGCCTTTGTGATAGATACGCCTGCAACATCGCTAGCCACTCGCAGGGCTTCTTCCTTGCCAACTCGTGCGATGGCTTCACGGACAGCCTGCGCTGGATCCTCGGCTACTTGAGCCTGTACTACGACAGGTGCAGGAGCTCCGTCTGTTAGCCATGACTTGATGATCATCGCCAGTTCCTTGCCAGGCTTATTGAATACCTTGCCATCAAGCGCCGGGCAACGGGTCTTCCCAACCACAAAATCATGGTCCATCGTCAGCATACCCTCAATATCCATCTCGAATTGGAAATTATCACGCATTTCCGGTGCCATTCCTACCTTCTTGACCTCTACCTTGCCTGCCTCGTTTTTAGTCTTCTCGTATTCTTGTTTAGCACGAAGACACACGATGACGTGTATAGGGGCAGACAGGATAGACTGTATTAGCTTATTGTAGATTGGAGTTACGTTCTTCCACGCAGCAAATGAGTCGGCCTTCCAGCCCTTTGCCGACATTTTCTTAACCTCATCATCTACTAGTTCAAGGAACCCGCCAATACCATTCCATGCATGGGTGAGAGAGTCAATAATGATAACCTCAAATCCAGCGGCAGCAGCACCGTTGATGGCATCAATGAAGTGCTGAGGGTGGTAGTTGCCACGAATCTCAGCGACCTGGAACCCGTTGAACTCAGATGCGTACTTGCTAGCCGAGCCATGTTCTGTGTCGATGAAAGCAACCTTGTCGATACTAGACGCAAGATGCGATGCAATAGATAGAGCGCTATAAGTTTTTCCCCCTCCACTTGGGGCCTGCAGGGCTAGGCGGAGACGCGCCTGGTGCTTAGTTGCTTTGGAGAACGTGATGCTCATGGGGTGTCCTTCTGAAGCGTGTGCTTCCATGATTGTCCGCTGAGTATTAACCCAATTGTGTATCTGGAAACAAGAAACCGTTTGGCTATTTCTGTCCGTGTCATACACGGATTATCGCTATGTAGTCTCCGTATCTCTATTACATCACTTTCTTTAAGTTTACTGTTCGGAATCTCTGAACCATGAAGGCCGCTACCGTTTTTATTATGCCTTCCTTTGCTCACCATATCTTGGACGTTTTCTTTTCTAGTACCCCAGAACATGTGGTTAGGGTTGATGCATTTCCGGTTATCACACTTATGGCAAGCGTCTATATGCGGAGGCATCCAGACTCCATGCCACATGGTAAGCATAGCTCTATGGGCCGTCATCACAACCCCACCGTATGAGCATTGACCATACCCAGCCTTAGCCATGATATAGGCATCCCACTCCCAGCAGCCAGAGTCGGCCAGCGTTACATGGGACACCAAGCGCATAGCGTCATTAGGAATCATGCCATCAAAATTATTCATCAAAGCATTTGTTATCTTACTATTGATGAACTTCTTAGGCTTATGGTTGTTTTTAGTATGTCTCATGTTTCACCCATGTTCTTAATTATACTGGTCTAATGCATCATTAATGAGCTTTCGTGCCATCACCAGATCGTTTACACGCTGGCCTTTTATGATGGCTTTAAACACATCATCTGGGTTACGGCAGTCTTCTAGACCTAGCACCTCTGCTGCTTTGAGGTAGAGATGGGTGTAGCAGCTACAGCGGGTAGGGGTTGTCATTTAATTTGCTTTCTTGTAGCGCCATACGTGCTTGCTCATAGCATCACACTCCGTTCAAAAGGGGTTTTGCATTCCGCAGAGTTGAGCGCATATCCATGCCCACCGCTACACGCCGGGCAATCCTGTGACCCGCTATGCGACTCACGTTTCCGCCAGTTATCTGCCTCAGAATCGGTTAGGTATCGCCGGTAGCCGCAGAATTCGCAGGCGACAACTGGTTGATTGAATAGACGTAGCTTCACGGTTTCTCTCCTGTCGGGTATCCGCCGCTCATCCTGCGCACGTATTCAACCCTGCGCTCCCAGGCTAGGTTGTCTGCATACCTGGCGCGTGTCATGGCGGCTTCATAGAAGTACGGGAAACAATCCGGGTCGTTATGCATCCACATGCGCCACCATCCGTGAAGTCGTTTGCGGAGCTTCATTCCCGTTTCTCCAGCCGCGCAACTCTGTTCCGTAGGTCCTGAACGGCCATGCCAATTAACAACAGCAACATGCACTCAATTAGGCTCATTTCTGTTTCTCCACATGCCGCAAATCAATAACTTTTGGATCCGCCGGGATAACAGTATCAGGCCGCTCGCAATAGTTGATACCATTAAGCGACCAGCACGCGACTCGATACACGCCGTATCCTAACCACGGGAACCAGAGCCAGGCGACAAGTCCGAGCGCCATCACGGGGATCCCGATCTTTGGCTTTTTATCGGATGTCCACACCATGGCCCCAATCACAGTCATGACGATTGTGATAATGCCACCAAGAAGCTGCAGTCCGAAGACTAGATTGGCGGAGTCGCTCATTTCTGTTTCTCCAAATCCCGCAGCACAGCCCGTGCGGCTTTCTCGCCGGTGTCGCGGTAGATGCAGTGGACTTTTCGCTCCATCAGCGGCCCGGTGTGCTTCCAGATGCGCCAGGTGGTCTCATCCGTGTCGATGGCGTTCCCGCGCTTGAGTCGGTACGTCTTCACTTGCCATCCTTTGTTGGAGCCGCATTGGACGGCTGATCAGTGCTGTTGGATGCCTCAAACGGATCGACGATATGCACGGGGAACGGCGTCGGCTGTTCGCTAAACCGCCAGACCACGCCTTGGCTCGGCCCGAAGTAATCATCGAAGAACTCGCGGCCAACCCGCTCCCGGCAAACGAACCCGGCGCGCACCGTCTTGCCAACCAAGTTATATTGGTCGAAGTGGCGGCTTAGAACTTCAAGGGTGAACGCGCTAGGTAGTATCACCAATTCGCCTTCGCTGCCATCGACGCTGGTCCAGAACTGCGTCCCGTGGGCGAAGTCATCTTGATACTTCTTCCACATGTACCGTGTGACACCAGACGGCCGGCATCCAACAAGTTGATGCACCGGAGCCGCCTTCATGTGGTTTTCGTTATTCATTTGGTTTCCTTGTCGGCGGCCCGGTGATCGCTGGCGTTCGATTCCACAGTCTGCGCGAACAACACCGGACCTTTTGCGACGGCTGCTCTCGTTGCCCGACGCAGGCGATGCGCTGGCAGACATTCAAATGCCGCTGCCCGGATCATGGCACACAGCATGTCCCTGGCCCACTCCATGCGCGCCCATCCGCCATCATACCCAAAAGGGCCAGAACCAGGCACACGCAGCCAGATGCAACCAAGCCAGCGACGTTGAATGATCCAGCCGGCTGCGGTCGGCTTAAACCGATAGTCGTTCCTCATGCATCACCCGAAGGAATCGAACAAGTCGATGCAGCCCGAGCGGGCGACGCGCCCGCCGGCTGATCTTTGGCGTTGGGCGGATAGGTTTCAGTGAAAGCCGACATCTTCCCCCCTCGAAACGGCAAGCTCTAGCCCCTCAATAAATAATAGGGTCTTAGCTCGCCAGTTTCCGACATGCCCGCCGCCGTCACCCTCTGGCAACAGCGGCAGAATCTCACGCAGCCTTGCGGCTAATGGCTCCGCCTGCGCCGGATGGATAACCCCTTCGCAATCGCAATGAGCGATCAAATAAACCAGCGGGTCGGACTGCGGCTTGTCCCATTCGCCCATCAAGTTGGCGTCGTCAATATGCCCCCAATCCAGCATGACCGTTGGCGTCTTGTGTGCATCGTCATAGACGACCGGCCAGATGGCATACCCGGCGGCTTTGGCGATGGCTTGACGCCACCGCATAAATGCCGAATAAGCTCCATCCCAACAACCATGTGATGTATTGAGGCCCATGTTATTTCGTCTCCTGTGACTTCGGCATGCTGGGCCATTGCCCGAAGCACAAGGGTTTGGAAAACTTATTCACTCTGCCACCTCAATTCCCGCCGCCTTAATGGCATCAGCGCAGCGGTCCCGACACTCATTAAATCCATAGGCTTCCGCCCATGTCTCATGCGATGCGGACATGGCGTACTTCACCTCCGGCGGAAGCGTCACCTTCCTAGCCTTCAAAGCGGCGACCTCGGCGCGTAACCCGCGGATGCGCTCAATAACGTCGCTTAACCCCTGTGTCTCTGGAGCTACAGCATCGGCAATATCACGATAGGCTGACTTCAAAGCGGCGACCTCTGCTCGAGCGGCGTCCCGGTCTTTTTCCGCTTGCCACGCATCGCCAGCGTGCTTCTCGATTTCGTTATTGAGCGCGTGGCATTCACGCTCCCTCCGCTCTCGTTCTTCAATAACCGCATTCTTGAGCGAGGCGACCTCGGCGCGGAGTGCGTTAATAGCCGATTCAACAGCCCCGTGCTTCTGTATGTCGAGCCCAAATAGCGCGCATATTCTAGCGAGGTCCACGCAAGTGTCAGCATGCCGTTCCCGTTCCTCGATAACCGCGGTCTTTAGCGCGGCGACCTCGGTGCGGGCGTCGTCCCTCTCCAGCAGCGCGTTGGCCGCGTCCTCTGCAAACGAAGCGACCTCGGCGCGAGCGGCGTCCCGGTCTTTCTCTGCTTGCCACGCATCGCCCGCGGGCTTCTCGATTTCGTTATTAAGAGCGTGGCATTCACGCTCCCGCCGCTCCCGCTCGGCGGCGAGGTCTGCTTCAGCGCCTCGCTGCCAGCGAAGCGTTGTAGAAAGATCGTCACGACATGCTGCGAGTTGCTCCACCGCGTCGTCCTCGTTATCCTTGGCGTCGGCGAGGTCGGCCATGGCGCGGTCACGCTCGTTGATATACTGCTGCGCCCGAAGGTGTGCCTCCTCGGCCATCCGGCGATCACGCTTGGCCGCCTCTTCAATCTCGGCCAAGCGGGCGCGGATGGAGACAACCTCGTTGCGCGCGTTGTTTGCTACCCCCTCCCAATATTCTGTAGCCTCAATCCCCGGCACCTTCCCGGCACGGATGGCGGCGATGACTCCGCGCATTCCGCCATGCTCGCCACGGTCAGGTGCTGACATATATGCGTCAACCATCGCGTTGATGCAATCGCGTTCCGCATCATCCCCGCCAGCATCGACGGGGGTAGCGTCCTGGTACTCATCGCCGCAGTCGGTGCTGTCGTGCTCAACGAACCAGCTATGCCAGCCGTCGTTGCAGAATGAATTGAAATCGCTGCGGCATGTTGGGCAGATATCGACCGGCGCAGGCGTCGGAGCTACGGCCCTGCCATGCTCATCGTAGTAGTGCAGCCCAGCCAGCGCAACGATCTGGCGGGCGATGTCTTTTGTTATATTTACATACCAAGCGATCTGCTTGTAGTCGCCTGTTGATGTGGTGAACTTGTGGATCACCGGTAGCCCAATATCGTCGCTCATTAGTTGCCCCCTTCAATCTTGCAGAACGCCTCGTAAGCGTGCCGGCATGCCTCCATGTAGTCCATGTGATGCCCAGCCTCTACAGGCTCACCGGTATCATCGATAAGCGTCCAGTGCCATGCCGACACTGAGTATATGAGCGTGATGGTTAGCGGGATACTCACGGCTTATACTCCCAAACAATCTTAGACTGCTTGCCAGAGTGTACACGGTAGGTAGCACCATCGAAAGATACTACAAATCCACGCTCCCATAGCTTATTCGATGGTGAGATATTAACTTTATATTCGATATCAATAAATGATCCGCAGTATGCCCCAACGCTGTCACAAACGCTGGCCCTAACGCTGGCCCAAACGCTGTCACAAACGCTGTCACAAACGCTGGCCACAACGCTGGCCCAAACGCTGTCACAAACGCTGGCCCCAACGCTGGCCCAAACGCTGTCACCAACGCTGGTCCCAACGCTGGCCCTAACGCTGGCCCAAACGCTGGCCCTAACGCTGGCCCCAACGCTGTCACAAACGCTGGCCCTAACGCTGTCACAAACGCTGGCCCCAACGCTGGCCCTAACGCTGGCCCCAACGCTGTCACAAACGCTGGCCCATTCCTTAACTAGTTTCTTGTCTGACGGAGTCAACGTCTTAGCATTCCCAAGCAAAGGATGCTTGATCTTTTTAATGGTCAGCGGCTTAACGATACGACTCCACTTAACCTCACGCACCCACTTTTCCGCGCTTACACGGTCGTCATCCGTGTTGATCTGGTCAACGTTAAATACCTTAGCAAGCGGATTGTACTCATACTTATTAAGCTTGTCCTCAGCAGCGTTCTTAAGGAAGTGCTTAGCCAGCCAAGAGTGGCTATCTGGCTCGGCGTCCTTAACTTCACCACGCAGGATAGACTGGCGTAGTTCCCAGTCAGCGTAGTAGAAGTTCCCTTGAGCGTCTGAGAGGAAGGAGAAGAAGTGGCACATGGGTGTGTCCTAGGTGGTAGGCTGTAATGTAATCACCGTGACTCGTAGACGCAACAGACTCCGGTGGCGTGCAGGTGAGGTGAGTGAGACAGAACCTCTAACATCAGTTCACGCTGTAGGCTACCGGCTATTCCAATGAGGTAATCCAGCTTCTTGATATCCAACGGGTAGTCATCGATACTCCTTTGTAGTAAGAGTAATGCGCCTTTAGCCCTTACTATATACTCGGAGTCACGTGGCCTAGCCACTGGCTTACGGACCGGCTTCACGGACCGGCTTTCTGAGGACGCAGAGGTAGGCTCCCTTGGCAGCTAATAATCGTTGCCAGCAACCGCTTCCTAGCCATAGGATCACCGGGTACATCCCCAGTAGCCTGCTGCGCCTTACTAATATTCGGTCCCGTGAAATTAGCGTGGATGTAAGCGTGGAGGGCTTCACCGGCTCTCAGGCTAGCAGTCCTTCCCCGTGCGTCTAGCTCCCTACGGCGCTCTACCTCCCCTACGTAGACCATCGGTCCCCATGTGGCAGCGTAGATCAGAACCTTGCAGTAGTTCATCCAGCAGGCTTTATCTGTGAGCCAGTGCTGTCCTGGGCGGGCATCTGAGGGATTATGGCTAGAATCGACTTCTAGGACCGCTAGCGAGGAAAGCACATCGGCTAGGTAGATCTTAGCATCCTTCCTAGCTACTTTCTTGATACTTGAAAGGGCCTGGTTAATGGTAGCGACACCGCGCTCAGCTATGAGAGCCTTCCAGGCTCCCGGCTCACCGTCCTCGCCGGTACGGGATAGGAAGATTTCGGGGTGTTGGGCGCGCCACGCAAACCAGTCAAACTGGATTTCTAAGAGCCGCTGGGGTGGCTTGTAGACCTGGCTGGGATCGTCGGTAAGAAAGTCAGACGGCATTAAAATCCTTCGGGTTGTGCGGTATAGGTGCAGACTCATTAGCTGCCAATAGGCATTCAGCTAATCCAACGGCCGTCCCAACAACCTGTGATTCGTCACAGTTACACAGTCCCCATCCGCTGCGGTCGTTGGCTTGATATGGCCCGCCTGGGTTAGCGACCAACCCGGAAAGGATCTGCGACGCCAAGACAAATCTCTGCCGTTTATACTCTTTCTCTGCCTGTTCACGGCCCTGATGTGCGTCAACCAGATGCCGGATGGCAATGGCGACATCCTGCTTTCGATCGCGGGCGGCCGTGGCGGCGATATGCAGGGCGCAGGTTATGATGCGGACCTCGTCCTCGTCTTTGCATGCGTTTACAAGGGCTTGCATTTGTGTTGCGTGCATGTGCGCTCCTGGGGGATAGAGGAATAGCTGGGGATGGGTTGGATGGGAAGTCAAGGTAGGGGAAGAGCGGAGGGAGTGTGTGACATAGCAGGCATTTTAGTGTGTTTTTTACTATTACATTTCCTACATAGGAATTGCAGGTTCTCCAGATCGTTACTGCCACCTTTAATCAAAGGTATTACATGGTCTATAGTTATGTCTTTTGTTGCGTTACAGTATACACACTTTTTGGCGTCACCACGTCTTAGCATGAGATTTCTTAATCCCTTCCTTACAGCGTTGAAGTAGGCACGCTTTGCTTTATAGGTTTTTGAGTTTACTTCCTTCTCTATTTCAGACTGTAAAACAAAAGAAGCCAACGAGATACACTCTTCATACGTGCCTAAATCATGTATAAAATCATCTTCCCTATTCGCCATTACAAAGTTTACGATCCTCCAGTATTCAGCCCGACGCCTGACATACTTTACTATCTCGACATCATCAAGCTTATCCAGAAGGTGGAATATAGATGATTCATCCCCATTATATGGGTTAATATTACTATCTATGGAAGTAGTGGAATCAAACAAGTCGCTAGATGGTGTAGGTGTGGTATCCATTAGAAAGGCGCTCCTGCTTCATTCTCTCTAGGATCCCTTACTTGCTCTAATTCTCTTTTATTATTATTAGATAATTCGTGTCTCACTTTGACACCAGATTCGTTCATGGTGACACCAGATTGCAACCGCTGTGACACCAGATTCGTTTGAACCGGTGTCATGGTGACACCAGATGGCTTGCGCTTCTCTCTTTGTTCTAAAGCACCACGCAACAGAGCGTCTGAGAACGTGTAAACATTTACAGCCCAAGCTCCTGCACCCATATGCTTTTGCTCTATCTTAACGTGGCCATGGGAGTGCAGGTACTTAATCTGGCGTTTAACCGTGCTAAGACCCATTTTAGTCTTCTTAGCAAGAGCCTTCTCAGACGGGAATGGCCTAGGACTCTTCTCGTTATAATAAGAGATTAACGCTAATAGAAGCAGCTTGCTGGTGGGTGGTATATCAGCATCCCATGCCATATGTTGAAGACCTAGAAACATCAGACAACCCCTTCCTGGGTGCTGCCGGATTAAGAACCACAGAAACCGTTAGCACGCCCCTGCCAATGAATGGGGACACGGTTCTGTAGTTCCTGATCTGGCAGACTCCTTGTAAGAGTCATCTGGTTGCGGCTCATCGGCATCATCCGTGGGTGGCTAAACCCATTTATCGGACTGGACAACACACTACACCACTTGACACCCATCGTCAAGCCAATACTTGTGTCATACACTAACCGAGCCATTAAGCGCTCTCACTTGATTAATATTGCAACCAACGTTATCTACACCACACACAAGGAGACACCACCATGTCAACCCCCTCAACAGGACTCGGTCAGCTTTCCACTGGTCCGCAGGCCAACACGGTTGCCGATGACTATGGCACTGTAATCGTTACACCCATTGCCCAGATCAACGTTGTTTCTGGCTGGTGAATTACCATGCGTTCTAAAACGCTTGTTTTAATAACCACCAATGGCAATGGCCATGGCTATGGCTATGGCGGATCTTGACACGCCCCATTTCCCAATTACCTTCATGCCACGTTGCTAGTGGATAACAGCATTGGCCGTAATCTGTGGGCTGGTAATCCCCACAGGACATCATTCTAGCTCTTTAGCTTCCCATCCTGTCGCCATCGTCCAAGATCGGTGCATAATACCCGATAGAAACAGTCGGCCTGTCGCGCTGTAGCTAAGGTGCCCCTTGCTGGGTGATGTGGGTGCAAGTCCCACTGGCGACTTGTTCTTTGACTACTAAAAAGAGACACGAAATGCCGGGTAATTTGGGTAATTACGGACCCAACAGGCTGCTGAAATGCAGTACGGTTCTTTA
>Ga0172380_10001324_pt1 | contig 42751 bp, 29 predicted proteins | sample Leawe162metaG_FD_119747 | JGI IMG/M metagenome (GOLD analysis project Ga0172380, IMG submission 119747) | Leachate microbial communities from a municipal landfill in Southern Ontario, Canada - Leachate well 162 metaG | ecosystem: Engineered > Solid waste > Landfill > Unclassified | place...
ACAAAACCGCGGCGCGGTTCCTGTCGCGCGCCGTAGTCTAAACCCCCCCCCCCCCCCCGTGCTTGACGGCATTCGAGAGCAGTTCGTTCAATATCAATGCCAGGGGCACGGCTTCCGCCTCGTTAATGGTGCAGGGCCTCCAGCCTGGGAAAACTTCGACGGCGACCGGCTTTTGCCACAGCGCCCCCACACCGGCGGCCACCGCCTCGATCAGTTCACGCAAGCGCACGTTATCTACCGGCGCGCGCTCTTGCAGGCCGTGGATCACCGCAATGCTTTGCACCTGACCGATGGTTTGATTGACCGATTCCGCAATTTCCGGGTGCTTGTCCGCAAACTGGCGTAACAACCCGGTAACGCCTTGCAGGTTATTCTTGATGCGGTGATGGATTTCGCGTATCAGCACATCGCGGTGCGCTGCGACAAGTTTCACCCGCTTGATTTCCTGAACATAGGTCGCCAGAGTCATTCCGACCAGCGACAGAATCAACATGTAAAACCAGTAATTGATCAAATTGGTTTGGGCGATGTCATCGGCGAAATAACCGGTTCCCTGAATGGCGCCCAGCAGTGCCTGAACGGCCACTATAATCAAAATGACCGTTGTCCCGCGTGCTCCAAGAAACATGGCAACCCAGGTAATGAGCATGAACATCCAGTAGCTGTTGGCCGCGCGGCCGATGATTTCGTGCAGCCAATCGAGGAAAACGATTTGGCCGACCCATATCGTCATGCCAATCAGCAAAACCGCTTCAATAATCGGTCGCGTTTCGCGCCAGTTAAGTTCTGCCCGCCACCAAACCAGGATCAACGGGGTAACCAGGATGACCCCCAGCGTATCGCTCATCCACCATTGCAGCAGGCTTTGCAAATAATCTTCAGGAGCGAGCAATCCGGAAAGCAGCAACAGCGCGTTCGCGGACAGGGCGCTGATCGCGATGCTGATACCCCCGCCCAACAGGATCAAGCGCAGGTAGTCGAGCAACGATGGCAGACGCACATCAAACTTGCTGCCGCGCGTGAGCAGCCAGGCACCGATAAACGCCTCCATTGCATCGCTTGAAGCGATGGCGGCAGCTCTCCATAGCGAGTCGTCTGTGATTGCGTGAACCAGAAACGCGCCGCAGAGCACGCACCATACATACCGCTTTCCGCCAATCAACAGCGCGGCCAGCGCCAACCCGCACGCCGGCTCGAAATAGCCGATCACGGCTTCACTCTCGAAAAAGAACTCGCCAACGTAGAGCAACAACGCATAGAGCGCGGCGATGCCGAGCTGTTTCAGCCATTCAACCGAAATATTCGAGAATGCAAATTTATAAGTAGACATGCGTCGTTTGCTTGCTGTGGCTTATACCGAGTAATGTTGTTTCTTACCTATTCCAAAGTTGGCTCCCACGAGGTTTCAATTAATCCAGCGGCGGCGCAATCTTGATAATCTCCTCCGCCGTGGTCAGCCCGGTCGCGACTTTTTCCGCTCCGCTCAGGCGCAGCGGCTTCATGCCATCGCGCCGCGCCAGTGCCTTGATCTTGTTCAGCTCGGCATCCCTGACCACCAGCTTTTTCATTTCCGCGCTGAGCGGCAGCATCTCGTAGATGCCGGTACGCCCGCGATAGCCGGTCATGCGGCATTCGAGGCAGCCGGTGGCGACGTAAACCTGCGCCGGTTTGGCGGCTTTCCACGGGCTGACTAGCTCCTGCCAGGTCTCGTCGCTGATCTCGCCTTTTGTTTTGCAATGCGAGCACAGGGTGCGCGCCAGGCGCTGCGCCATCACCCCCAGCAGCGTCGAATTGAGCAGATAGGCGGGCACGCCCAGTTCGAGCAGGCGCGTGATGGCGGAAGGCGCGTCGTTGGTGTGCAGCGACGACAGCACCAGATGCCCGGTGAGCGCCGCCTGGATCGCCATTTCGGCGGTTTCCACGTCGCGGATTTCGCCCACCATGATGATATCCGGGTCTTGGCGCAGCAGGGTGCGCACGCCGTCGGCAAAATTCAGGCCGATGTTGTGCTGCACCTGCATCTGGTTGAACGCCGGCTCGACCATTTCAATCGGGTCTTCCACGCTACAGACATTCACTTCCGGTGTGGCGAGTTGCTTCAAGGTGGAATACAGGGTGGTGGTCTTGCCGGAGCCGGTCGGCCCGGTCACCAGAATGATGCCGTTGGGCTGGCGCGTCCAGTCGTTCCACAGCGCGGTCTGTTCGCGCGTAAAGCCAAGGTCGGTAAAATCTTTTATCAGAATTTCCGGGTCGAAAATCCGCATCACCAGCTTCTCGCCGAAAGCCGTTGGCATGGTGGAAAGGCGCAGCTCAATCTCGTCGCCGTCCGCGCTGACCGTCTTGATGCGCCCGTCCTGCGGCCGGCGCTTCTCCACCATATCCATGCGCCCGAGCAGCTTGATGCGGTTGGTGATGGCGTTGGTGACCGTGGCAGGGAGCTGATAGACCTGGTGCAGCACGCCGTCGATGCGGAAGCGCACGATGCCGATATCGCGGCGCGGCTCCAGGTGGATATCGCTGGCGCGCTGCTCGAAGGCGTATTTGAACAGCCAGTCCACCAGCGTCACGACATGCTGCTCGTTGGCATCCAGATTCTTGTTCTTGCCCAGCTCGACCAGTTGCTCGAAATTTTGCACGCCGATAACCTGCCCCGCCCTGGCTTTGCTGGCGAGTTGCACCGAGTTGGCGAGGCTGTAAATTTCCGGCAGGTAGCGGTTGATATCGAGCGGGCTGGCCAGCACCCGCCTGATTTTCAGGTTGAGAATGCGCTCCAGATCCTTGACCCAGTCGGTCAGAAACGGCTCGGCAGTAGCGATGGTCACCTCGCCCTCTCCGCCTTTGACCGGCATGATCTTGAGCCGCTCGGCGTAGGACTTGGAAACAATATTGGCGATCCCGCCGAAATTCAGTTGCAGCGGGTCGATATGAAAATACGCTATGCCGATGCGCGCCGCCAGCCATTCGGTAAGGAATTCGACACTGAGCGGCTTGCCGGGCGGCAGCAGGTTGCGCCATTTCTGCTCGCCGATGACCACCAGCGGATGGGTGTGATCGGCCTTGCGGTTCCTGGCCAGTTTTTCCGCGTCCGCCGCCGGCACCATGCCGTCTTCCACCAGCCAGTGCAACAGCTCGCCCAGCGCCAGCTTGCGTTCGCCGGACAGCCGCGCGAAAGGGGTTTCCTTACTCATGGCGGGTCACTGATTCATGGCAGGTCACTGATTCATGGCAAATCACTGGCTCATGGCGAATCATGGAACCAAGCAATCGGTCGGATCAGGTTGCGGCCGTTTCATCGGCAAGCGGTTGAGGCTGGCTGCCCTCAGGTTGCTCGCCATGTTGCGCAGTTTTTTTCAGCCGCTTTTCATCCTGCTTCTTTTTCTTGGCAATTTCTTTTTGACGCTTTTCGTACGAGTAGTTTGGCTTGGCCATTTGTATCCCAGTCATTGCTATATTTAAGTCAAGGAGGGCATGATAACAATTCAATAAGAAAATGCAGAATTATTTGCTCTGGCTGACGCGAATGGGCAACCGGTAACAAATCGCAACGGCAAGCCCAAGGTCAGAACAACTCGATATCGCCTCCCACCGGCTTGCTCTCAACGGTGCTGATGTAACGAATTTCTTCTTCGACAATGGTGTTGTTGTGCAACGAGCGCAACCGTTTTACCCGTACTTTCCCGGTGGCGGGAAAATAAACCACCATGCGCGGGTAGATATCCCCCACATCCTCCGCCACCACCCTGAGCCCTTCAGTTTGGATGTAGTCGCGTGCAAAAGTGATATTGCGCATCCCGACATCAGTCATGTTTTGCAGGATGCGCCCGCCGCCAAAAAGTTTGACTTCCAGATTCTGGCGCTGGCCACCATTTTTCAGGATGACGTTGATCAGATGCTCCATGGCAAAATTGCCGTAGCGCGTAGCCGCACTCAGGCTGGTCGATTTCCAGCCATCCGCATCGGCGGAAGCCGGCAGCATGAAATGGTTCATGCCGCCGACGCCGCTGACCCGATCACGGATACAGGCGGAAATGCACGAGCCCAGCGTGGTATATACCCCCTCGTCGTTAATCGTGACGTAATACTCGCCGGGTAGAAGCCGTGCAGCATAGGCTTCGTAAGTGTTATTCCAACTTCTCCGGACATGTTCAAATCCGGGCAAAACGAGAGGAGGGCGCGGGATAGGAGCGATTGCCATAATGTCGATTCTGTAAAAACGGGGCTTTAATTGCCGAGGAACAGCTTTTCAGCCTCTACGACTTCTTCCTGCGCCTCTCGCACCACCAGCTCAATGACGGCTTCGTCCAGACCGGTGAGCTCCCATGCATGCGTATCGATGGCGGAGACATCATCGCTGTTCAGCGTGTCCAACTCCGCCATTTGCGCGAGGATATTGGCCAGATGCACCAGCGCGGCCTCTCGTGGGTAACGTTTTGCCTCGCCGATGGAATGATGATAGGCGATGCACTCCTCCAGCAACGGAGGCAGATTCCACTGGCGCGCCAGTTCACCGCCCACCTGGGCGTGGTCGAAACCGATGACCTGCCGTTCGGCTTGATATACCGGCAGATCGTCCACTTGATCCAGCACCAGCAGCAAAGCCTCCTTGGCCTGCTCGGGAAGGCGATTGAAAATGATCAGTTCGCCGATGTCGTGCAGCAGCCCCGCCGTAAACACCGCTTCCGGGTCGCACTTGCGCGCCTGTCTGGCCAGAATGCGTGCGGTCAGGGCGCAATACAGGCTGTGATGCCAGAAATTGTCCATCGACACCAGATTGTTGGGCAGCCCGGCAAAGGTGCGCGCAACGGACATCGACAGCGCCAGATTGCGAATCTGGCTGGTGCCGATCACCGAAACGGCTTTGGCGACGGTATCGATGGTCGAGGAAAAGCCATAGAACGGGCTATTGGCCACCCGCAGCAGGCGCACAGTAAATGAAGGGTCTTGGCTTACCGCCTTGGCAATATCGGCGGTGCTGCTGTTTGGGTCTTCGACCAGTTGGTTGATGCGGATAAATACATTGGGCAGTGTGACCAGCCCACCTACGCCCTGCACCAGTTTGATGATATCGGTATTGTTTCCCATGATGCCTAACCTTCGCATGGTGCGCCTTGTTAGTCAAGCGCCCCGGCGATTAGCACCCGGCGCCCGATGTTGCAAAATCGCCTGTCAATAACCGCAAACGCCGAGTTGCAGGGCAGATAGGCATAGCCCTCTGTTATCATTACAACATGCTCAATATCCAAAATCTGAATTACCTTCAAGGCGGCATACCGCTGTTCCAGCAGGCTAATCTACAGGCATTCGCCAACCAGCGCATCGGGCTGGTGGGCAAGAACGGCTGCGGCAAATCCACCCTGTTCCGCCTGATACGCGGCGAACTCAAGCCCGATGGCGGCGAGGTCTCGCTGCAAAGCGGCAAGACCATCGCCTATGTCGAACAGGAGATCGCCAGTTCCAACCAACCCGCGCTGGAGTTCGTGCTGGACGGCGATGTGCAGTTGCGCCAGCTGGAAAAAATCCTCGCGCGTGAACAACATGACAGCGCGTGGTTCGAAGCCCAGCAGCACTTCGAGGCCATCGACGGCTACGGCGCCAAGGCGCGTGCCGCGCAACTGCTGAACGGGCTGGGCTTCGCCAGCGACTCGCTGGAGCGACCGGTGACCAGCTTCTCCGGCGGCTGGCGCATGCGCCTCAACCTGGCGCGCGCGCTGATGCACCGGGCCGATCTGCTGCTGCTCGACGAACCGACCAACCACCTCGATCTCGAAGCGATACTCTGGCTCGAACAATATCTGGCGCGCTACCCCGGCAGCATCCTGCTGGTGTCGCATGACCGCGAATTCCTCAACGCCACCGTCAACCGCATCGCGCATGTGCACGACCTCGTCATCGACAGCTACGCCGGCGATTACGACAACTTCGAGCGCGCCCGCGCCGAAAAGATCACCCAGCAGAATCAGGCATTCCAGACGCAGCAGGCGAAGATTGCGCATCTGGAAGACTTCGTGCGCCGCTTTCGCGCCAAGGCAACCAAGGCCAAGCAGGCGCAAAGTCGCGTCAAGGCACTGGAGCGGCTGACGCGCATCGCCCCGGCGCACGTCACCGACGGCCATTTCGAGCTGGAGATCGAAGCGCCGGAACGCAGCCCGGATCTGCTGCTGCGTGCCGAGAACATGGGCTTCGCCTATGGCGACAAGAAACTGTTTCAGAATGTAGATCTAGTGCTGCGCGCCGGCGCGCGCATCGCGCTGCTCGGGCCGAATGGTGCGGGCAAATCCACCCTGATCAAACTGCTGGTCGGCGAACTTGCGCCCACCTCGGGTAAGCTGGAAATCACCCCGGATATCCGCATCGGCTACTTCGCCCAGCACCAGCTGGAAAACCTCGACAGCGCAGCCACTCCGCTACAGCACATGGAACGGCTCGCGCCGAAGGAAACCACGTTAGCGTTGCGCACCTTCCTCGGCCGCTTCGGCCTGGCCGGCAACGACGAAGACCGCCCGGTGGCAAGCTTCTCCGGCGGCGAAAAAAGCCGCCTCGCGCTTGCGCTGTTGGCCTGGCAAAAGCCGCATCTGCTGCTGCTCGACGAACCCACCAACCACCTCGATCTGGACATGCGCGACGCGCTCACCATCGCGCTGGAGGAATACACCGGCGCGGTGGTGCTGGTGTCCCACGACCGCAGCCTGATCCGCGCCGTGGCCGATGAACTGTGGCTGGTAGCCGACGGCAATGCCAAGCTGTTCGACGGCGACCTGGAAGACTACAAAGACTGGATCGAGACCCGCCGCCCGCGCGAGACGGTGCAAACCAAGCCGGAAAAACCGCTGCAAAAAGCCGCGCCCAAACCGAACCGCAAGGCGCTGCAATCCAAACAGAACAAGCTGGAAGCCGAACTGCACAAGGCGCAGGCCGAACTGGCCGAGGTCAACCGCCAGCTCGGCGATCCGGCCACCTATACTGAATGCAGCAGCGACTTCATCGCTAACCTGAATACCCGGCGCGAGGTTCTGGAAAGCAGAGTCGCGGAACTGGAGGAAAACTGGCTGGAACTGGAGATGAGTTTAGAGGAAGCGATGTAAATGAAAAAAGCCCCGCCGGAGATTTCGGCGGGGCTTTATGTTGGCAGGATAGCTTATTCCGCAGCGTTAGCCGAAGCTGCCTCGGGCGCTGGCAGCAATACCTTCATGCTCAATTTCATACGGCCCTTATCGTCCACTTCCAGCACTTTCACGCGCACGATCTGGCCTTCCTTGAGATGGTCAGACACGGCATTAACGCGCTCGTGGGCGATTTGAGAAATGTGCAACAGACCGTCCTTGCCCGGCAGAACGTTGATCAAGGCGCCAAAATCGAGCAACTTGACCACGGGTCCTTCATATATCTTGCCGACTTCCACGTCCGCCACGATATCTTCGATACGCTTCCTGGCCACTTCGCCAGCTTCGCCGCTCACGCAAGAGATGGTGATGTTGCCACTATCGTCAATATCGATAGTCGTGCCGGTTTCTTCGGTCAAGGCACGGATGACCGCCCCGCCCTTGCCGATCACATCACGGATCTTTTCCGGGTTGATTTTCATCTTGATCATGCGCGGCGCAAATTCTGAAACCTCGGTGCGCGCCTGCGGGATGGATTGTTTCATCAGCCCGAGAATATGCATACGGCCTTCTTTGGCTTGAACCAGCGCAGCCTGCATGATGTCGCGGGTGATGCCATTGATCTTGATATCCATTTGCAGGGCGGTAACACCTGTTTCAGTGCCAGCCACCTTGAAATCCATGTCACCCAAGTGATCCTCGTCGCCGAGGATGTCGGTCAGCACCGCGAAGCGGTTGCCTTCCTTGATCAGCCCCATGGCGATACCCGCGACATGCGCCTTGAGCGGCACGCCGGCGTCCAGCATCGACAAACAGCCGCCGCATACTGAAGCCATTGAGCTGGATCCGTTTGATTCGGTGATTTCCGACACCACGCGAATGGCATAGCCGAAATCCTCTTCGCTGGGCAATACCGCAGCCAGCGCGCGCTTGGCCAAACGACCATGGCCGACTTCACGACGCTTGGGCGTACCCATACGACCGGTTTCACCTGTGCTATACGGCGGAAAATTGTAATTCAGCATGAAGCGGTCGATATATTCGCCTTGCAGCGCGTCGATTTTTTGCGCGTCGCGCATGCTGCCCAGTGTTGCCACCACCAGAGCCTGCGTTTCGCCACGGGTGAACAGCGTGGAACCATGGGCGCGCGGCAATACGCCGTTGCGGATGGTGATCGGACGCACGGTGCGAGTATTGCGACCGTCGATACGCGGTTCGCCGCTCAGAATTTGCCCGCGCACAATTTTGGCTTCCAGCGCGCTGAACAAATCATTGACGTGATTCTTCTGGCCGGGTGGGGATTCCGCCGTAACGACCGCAGCCATCACCTTGTCGCGAACCGCGTTCACCGCATCGGTGCGCGCCTGCTTGGAACGAATCGCGTAAGCCTGCCCAAGTTCGGCTTCGGCCAGGCTGGCAACCTGCGCGATCAAAGCTTCATCCTTGGCAGGCGCGACCCAATTCCAGGCGGGTGCGCCGACCGCATCGGCCATTTCATTGATGGCCTGGATCACGGTTTGCATTTGTTCGTGGCCGAACATCACCGCGCCCAACATGATTTCTTCGGACAACTGTTGCGCTTCGGATTCCACCATCTGCACGGCACGTTCGGTGCCGGCGACCACCAGATTCAGTTGCGAGGTCAGCAATTCCGTCGCGGTCGGGTTGAGCAGATACTGGCCGTTGGCATAGCCCACGCGCGCCGCCGCTATCGGGCCATCGAACGGTATGCCGGAAATCGCCAGCGCGGCAGATGCACCGATCATGGCGGGAATATCGGCATCAATTTCGCTATCCGAGGAAACCACCATCGCAACGATTTGGACTTCGTTGTAAAAACCTTCCGGAAACAGCGGGCGCAACGGACGATCGATCAAACGGCAAGTCAGGATTTCCTTCTCGCGCAAAGCTCCTTCGCGTTTAAAAAAACCACCGGGAATCTTGCCTGCGGCGTAAGTCTTTTCAAGATAATCCACGGTGAGCGGAAAGAAATCCTGGTCAGGCTTGGCATCCTTCCTGCCGACCACCGTAACCAACACCATGGTATCGTCCAGGCTGACCATCACCGCACCGCTGGCTTGGCGCGCGATCTCCCCGGTTTCCAGGGTGAGTTGATGATTGCCGAACGTTAATGTTTTTTTATAGTGACTCAAGATAGACCTCTCTGTGGATGGCATGGCGCGCAATCGCGCCACACGTTTGACCATACGTTATGACAAGGTAAAACAACACGGGCCGCATAAGCGGCCCGGCGGATGAAACCTGTTACTTGCGAATTTCCAGGCGCTGGATCAGCGCGCGATAGCCAGCGTCATTCTTGCTCTTGAGGTAATCGAGCAGCTTGCGGCGGCGGCTCACCAGTCGCAGCAGGCCGCGACGGGAATGGTGATCCTTGGCGTTGTCTTTGAAATGCTCGGTCAAATAGGTGATGCGTGCAGTAATCAAGGCCACTTGCACTTCGGGCGAACCGGTATCGCTCTTGGCGCGTTGAAAGTCGGTCACGATTTGCGCTTTTTGCGCTGCGGTAATTGCCATTGGTTTTGCTCTCCTGAAAAAAGTCCCGTATTCTACTCCTGAATGCCCCTATTGCTCAACCCCAAAATTTTCCGTCAATTCTGCTTTGGCTGCCTGTTTTGCCACCCCGGACAATAGCCGTTCCGGGGCGAGACGACGGCCCTGCAACAACCCTGTGCCGATAAATCCCTGCGGGCCATACAAACGGAGCTTGCCATCCGGGAAACCGGTGTCCAGACCGAGCCGCTGCCCTTGTGCGAGGCGCTTGATTTGCACGGCATCCAATTGCAGCCTAGGCGTGTCGGGCATCAGGCTGTCCGGCGGCAGCACGCAAGCGTCGCGCTCTGCTCCGCTCATGGCCTCCAGTTGCTGCCAAGTGTAGCCGTCCCGCAAATCGAAGTGGGCTATCGCGGTGCGGCGCAGGCCGATCAGATGCGCGCCGCAGCCGAGCGCCGCGCCGATATCTTCGGCGAGCGTGCGGATGTAAGTCCCCTTGCTGCAACGCACGGTGATGTCGAGTTCACAAAACCCCCTCCCCAACCCATCCAATGATGGAGAGGGAACAATCGCCCTTCCTCCCTCCGGGGGGAAGTTGGAAGGGGGGAGTTCGTTGCCGAAAAATGAATTCAGCACCAGCTCGTGGATCACCACATTGCGCAGTTCGCGCGCTATGGTTTCGCCCTTGCGGATATATTCGTAGAGCGGCTTGCCCTGATGCTTGAGCGCGCTGTGCATGGGCGGAAGCTGCTGGATTTCGCCGCGAAATCCAGCCAGCACGGCCTCGACCTCTGCCTGCCCGGCCTCGACCGGATGTTCGGCGGTGATCTCGCCTTCCGCGTCGCCGGTGCTGGTGGTTTGCCCGAGGCGCAACAGGGCGCGATAGGTCTTGTCGGCATCCAGCAAGGCATTGGAAAATTTGGTGGCCTCGCCAAAACAGATCGGCAACAGGCCGGTGGCGAGGGGATCGAGGGTGCCGGTGTGTCCGGCCTTTTCGGCCTGAAACAGGCGGCGGACTTTTTGCAGAGCATCGTTGGAGCTGATCTCCAGCGGCTTATCAAACAACAGCACGCCATCCAGCGGGCGATAAGTGCGCGCCATACCCCCTTACGCCTCCCTTGGCGAAGGGGGGGTGGTGAGCTCGGATGGGGTTGAGTTATCGGAATGTAGCTTGTCGCTGGCGACCGCTTGATCGATGAGTTGCGATAAATGGCTGCCGCGTTCGACGGAAGCATCGTAGACAAAATGCAATTGCGGCATGATGCGCAGCTTGATGCTGCGCGCCAGTTGCTTGCGCAGAAAACCACTGGCGCTCTCCAGGCCTTGCAGCGCCTCTTCGTGCTTGCCATCCAGCCGGGTGAAGAAAATCTTGGCATGGGAATGGTCGCCAGCCACTTCTACGCCGGTGATGGTCACCAGGCGCACGCGCGGATCGTTGATTTCGAGGCGCACCAGCTCGGCTATTTCGCGCTGAATCTGCTGTGCAATCCGATCAGTCCTGGCGAAATTGCCCATTACAGCGCGCGCGCAACCTCAACGATTTCATAGGCCTCAAGCTTGTCGCCGACCACCAGATCATTGAAATTCTTCAATGACAAACCGCACTCGAAATTGGCTTTCACCTCTTTGGCATCGTCCTTGAAGCGCTTCAGCGAATCCAGCTCGCCCTCGTGTATCAATATGTTGTCGCGCAACACACGCACTTTCGCGCCGCGTTTAATCACGCCTTCCAGCACCATACAACCGGCGATCGTGCCGACCTTTGAAACGGTGAACACCTGGCGCACTTCGACCATGCCCATGATGCTTTCGCGCTTTTCGGGAGCCAGCATACCGGACAGCGCGGCCTTGATCTCGTCGACCATCGCGTAGATGATGCTGTAGTAGCGGATGTCCACGCCGGAAGCTTCAGCCAGCTTGCGTGCAGCCGCGTCGGCACGGGTGTTGAAGCCGATCACGATCGCCTTGGATGCCAGCGCCAGGTTGATATCCGATTCGGTAATCGCACCCACGCCTCCGTGGATCAAATTGACCTTGACTTCGTTGGTGGAGAGCTTTTGCAGGGATTGTGCAATCGCCTCGGCAGAACCCTGCACGTCAGATTTCACGATCAGCGACAGGGTGCGTACTTCGCCTTCGGCCATTTGTTCGAACATGTTTTCCAGCTTGGCCGCCTGCTGCTTGGCGAGCTTCACGCCGCGGTATTTGCCCTGGCGGAACAGCGCGATTTCGCGCGCGCGTTTTTCGTCCGCCATCACCATCAAGCCTTCACCGGCGGCAGGCACTTCGGACAAGCCCTGAATCTCGACCGGGATGGATGGCCCCGCCTCGTTCACCGTCTTGCCGGTTTCGTCCAGCATGGCGCGCACCCGTCCGAACACCGAACCGACCAGTACCGCATCGCCGCGCTTCAGGGTGCCGGATTGGATCAGCACGGTAGCGACCGGCCCCTTGCCCTTGTCCAGGCGCGCCTCGATCACCAGCCCCTTGGCATGGGTTGCGCGCGGTGCCTTCAACTCCAGCACTTCGGCCTGCAGCAGCACCCCTTCGAGCAATTGGTCGATGCCCTGCCCGGACTTGGAGGAAACCTCGACAAACATCGCGTCGCCGCCCCAGTCTTCCGGCACCACGCCTTCGGCGACCAGCTCCTGCTTGACGCGCTCGACATTGGCTTCCGGCTTGTCAACCTTGGTCATCGCCACCACCAGCGGCACATTGGCGGCTCTGGCATGGGCGATGGCCTCTTTGGTCTGCGGCATCACGCCGTCATCGGCGGCCACCACCAGAATCACGATATCGGTCGCCTTGGCGCCACGCGCACGCATCGCGGTAAACGCTTCGTGACCCGGCGTATCGAGGAAGGTAATCATGCCGCGCGGCGTATCGACGTGATACGCGCCGATGTGCTGGGTGATGCCGCCCGCTTCGCCGGAAGCGACACGGGTGCGGCGGATGTAATCCAGCAACGAAGTCTTGCCGTGGTCGACGTGACCCATCACGGTGACAACCGGCGCGCGCGACTCCAGCACCACGTCGTGATGCGCTTCGGTATCCAGCAAATACGCATCGGGATCGTCCAGCTTGGCGGTCTTGGCGATGTGCCCCATTTCCTCCACGAGGATCATCGCGGTTTCCTGATCCAGCACTTGGTTGATGGTCACCATCGAACCCATTTTCATCAATACCTTAATGATTTCGGCGGCCTTGACGGCCATCTTTTGCGCCAATTCGGCGACGGTGATGGTTTCGGGAACCGACACTTCGCGCACCATCGGTTCGGTCGGCAAAGAAAACGCGTGTTCCTGCTCGCTGGTGTGTTTGCTGTGTCTGTCATGGCGCGGCGCGCGCACCGGGGTCGCCCAGGCTCCCGGCTTCACGCCGGGTTTCTCGCCAACCTTGACGGGGGCGCGCTTCTTGTGCCCTTTGTCATCCCACGGGCTGGCCTTGACTTCGACTTTGGGTTTCTTGCTCGGTTTGACCACCTTGTCGCCAGGCTTGGGTGTCGGCTTGTGCAGCGTGCCTTCGGCCAAATTGACCACAGGGGCAACAACAGGCGCAGCCTCTTCAACCTTTTTCACCTCTGGCACTACGGGTGGCGGCGGTTCTGCTTCGACCTCCATCTTGGTTGTCTTGCGTTTGCTGCGCTCCTGCTTGGCTTGAACTTCGGCTGCCTGGCGCGCCGCCAATTCCGCCTGCGAGCGCGCTTCCTGTTCGCGTGCCGCCAGTTCCTGCTCACCGACAACCTTGCCAACCTCGCCCTTGGGCAAAGCAACAGGCTCGGCGACTGCGGGGGTTTCTGCGGCAACAGGAGCCACTACGCGACGCTTGCGCACTTCGACTTGAATGGTGCGAGCCCGCCCGGAGCTATCCGCTTTTTTGATTTCCGTGGTTTCACGACGGGTCAGCGTAATTTTCTTGGCGGGCTTATCGGCACCATGCGCCTGGCGCAAATGCTCCAATAATTGCGCCTTGTCCTTTTCGGAAAGCGAGTCGGACTCCTGCTCTTTGCTAACCCCGGCCGCCTTCAACTGCTCAAGCAGCAAAGCAACCGGCAATCCCAATTCAGCCGCAAATTGCGCTACGTTCAATTTTCCCATTACCATCCTTTAGATACAGCCAGCTTAAGCGAACCAGGGCGCGCGCGCCGCCATGATCAATGCATTGGCGCGCTCGCTGTCCATGCCAGAAATTTCCACCAATTCATCCGCATCCAGATCCGCCAGCTGCTCTTGTGTCGCGATGTTTTTGGCCGCCAGCGTGCGCGCGGTTTGCTCATCCATGCCTTCCAGCTTGAGCAAATCTTCGATGCCATGCTCCACTTTTTCCTCGCTGACAATTGCGGCGGTCAGCAGCGCATTACGCGCGCGGCTGCGCAATTCCTCCACCGTCGCTTCGTCAAATGACTCGATTTCCAGCATTTCTTCCAGCGGCACATAGGCCACTTCTTCCAGCGTGCTGAAGCCTTCCTGCACCAGGATGTCGGCGACCTCTTCATCCACGTCCAGCTTTTCCATGAACACTTCACGCGTTCTGGAAAACTCTGCGGCATGTTTTTCATTGGACTGCTCGACGGTCATGATGTTGAGCTCCCACCCCGTCAACTCGCTGGCCAGGCGCACATTCTGGCCGCCGCGCCCGATCGCCTGCGCCAGGTTTTCCTCTTCGACCACCACATCCATGCTGTGCTTCTCTTCATCCACCACGATGCTGCTCACTTCGGCGGGAGCCAGCGCATTGATGACGTAAGTGGCAGGATCTTCCGACCAGAGAATGATGTCCACACGCTCGCCGGCAAGTTCATTGGTCACGCCCTGCACGCGCGAACCACGCATGCCGACGCAAGTGCCGATAGGGTCGATACGTTGGTCATGCGACAGCACGGCAATCTTGGCGCGCGAACCGGGGTCGCGCGCGGCACTGACGATTTCCAGCAATTCTTCCTCGATTTCCGGCACTTCCAGTTCAAACAGCTTCACCAATAACTCGTTGGAAGTGCGCGACAGAATCACCTGCGGGCCGCGCGCGCCGCGATCCACCCGCAGCAGATGCGACTTGACGCGGTCGCCGACACGCAGATTTTCCTTCGGGATCATCTGCTCGCGCGGCAGCAACGCCTCGATCTTGCCGAATTCGATCAGCGCATTGCCGCGCTCCAGGCGTTTCACCGTACCGGAAACCAGATGTTCCTTGCGATCCATGAAATCGCTCAGCACCTGTTCGCGTTCGGCATCGCGAATTTTCTGGAAAATAACCTGCTTCGCGGCTTGCGCACCGATGCGTCCGAAATCGATGGATTCCAGCGGCTCCTCGATAAACTCGCCAAGCTGAATGTCGGGATTGCGCTTTTGCGCCTCTTCCAGCTTGATGTGCATGTCCGGCGTCTCGAAAGTTTCGTCGTCCATCACCTCCCAGCGGCGAAAGGATTCGTATTCGCCGGTATTGCGGTCTATCGAAACACGCACATCTGCTTCATCCGCAAAGCGCTTCCTGGTCGCGGAAGCCAACGCCGATTCCAGCGATTCGAATACAACTTCCTTGTCCACGTTTTTTTCACGCGACAGCGCATCTACCAGCAATAAAATTTCACGACTCATACCATTCTCCGGCTAATTACCCGCATGTGTAACGATGGTGCGTGGAACGCACCCGACATCTAAAAACCCGGCATCTAAAAAACGACACCTAAAAAATCGGCACTAAACGCGCCTTGTCCAAATTCGACAGTTCAATTTCCACCAGACTGCCGTCCGCATCCAACTGCAATATTCCTTGGTTTACGCTGCCCAGGATACCGACAAAATTCTTGCGCCCCGCCATCGGCATACGCAGCTTGAGTTGCGCTTTCTGCCCGGCGAAACGCACAAAATCCGCTTCCTTTTTCAACGGTCTGTCCAGGCCTGGTGAGGAAACTTCCAAGCGGTCGTAATCCACGTTCTCGACAAGGAACAATCGCGTCAATTGATTGCTGACCGTCTGGCAATCGTCCACCGAAATGCCTTCCGGCTTGTCGATGAACACGCGCAACAAGCCGCGCCCCGAGCGTTCAAAATCGACCAGCTCATAGCCCAAGCCGTTCACTGTCGTTTCAATCAGCTGCACCACATCCATAAAGACTGCCCACAAATAAAAAACGGGCTCGAAGCCCATCTCAAAACGCGGCGCATTGTATCAAACATGACGGCCAAATGGAAACCCAAATGAAAACTTAAGATTAGAACGTCGAATTAGCTCAAGATAAAAGCTGTGGAGAGGGGCAGCAGCAGGGGTCGCGCCCCGTAATTAACCCTACCTAAACGCCGCAAAAACCCAGTCCGGGGTTGTTTCGGCGCTTTCTGCGACCGCTAACGGGCATGGCAAGTAGCCACACCTGATAATGAAACTCGCCATGCCCGTTTCCCCCATCCCAACCTTCCCCCGCAAGCGAGGGAAGGAGAAAACGAATCGCTGCGCGAGTTTCACGTTAACGAATAGCGCGCAACGACGGGTTGTCCGGGGTTCCGCCAACCTGCAGCACAATCGAGTCCATTCCCGCACGCATGGTCAAATCGGCAATGACGCGTCCCGATACTTGCTGTTTGGCGATGTCCAGCGTAGCCGTTGCATTCAACACACCAGTGCTCATCTTTACCTGCCTGAAGTGGTAATCACCGTTGGCATAAGACAGCTTGCCGCTCAGCTCGTCAAAATGAGTGCGCCCGCCCGGTAAATTTTCCGTGCTACGCATGCGGGCGGTCTCGACGACATCGATACTGTTGATGACACCTTTCCCAATGACAAAATCACCTTCGAGCGACGCCGTTTCCACGAGTTTGGCCAGACTTGGTGCTTGCATCTGAAAACTCGCCGTACCGTCCATATCGCCGTTCAACGCCTTGCTCATATTCTGCATAGTAATGGTCTTGGCTGTCAGTGCGCCTTGGGCGCGCCATCCGGAGCTCCAGTCGATGCGCGCATCGCCTTTCAGTATCCCGCCCATGATACGGCCATCCAGCTCGGTAATCACCAAGCCGTCTCCAGTCAATTCGCCCTTTGCATCAAGTTGGTCAAAAACCCAATTCGGCAACGACGGCAACGCGCTGCCACGCACGGCTATCGATACCTGAGTTTTATTTTCCGGCGATGCGTTAATGTCCAGCGCAAACTTGTTGCCTTCGGCGCGTAATTTCGCCTGCATGAATTTCCCGGCCTGATCGAAACTCAGTTCGCCGCCGATACCCGACAACAGCATACCGTCCGCTTCCAGCTTGCCCTGGCTTAACCCGATGAGGGCCACCGGATACTGGGGGGTGGCGGCAATTTGCTGCAACCATGCGGATATTTGCGGCAAGGCTGCGCCATTGACCTGCACGCCTTCCAGCTCGACACCGGTAATCGGCATATTTGAAGAAAACAAGGCGGACAGGGCGAAATCGATCTGTGCCCGCTGAGCCTGAATTGGCTTTGCTTCGCCTATCGATACACTTTTTAATTCCAGGCGCGGGGTGGGCAGCAACCGCCCTGACAATTGCCCGACATGCACGGGTTGTTGCAACCTGGCGGCAAGCAGTTGTTCGACACGGGTTGCATAGCCTTGCGTGGGCATCAATGGCGGGACGACAAACAGCGCAACCAGCAGCGCCACGAATAGCCCGGCGCCAATCTTGCCCCAAGGCACCGGTTTGCGGCGAACCCGCACCGTCTCCTTGGCGGGAGACTGCGCCTCGCGCGGCTGACCAGCGCGCTCCGCGCTGGTCCGGGTGGCTTCGGCGGCGCGCTGCTCTGCCTCCGCCCAGGCCTTGGCCTGGGTTTCCGCCAGTTTCGCTACTTCCTCTGCGGAAGGCATACGCGCCTCGGCGGTTGGTTTGGCCGCCTCTTTGACGGGAGGCATGGGAGGTGCGCTTACCGGAGGAGGCGTCTGTTGCTGCAAGACTTGCTCCGCTTCAACCGGTTTTTTCGTTTCTTCCGTTTCTTCCGTAAGCTTGAATTGCGCCAACCCGCCCGCCGGCGCGGCAACCTCCGGTTGCTGCGGTTCGGTTTTTTCCTGCGCCATGATCGGGGCAGGAGAAATCGCCGCTTCGGGCAGCGCAAAGCTGAACGGCTCCAGCTTGACCTCCACAGCGGATTCATCCGCCTGCGCGAACACAGCTTGCGCAACGGGCGCCGCCGCATCCATCAATTCGTAGACCGGATGCTCTCGCCCGTGCTTGTCTTTTTGCAAACCACGGTACTGGAACAAGCCAGCATACTCATCGCTCAGCCGCGAAACAAAATCATAATAAGGGCGGGAAATATAAATCTGGTCGATGCCGGCAAAACTCATTACACGCTGCGCATCGTTGATGCCATCGCCGACCATATTGCTTTGACCGTTCATGTCCTTGACGACATTGACCGGGCCAAGATGAATGCCGATGCGCACCTTCAGATCGGGATAATTGCCGTGCTGGTAGGCCATCACCGTTTTGCGGAATTGCATCGCCACTTCCAACGCATCTTCCGGGTGCTGCAAAAAACCGATGGCAGCGCCATCTCCGGTATCCAGGATGATGCGTTCATCATCTCCGCGCGTGGCCAGGCAATCTGTTACCAGTTGGTTGAATTGTTTTTTTATTTCGATCTGTTTGTTGACGGTTTGCTTGGTGTAACCGACCACGTCGAAAAACAACACCGTCACACTGGTGGAGCGTGCTGTCGACACGGCGCCGTGTTTCGCTTTGGTCGCACCCTCCGCCGACTTAAGCAGCATTGCTTCGGCATCTTCAGGTGCCTGGGCAGCCTCCCGCTCCGCCTTCACTCGCGCGGCTTCCGCTTCCGCCCTGGCACGCTGTTCGGCCTCTTCGCGCGCCTTGGCGGCTTCTTCTTCGGCCTTGAGGTGTGCCGCTTCAGCCGCTTGCTGCGCTTTTAATTGGGCTGCCTCGGCTTCTTCACGCAAGCGCCGCTCCGCCTCTTCCCTGGCTTGCGCCTCCACCTCGGCTTTCGCTTTTGCCGCTTCCAATTCGGCGCGCACTCGTGCGGCCTCCTGCTCCGCCTTCACTCGCGCGGCTTCCGCTTCCGCCCTGGCACGCTGTTCGGCATCTTCACGCGCTTTGGCCGCTTCTTCTTCAGCTTTGAGACGTGCCGCTTCAGCCTCTTGCTGCGCTTTTAATTGGGCTGCCTCGGCTTCTTCCCGCAAGCGCCGCTCCGCCTCTTCCCTGGCTTGTGCCTCCGCCTCGGCTTTCGCTTTTGCCGCTTCCAATTCGGCGCGTACTCGTGCGGCTTCCGCTTCCGCCCTGGCACGCTGCTCGGCCTCTTCACGCGCCTTGGCTTCGGCTAACGCCTTCTGCTTGGCAAGTTCCGCTTCTTCACGCGCTTGGGCAGCCTCCCGCTCAGCCTTGAGTCGCGCTTCCTCCGCCTCACGCTGTGCCTTTATTTTTGCGGCCTCAATTTCTTTCCTGACTTGAGCTTCCGCTTCGGCCTTCACTTTTGCCGCTTCCAGCTCTGCACGCACTCGCGCAGCTTCTTGCTCCGCCTTCGCCCGTGCGGCTTCAGCCGCCTCCTTGGCGCGGCGTTCGGCTTCTTCGCGCGCTTTTGCTTCGAACAAGGCTTTCCGCTTGACTAGTTCGGCTTCTTCGCGCGCCTTGACAGCATCCCGTTCAGCCTTGAGACGCGCCTTGACAGCATCCCGTTCAGCCTTGAGACGCGCCTCATCCGCTTCCCGCTGCGCTTTTAATTTGGCCGCTTCAATTTCTTTTCTGGCTTTTTCCTCAGCTTCACCCCTGATGCGCGCAGTTTCGGCCTGTTGTTTTGCCTTTACTTCGGCCAGCGCATGCGCTTGGGCTTCAGCCACCACTTTCAGCTTTTCAGCCTCAGCCGCCATCATCTCAGCGGAAGGCGCACGAAACATGGAAGTAAAATCCAGCTCTTCGACGCCTTCATCCGCCCGCTTCACAGGCTGGGCAGCCATCTTGTGCGGAGTAGCCATTTTAAGCGGGGTAGCCATCCTGGGAGCGCCGCTAAACCTGGGTTTATCCTTGGCCAATTTATCCTGAATGAAACCACCCCTCTCCAGCTCCACGAACATTTCATCGAGAACACTGCGCAGGCTGGGCGCGGCACGTTTGCTGATTTCGCCGAAAGTTGCAGCTCCGTCCACCATCAACAAGGCGCGTTTGATATCTCCGACCAGATGCGCACTCTTGTTGCGCATCTCATCCTCGCCCTTGGGCGTCCTGACAAAAATGGTATGACTGTCCATATCGTATTCTGGCCAATATCTCGAAATTCATTTTAACCCACGAACAGCAAAAACCGATAGCGCCTCCAAAATTGACCGCAAGCTCACTTCTGGATGGCGATTGCCTCACCGATAACCTGTTTGCCAACCCGCAAAAATAGATGGGCATAAAAGCTGCAAGTGCCGTGAAGGCTAGACCTCTTTCATAGATGAGAATACCTTCCCCAACTGCTGTATCGATTTCATCATCCAATAATCGGGCAATAAGCGCCAGGCCACAAGGGCGATGAAAAATATAACTATCCAGGGTCTGATGCCGGGAAACAAAACGGGCAGCATAAAAACCGCCAGGGCGACAAAGCCTATGGTTCGCATGTTCAACCAGCCAGCGGTGATAGCTCGGTGCCGGCTTAGCTTATCCACTGCATCCAGCATTCTGTTTGCACTTATTTGCAGGCGTAATGCCTGTTTTTTAAGATCCAGCCATGCTTGATCGGTTCGCCCCGAGGCGCGGATCATGTTGGTGAGATTCAGGTATTGTTCCGCCTGCTCTCTCAGCTCGCCGCAGACGTAAGGTGTGATAAACCGCGAGGAGGCGGTGGCGCGGATATTGGCGATGACGCTGCGAAGTTCAGCGTGCAGGTCGTGGTATTCCCTGTCCATTTCCTGGCGATCACGCTCGACTTTTTTGAGCTGATGCGCGGCCGATTTTTTCGCTTCCGGCAACAACGCTTCCAGTACCAGCAGCGATGCGGCGTCCATTTCATGGGGGTCGCCCAGATCGCTCACCCAGGTGCACTGTGCGGAAAGCCCGGCCAACTCCGCCAGCATACGTTTGCGCAAACGCTCCGCCCAGGCATTGTCGTGGGACATGGCCAACAATCTGGCATGCATATTGACGGGAGCGGGGCGCTGCAAGTCGTTTCTGCCGTACATGAGCTGATCGAAATCTGGAATTTCATCCCGGTCGCGCGCCGCACTTTTTTCGGCGATGATGTCCAGCATGTTTTTCCATGCCCGGTCAAACTGCTCAAACGCGCGATGCCATTTTTTTACCAGATCGGCCGCCTGGCGATTGCCCGCATCGGCATAGACCTCCAGCACGCGGAACTGGTATAGATTGTCCAGCCAGTACGCGGCCTCCTTTTCGCCCTTGAGAGCCTTGTTGGCATAGGTGAGGATGGTGGACAGCTCGATGGTTTCGCCTTGCCACACAGGCGGGATGCCGGGTGCAAGATGAAGAATCAGTTTTAGCAATTGCTGGTTCAAGGACAACGTCCTTTCGCCGCGCATGTCGATCAACAATCGCGTCACATTCTGGTCTTTTTGCACGTCGCGAAACCAGGCCAGCAACAGTCCGTTGGAGATGTCTGACACACCTTCTTTCCAGTTGCGCGACAAGGCGACCGCGAGTTGCTCGGGCTTGTAGCAGACTTCCTGGGCAAGGTGATACGGCTCGTTAAATCCCCTGATGGCTCCGGGCGCTGCCGGTTCGGCGAGGCTGGTATCGTTTTGCAGCCAGCGCCGAATTTCGCTTGCACCCCAGCGCAACAACGGGTCGCGCTGCAACAGCCCGAGCAACAGCTTGCGCACATTGCGATCCGTCACGGCGGCAAGATCGATATGGCGCGTGGTCAAATGATGCATCACCACCGCCTCGGACAAGCCGGAGAAAGGATGTTTGCCGATAGCGCACTCGAGTATCAACATGCCCAGCGCCCAGAAGTCGCACTTGAAATCGATCACGCCGGACAGGCTTTCCGGTGACGCGTAAGGAAGCGTCCGTGCCACGCCGGTAAAGCGCTGCGTGACATCGAGTATCGAGGAAATGCTGAAATCGGTTAACACCAGATCCAGCGGATCGCGTCTGCGGATCAGAATATTTTCCGGTTTGATGTCGCGATGCACCAGCCCCACCGCATGCACATCCTGCAACGCGGTGGCCAGTTCATCAATCACCGTGCGCAAAGTTGCCAGGGCCAGCGCGCCGCCATTCATCATCTCGCGCAATGATCCGTGTTCGCACAGCTCCATCAGCTCGTAGGCATAGCCATCCGACACGCCTTCTTCCAACACATCGATACGATGCGCCAGCGGAATTTTGCTGATGCGCTCCTGCACATCGCGCTTGGGCAGAATGCCGTGCCGGTAGATTTTTGCCACCCGGTTCGGTCCGCCCGAGACCGCATGCACGATCAATAACTCGGCCTCGGCGCCGCGCGTGGGCATGGGTTTGACGATGCGGTAACGGTCTCGCAACGCGGCAGGCAGATTGACCAGGCTTTGCAGCGATTCGGACGGTGTCAGTTCGGCCAAAGACGGAGTGGCACCGCCCGTGATCGGGCGGTTGCAATACAAGCAGGTTGTGGTGCCGGGCGGATTGGTCTGACCACAATCCTCGTGCGGGCAAATGACTTCGGCGGTGTCAACCGTGTTGCTCGCGGCCATTTGCTCTTCTGGCTCCCCAGCTTGGGCGGGGGCTTGAGCAGGGGCGGCATGTTTGCTGACGATATCCACTCCGGCCAAAATCATGCCGCAGACGCAGCGCATCACCGAAGGCGCGTTCTCAGTGCCGCAACCCGGACAACGGCGGACCAGCTCGGCTTCCATCTACGACCTCCAGGAAACCTGCGTAAATTCGACCCCACGTGTCTTGCAAGCGCTCTCCAGCGCGACCATGTCGCCGCGACCGGGGATGCCGACGTACCAGACGCGTGCACCGTCGAGCATGGTCTGGACGCGTTTGGCGGCAGTGTCGGCCAGCGTGTTCAGGTATGGCGCATATTTTCTGTGACCGCGCGCCGAGAGCGGAATCAGTGGCTGATTGTAGGAACCGCGCCAGATATGAGTGAGCGGCTTGGCGTCAATGTAGGGTTCTGGGATGAGCGCATCGAGTTTGGCCAGAATTTTTGCGTGATTTTTTTGCAGCGTCGCGTGCGGGTAACCGCTGTAGCAGAGGATGTCGAAATCGAGCTTGCTTCGCGTGCGCCACCGCATCAAACCCTCCAGCAGCGCCGCCAGCGCCTGCGGCTGATCGAAAGGTTCGCCGCCGGAAAGAGTTACGCCATCGAATCCGCCCGTGGCAGTTTCGCGGCACCAGCCCAGCAGTTGCGCCACGGTCATATCGCGGCCGGGATCGCGTTCCCAGGTATCTTGCGACACGCAGCCCTTGCAGCCGATGCTGCATCCTTGCAGCCAGATGCCGAGGCGCTTGCCGGGGCCGAGCACCGAAACGGGAAAGTGTGCCTTGTTGATGCTGATTTTCATGAAGCCCCGATTTTCATGAAGCCGCGATTTCATGAAGCCACGGTGTTCATGATGGTTGAAGCGTAAGCGTGATGACTTTGTCCTGCTCGGTCATGCCGGAAACCAGCAGCCTGGTTTTGCCTTCCAGTTCATGTTCGAACATGGCGCGCGACAGCGGGTTGATGAAAACCGATTCGAGCTGGTTGCCGATGCCGCGACCGCCGTTGCTCAGGTCGCCGGTGCAGCGGCCCAGCAGTTGCTCGTGTATTTGCGGGGTGAGTGCGAGCTGCACTTTGAATTCTTCGAACAAGCGGCGCGCAATATTTTTTAACATGCCGTCAAAAATGAGGGTCGCGACTTCGGGGCGGATGAAGTTGAACACGACGATGTTGTCGCCGATGCGGTTGAGCAGTTCCGGGCGCGACAGTTTATATTTGAAATAATTGCCGATTTCTTCGCGCACATTTTTTTCCACGGTCTCGTAGGCATCCCCCGGCTTCACATGCTGGATACGGTTGCCCATCTTGTCTTCGACAAAAATGCCGAGGTTGGAAGTGAACACCAGGATGGTCTCGGAAAAATAGGCGGTATCGCCGCGCCCGTCGGTCAGACGACCGTCTTCGAGTATCTGCAAGAATTTGTCCAAGATGCGCGGGTGCGCCTTTTCGATTTCATCGAACAGCACCACCGAGAACGGCTTCTCGCGCACCGAGTTAGTCAGTTCGCCGCCCGCATCGAAGCCGACATAGCCCGGCGGTGCGCCGAGCAGGCGCGCGCTGCTGTGCTCCTCGGCAAACTCGCTCATATCGAAACGCAAGTAGGCTTTTTCGTCGCCGAACACCAGTTGGGTCAGCGTCTTGGCAAGTTCGGTTTTGCCGACACCGGTCGGCCCGGCAAAAAACAGCACGCCGCGCGGGCGACTACCACCGGATCTCGCCTGTGCGCCGGTCATGCCCATGACCGAGCGTTTCAAGATATCGAGCGTTTTCACCACGGCGGGATGCTGGCCTTTGACGCGGTCTTCGATGAAGGGCTGCGCGTTGCTGATTTTTTCGCGCAGGTAGTCCTTGCGCCACGGGTTATCCAGCGCCCCCACTTTATAGCAGCGCACCGCATCATCGATGTCGCTGATACCCAGCCCGCTGCGGTCGGCCAGCTCGGTGATGTCCGACAAGGCGGAGAGCGTCATGCCTTCGGTGCCGTCGGCAAGGCGCTTCACAAATTTTTCGCGGGCAGGCAAGGCGGCTTGCGCATAGCCGGCAAACAAAGGCGCCAGTTGCTGCGCGGCGGCCTGGCGCATCTCGTAATCCGGCTTGCCGATGATCAGGCTGGCGACGCGCTCGCTATCCAGCGTGTACCACGAAGGCAGATCTTGCGCGCGATTGACCAGCCACAACACCGGGTTATAGAGAGGCTTACCGCCGCCTTCTGTTGGAACAATAGGCGCGGCATTCAAGGCCAGCTTTTCGGCGGCGACAAAAAAGCGATGCTCGCCTTCGGCCAGATGATCGGCCTGGCGGGTGATACGCGACGCAAAATCCACCACCAGCGCGCAACGCGCTTCGCGCAGCGTCACCAGCGTCTTCATGATATTGGTCAAAGTCTCCAGGCTCACCAGCTGGCAACCGGATTTCAACTTCAGCTCGAACAATTTTTCGGCCAATTCGCGAGTGCCTGGCTCGTCGGGGTAAACGCGCAATCCATCCGCCGGGTCGTAAACCAGCAGGAAACGGTAATCTTTCGCTTTCAGTGTTTCCCATACCGCGCGTATCAACGGTACCAGCGTCGGGCCTGTGGAAAGCGACGCGAGAAAGTTGTCGTGGATGCTGCCCGATACGACAAATTGCGAACGGATGGCGAGCAGGCGCTCGAAATCGGTGAGCCAACGCGATGCGGGTAGAGTCATTTGATTTCCCGTGTCTGAAATTTGTTAGTGCGGAGGGCCTCGTCCCCATCTGCAAACTGGGGCAGTTTGGCTTTATGCACCAACTGTACCGGCAACTCGCCCGCCTCAAGGCGACGCGTCACATTCAGGTGGATGCCGCGTATATCCAGTGCTTGCAGCAGCGCGGGGAACTCCGCGCACCAGCGGTCTTCCGCCAGATGATCCAGCACACTACGCTCGTTATTGGCTTCATCCACCGCCCGGATCACGTTGAAGTTGGTCGTGCCAGCCCGTGCATCGACGCGCATGCGCACCATGTAATTGTCCCAGCCCTGACGGCGGAAATGCACCACGCCACCTTCGACAAACAAGGTGCTGGAGACATCCTCCACCTGATAGCCCAAATCTTGCAGCGATTGCTGCAACACCAGCGCTGAAGCTTCCTGAACCGCTTGCGATTGCACCGACTCGACGCGTTTCTGGATGCGCAGGCGCAGTTCGTTGGTCAGCAATTGCGCCCGCTCGGTATCCATGAAAGGTGCATCGCTGATTTCTTGCGCAACGCTGGCGATTTCTTCGGGCATCTCGCCCAGATGTGCGATACGCGCCAGCAGGCGCTGCACGGCGGTTTGGCTACCCGCTCCGGCAGCCTCGGCAATAGCGCTATCCAGCGTCAGCTCACCACCAAGATCGTCCATGCGCCGCGCGGATTCGGTGAGCAGGATCGAGCGCAGCTCCTTGACCAGCGCCCGCATCGCGCGCATATAGGCGGCCAGTTGCATCTCGCTATCCGGCCGGGCGGGGCGTGTGGCCGTAACCTTGTCGAGCGCCACATATCGCTGCGCCAGCTTGGCTACCGCATCAAACTCGGCTTCCGCCGCCTTAACCGCCTCCAATAGAGTTTCGCGCCCCATGGCCGCAGCCTCTTTCAGGTCATCTCTCAAACGCTCACGACGCTCGTTCTGTCTGTCACGCAAATTGGCGGCATTCGCATACCCCTCGGCAATTGCCTGAGCAGCCCGAATGGCTGAGCCGGAAAGCATCACGGTTATCGGATCAGCGACAAAAATTGCGGTAGTGGGTCCACTCATGGAAAAATTGGCCCGAATAAAGTTAACCAGAAGTGAAGTTTATGACCCAACGGTACGTTTTTGATTTCTGCTTCCCTAAACCGGACGAGCCGGAACCAAAAAGGTGGCGATTTTCGTAGGTCGGATGAGCGCAGCGTTTCCGACCTACGACGGCACTGACTGCGCCCTCAAGGGGAGAGAGCGTCAGCGAGGAGGCAATTGGAAGGGGATGGAAAAAATGCTGGGGACGTGATTAACGGTATTTTAAAAATTTCCATCTCCCTTCGGTGGGATGGCTGGCTATTTCATCCGTTAATTGCTTGGCTTTGTTGCCTCCGCCCGCAAGCCATACCACAAACCGATCAGCTCGGTTCCCGGTATTGATCCTCCTGCAGCTTCGCCTGCGCTGCCGCCAGACGCGCAATCGGCACGCGCGGCCCCGAGCAAGAGACGTAATTGAGCCCGATGTGATGGCAAAAATGGATCGAGCCGGGATGCCCGCCATGTTCGCCGCAAATTCCCATTTTCAAATCGGGATTGGTTCCACGACCCCTTTCCACCGCCATTTTCATCAACTGCCCTACGCCCTTGATATCCAGCACCTCGAATGGGTTGTCTTCCAGAATGCCGCCCTCGGTGTAAGCGGGAAGGAATTTGTTTTCCGCATCTTCGCGGCTGAAGGAGAACGTCGCCTGGGTCAGGTCGTTGGTGCCAAAGGAGAAGAACTCGGCGGTTTCCGCCATGCGTCCGGCGCGCACGCAGGCACGCACCACTTCCAGCATCGAGCCGAACTTGAATTGCACCTCGATACCGTGCGTCGCTTTCACCTCTTGGTGGATACGCTGCACAAAGCTGTGGATGCGCTTGAGCTCTTCCACGGTGGCCACTTGCGGCACCATAATTTCGGGATAAATTTCGATCCCCTCTTTGGCGCACAAAGCGGCAGCTTCCAGGATCGCCCGGATCTGCATCGAGTAGATTTCCGGGTAGGTGATGCCGAGCCGCACGCCGCGATGCCCAAGCATCGGGTTGACTTCGGCCAGCGCCCTGACTTTCTTCAGGATCACCTCCTTCTTGCTGATCACATCTTCTTCCATGTGTGATTCCTTGAAGGTGCTCAGCCCGCCCATCAGCTTGTTCAGCCCATCCGCATACTGCTGGTAAAGTTTTGGATTGAGCATCTTGAGCGTATCAGGCAACTCTTCCAGGCCGTCGATGGTGTCGCGCAACTGGTGCAGGTGGGCGATTTCCAGCTCGAGCTGCGCGGCGGTGGGCAGGAATTCGTGCATCGGCGGATCGAGCAGGCGCACCGTGACCGGCAGCCCCTTCATCGCCTTGAAGATACCCTTGAAGTCGGCGCGTTGAATCGGCAGCAGGCGATCCAGCGCGGCCTGGCGATCTTCCTTGGTTTCGGCCAGGATCATTTCCTGCACGATCGGCAAGCGATCGGTGCTGTTGAACATGCGCTCGGTACGGCACAGGCCGATGCCCATCGCACCGAACTCGCGCGCGCGCGCGGCATCGCTTGGAGTGTCGGCGTTCGCCATCACCTTGAGCCTCGCCACCTCGTCCGCCCAGGCCAGCAGGATGGCCATTTCCTCGGAAAACTCGGCTTCCACCGTCGGGACTTCACCGGCATAAACATGGCCGGTGCCGCCATCGATAGTGATGACATCGCCTTCCTGCAAGGTAGTTTCACCGATCTGCGCATTGCGCAAATGATCGTTGATCACGATCTGGTCGCAACCCGAGACGCAAGGCTTGCCCATGCCACGCGCCACCACGGCAGCGTGGGAGGTCTTGCCGCCACGGCTGGTCAGAATGCCCTGCGCCTGGAAGAAGCCGTGAATATCTTCCGGCTTGGTTTCCTCGCGTACCAGGATGATTTTTTCGCCGGCGCGACCGCGCGCTTCGGCGGTGTCGGCATCGAACACGATTTTACCGGAGGCCGCGCCGGGCGAAGCCGGCAGTCCCTGCGCCAGCGATTTGCCATGAAAATTCGGCGCCAGTTGCGGAACCAATAATTGTTCGAGAATCGCGGGCTCGACACGCAGCAATGCGCGCTCTTTGGAAATCAGCCCCTCGTTAAACATTTCCACCGAAGTGCGTACCATGCCGCGCGCGTTCATTTTTCCGTTGCGCGTTTGCAGGCAATACAGGACGCCTTTCTCGATGGTGAACTCGAAATCCTGCACTTCGTGATAATGCGATTCCAGCCGGTTGTGCAGTATTGTCAACTGGCGGTAAATCTCCGGCATTTCCTGCTCCATCTCGGCAATCGCCTTGGGCGTGCGAATGCCCGCCACCACATCCTCACCTTGCGCGTTGACCAGGTATTCTCCATAGATCAGGTTCTCGCCGGTGCCAGGGTTGCGCGTGAAACCCACGCCGGTACCGGAATCGTTGCCCATGTTGCCGAACACCATGGTGCAGATGTTCACCGCCGTGCCGCTGGCCTGATCCTTGGTGATCCTGAACTGCCTGCGGTAGTCCACCGCGCGCTTGCCCATCCAGGAGCGGAATACCGCGCCCACCGAAATCTCCAGTTGTTCGTAAGGATCTTGCGGAAACGGTTTGCCGGTCTGCTTCTGAACAATGGCCAAAAATTCACCGGTCAGTTCCTTCAGATGCTCGACGCTCAAATCCACGTCCAGCGGTGCGCCATATTTGCGCTTGATCGCGGCCATGCGCTCGTCGAAATGCTCGTCGCCGATGTTGAGCGCGATCTTGCCGAACAACTGGATGAAACGGCGATAGGCATCATAGGCAAAGCGCGCGTTATCGGTCTGCTTGATCAAGCCTTGCAGCGAAGTTTCGTTGAGGCCCAGATTGAGAATGGTATCCATCATGCCCGGCATGGACATGGACGAGCCGGAACGCACCGACACGAGCAGCGGGTTTTCGCCGCTGCCGAAACCCTTGCCGGTTTTCTTTTCCAGCGCCAGCATGTAAACCTTGATGTCCGCCATCAAGCCGTCCGGCAACTTGTTTTTCTCCAGATATGCGTTACAGGCATCGGTGGTGATAGTGAAGCCGGGCGGCACATTCAGGCCGATCTGGGTCATTTCGCACAGGTTCGCACCCTTGCCGCCCAGCAGCATCTTGTTCTTGCCATCGCCCTCTTCGAACGAATAAATAAATTTCTTATCGCTACCCATGACACCCCCTGTTTAAAATTCGCTTGTTGTTGAACGCCGCGCAATTCATCAATCTACAATTCATCACTCTACCCGGGCAGAGTGAGCACATGGCACACCCTGCTCGCCGAGATTATGCGTCAGTTGCATCCTTCTTGGCACTACCTTCTGCGCCGCTCGCCAAATGCTCGAAAATCGCAAAATGCTTGCGCAATTCTTTGTCGTAGAACGCCACGGTTTCCCCGCTGTCGCCATCCATGGTTTTCACCAGGCCACGGAAACGCGGTTCGTTCCCGACGAACTCACGGAAGGATACGGAAGGTTTCTGCGAATCCAGCGACAACGGATTTTTGCCTTCGTCCTCGCGGCGCGGGTCGTAACGGTATAGCGGCCAATGGCCGGTATTGACCGCCAGCTCCTGCTGATGATGCTGCTTGGCCATGTCGTAGCCGTGCTCGACGCATGGACTGTAGGCGATGATCAGCGATGGGCCGTCGAAGGATTCAGCTTCGATAAAGGTCTTCAGCGTATGGATGTCCTTCGCGCCGTAAGAGACGTGAGCCACGTAAACATTGCCGTAGCTCATGGCGATCTGTCCCAGATCCTTCTTGCCGGTCGGCTTGCCACCGGCGGCAAACTTGGCCGTGGCGCCGCGCGGCGTAGCCTTGGAGCACTGCCCGCCGGTATTGGAATAGACCTCGGTATCGAGCACCAGAATGTTGACGTTGCGCCCCGAAGCCAGCACGTGATCCAGCCCGCCGAAGCCGATGTCGTAAGCCCATCCGTCGCCGCCGATGATCCACACGCTCTTCTTCGCCAGATATTCGGCAATGCTTGCCAGTTGCCGCGCCTCGGCGCTATTGATGCCTGCCAGCGCCTTGTTTAACTGTTCGATGCGTTCGCGCTGCGCGAAGATGCCCGCCTCGGTGGATTGGTCAGCATTGAGGATGGAATCGGCCAATTCTGCACCGACTTTATCTTTCATCTGCACCAATAATTCGCGGGCATGTTCGACGTGCTTGTCGATGCTGACGCGGTAGCCCAAGCCGAATTCGGCATTGTCCTCGAACAGCGAATTCGACCATGCCGGGCCGCGCCCTTCGTTGTTCTTGCTGTACGGCGTAGTGGGCAGGTTGCCGCCGTAGATCGAGGTACAGCCGGTAGCGTTAGCCACCATCATGCGGTCGCCGAACAACTGGGTTGCCAGCTTGATATAGGGGGTTTCGCCGCAACCGACGCAGGCTGAGGAAAACTCGAACAGCGGCTGCAACATCATCGCGCCCTTGATAGTAGAGGTGCGCAGCTTGGTGCGGTCGAATTCCGGCAGTTTGAGGAAAAACTCGAAGTTTTCTCTCTCCTGATCGCGCAGCGGCACGATGTCGCGCATGTTGAGCGCCCTGTAGTTCGGGTCGGTCTTGGATATCGCCGGGCAGATGTCGACGCACAGCGTGCAGCCGGTGCAATCCTCCGGCGCCACCTGATAGCTGACGTGCATGCCCTGCTCGAATTCCTTGCCCTTGATCTGGATATGCTTGAAGGTCGGCGGCGCGTCCTTGGTCAGATCGACGGAAAACACCTTGGAACGGATCGCGGTATGCGGGCAGACCAGCGCGCATTTGCCGCAGTAGATACACAACTCTTCGTCCCATACCGGAATTTCCAGCGCCAGATTGCGCTTGTCCCAGATCGCCGTGCCTGTAGGCCAGGTGCCATCGGGGGGAAACACCGACACCGGCAGCAGATCGCCGCGCCCGGCCATGATCTCGGCGGTGACGCGCTTGACGAAATCCGGCGCGTGCGCGCCCACCGGTTCGGGCATTTCGAAATCGCTGGTGGCGGTGGCGGGGATGCTCACCTTGTGCAGGTTGGCGAGCGTTTCGTCGATCGCCTTCCAGTTGGCTTCCACCACTTCCTTGCCCTTTTTGCTGTAGGATTTTTCGGCGGCAGACTTGATCTTTTCGATCGCCAGTTCGCGCGGCAGTACGCCGGAAATGGCGAAGAAACAGGTCTGCATGATGGTGTTGATGCGGCTGCCCATGCCGGTCGCCCTGGCGATCGCATAGGCATCGATTGCGTAGAACTCGATTTTCTTGTCGATGATCTGCTGCTGCATCTTGCGCGTCAGGGTGTTCCACACCTTGTCATGCGACACTAGAGTATTGATCAGAAACACCGCACCCTCGGCGGCATAATCCAGCATTTCATAACGCTCAAGAAACACCGGCTGATGGCAGCCGATGAAATTGGCGTCGTTGTTGCCGATCAAGTAGGGCGAGTGTATCGCCTTGGGCGAGAAACGCAGATGGGAGACCGTCCCCGCGCCAGCCTTTTTCGAGTCGTAAACGAAATAGCCCTGGGCGTACAGCTCGGTTTCTTCGCCCATGATCTTGATGGTGTTCTTGTTGGCGCCCACCGTACCGTCCGAACCCAGGCCATAGAACAGGCAACGGTTTACGCCGCGACCGGCATCGTTGCGGAAATTTGCATCCCACTTCAAGCTGGTGTGGGTCAGGTCGTCGTTAATGCCGATGGTGAAGTGATTTTTCGGCTGGTCTTTTTTCAGTTCGTCGAACACACCCTTGATCATGCCCGGCGTGAACTCCTTGGAGGACAGGCCGTAGCGCCCGCCGACCACGCGCGGCATGGTCGCGCCATTGGCTGCACCGGCAGTGAAGGCTTCGGCAATTGCTGTCACCACGTCCTTGTACAACGGCTCGCCGTCCGCACCGGGCTCTTTGGTGCGATCCAAAACGGCGATACGTTTCGCCGTAACCGGTATAGCCTTGAGCAATTCGGCGGCGGCAAAGGGGCGGTACAGGCGCACCTTCACGATGCCGACTTTTTCGCCGTGGGCGACCAAGTGCTCGACCGTTTCCTCGGCCGCATCCGCGCCCGAACCCATCAGGATTACTACCCGCTCGGCATCCGCTGCGCCAACATATTCATATAGTTTGTACTGGCGACCGGTAAGTTTGGCGAATTTGTCCATCGCCTTTTGCACGATACCGGGCATCGCGTCGTAATAAGGGTTAACCGTCTCGCGTGCCTGGAAATACACGTCCGGGTTTTGCGCCGTGCCGCGCAGCACCGGATGGTCGGGTGTCAGCGCGCGGGCGCGGTGGGCAAACACCAGCTTGTCATCGATCATTTCGCGCACCACATCCAGCGGCACCTGCTCGACCTTAGCCACCTCGTGAGAGGTACGGAAACCGTCGAAGAAATGCAGGATCGGCACGCGCGCTTCCAGCGTTGCTGCCTGGGCGATCAGCGCCATGTCCATGGCTTCCTGCACCGAATTGGACGAAAGGAAGGCAAAGCCGGTGGAGCGCGCCGACATCACGTCGCTATGATCGCCAAAAATCGACAACCCCTGCGCCGCCAGCGAGCGTGCCGCCACATGCATGACGAATGATGTCAGCTCACCGGCGATCTTGTACATATTGGGGATCATCAGCAGCAGCCCCTGCGAGGCGGTAAAGGTGGTCGTCAGGGAACCGCTCTGCAATGCCCCATGCACCGTGCCGGCCGCACCACCCTCGCTCTGCATGGTGATAACCTCGGGAACCGTGCCCCACAGATTGGGCGTTCCCTCTGCCGACCAGGCATCGGAATATTCGCCCATTGGCGAGGACGGTGTGATCGGATAAATTGCAATTACCTCGTTGGTCAGGTGGGCAATATAGGCGGCGGCCTCATTCCCGTCGATCGTAACCATTTGCGCTTGATGCATTGAAAAACTCCTTCAGTCAGAATATAAAACGTGCCCGGTTACCCGGAAATATCCAGTATGGGTTTAACCCAAAAAATTCATAAATTTTGCGTGTGCTACACAGAGCCCGAGTAATGGGCGATGAGGCCACCTGATATATGCAAATCCCAGTTAATTGAACCGTTAGCAGGCACACAGCCTCACGGCAGAACGGCGGAAATCGCGTACTGCCCGCTGGGTAAAACAAAATTCTGGAAATGCCAGAATTTGCTACCGGCAAACAACTACCACAACCAGAGTTCCTGTATCAAACCAGAACTCTTTTTATCAAAATACCCGCAGAACCGCAGCTATCCAACTCAGGCAAGCCAGACAGGCACCAAAGGTATATATTCTATATCAACTATTTGCGCTGCGAATATTTGCGCCGTGAATTTTTTACGAACAACCGCCCGCATCACCTTCTCGCCTTCGCCGCAAGCTAACAATAACGTAATACTACAACATCAATCGGCGTTTTGTCTGTCGCCCGAAGTATTTGATGCCACCAACTAACGTGATGGCATTAGCCACCCCTACGCCGGGCGAGCCGTAACCAAAAAGGTGGCGGTTTTCGTAGGTTGAAAAGTATGCCCTGAGCCTGCCGAAGGGTCATAGGTTAACGCTGCGCTCATCCGACCTTATATGATCGAATTTAATGAAATGCTGCATAGGAGGTTAAGTAAAGTTTTTCGTTTCACCGGAAAGGCCGTCCCGACCTGAGGACTGGCTTTTAACCAGAGCCTGACTTAGATTAGCCTCCCGCCCTATTCGTCCATACCGTGGAGTATCTGAGGCCAAGAGCCTGCATACACAAGGAAGGTAGGTGCATATCCAGGGTCGGGAAACCAGTGGATAGTTTACTTTCTTTTTTAACCTTACGGATAAACATCATGACCATTCAATCTAAAAAATTGTTCAAAAATCCAAAACCACTCTTCGCCGGAATTGATGTCGGTGCAGAGGAATTGATTCTCTTCATCCGCAAGAACGACACCTCTTGCAAAAAACAGAAATTCGCAAACGCACCAGCCGACCGTGCACGGCTGGTGAAGAAGCTGGTCAATCTGCCCGGCATCATCGTCTGCGAAACCCACCCCCCGGTTCATAAAAGGTACTTTTTACAATTTTTGCACCCCTTGCACATTTTGTGCTTAAAGCCTTGATTTCCTCCCTGCCTGCCCTCAAACTAACGAGCATGGCAGCGGCCACCCCTGATAATGAAACTGCCATGCCCGTTTCCCCCTATCCAACTTCCCCCCGCAAGCGGGGAGAGCGAAGCGAGGGGGGCGGAGCCGGGCAAACGAATCGCTGCGCGAGTTTCACGTTAAACGCATAGATCGAAAGGGAGGTAGCTATGTCTTCCATCCGTACCCCTGCCGTTGCAGGACTGTTCTATCCCGCCGATGCACGGCAGCTTGCGCATGACGTGCAACAACTGCTGGCCGCAGCGCTTCCGCAGCATCTGACCCCAAAAGCACTGATCGTCCCGCATGCCGGTTACATCTATTCCGGACCCATCGCGGCGACTGCCTACGCTACGCTTCAACCCATTGCCGCGCGCATCCGCCGGGTGGTGTTGCTCGGCCCCACCCACCGCGTCGCGGTGCGCGGCTTGGCGCTGCCCGGCGCGGAGGCCTTCGATACGCCGCTGGGGCGGATCATGCTGGACGCGGCGGCGGCTCGCAGTATCGCCCATCTGCCACAGGTGACCGTCAGCGCCCAGGCGCATGCGCTGGAACATTCGCTGGAAGTGCAACTGCCGTTCCTGCAAAGCGTGCTGACGGATTTCACCCTGCTGCCGCTGGCAGTCGGCATGGCAACACCCGAAGAAGTCGCCGAAGTGCTGGAAGCGCTGTGGGGTGGCGATGAAACGCTGATCGTGATCAGTTCCGACCTGTCGCATTTTTTGCCCTACGCCACCGCACAGCGCGTGGATCACGACACCGTGCAAGCCATTCTCGATCTGCGCCAGCCTATCGACCACGACCAGGCCTGCGGCGGCACGCCGGTCAGCGGCCTGATCGTCGCGGCGCGCCACCACCACCTCACGCCGCATTTGCTCGACTTGCGCAACTCCGGGGACACCGCCGGATCGCCTGACCAGGTGGTGGGTTATGCCGCCCTCGCCTTCACCGAGGAATAAAACATGCCAACTGAACGGGGAAAGCTATTGCTGCCGATTGCACGCGCCGCGATTTCGTGCGCCTTGGGCGTGCCCAGGGCGGCAGATGAAACCGCGCCCTGGCTGGCCGAGCCAGGCGCATGTTTTGTCACGCTCACGCAAAACGGCGAACTGCGCGGCTGCATCGGCACGCTGCAAGCGTATCGGCCCTTGCTCGCCGATGTCAAAAGCAATGCCGTATCCGCCGCCTTGCGCGATCCGCGTTTTATGCCGTTAAGCGTCGCGGAGCTCGATATCACCACAATTGAAGTCTCGCTGCTCTCGCCGACCACTACGATGGAGGTTCGTGACGAGGCCGATGCGCTGGCGCAACTGCGCCCCGGCGTAGACGGAATCGTGTTCGAATACGGCAACTATCGCAGCACCTTCCTGCCGCAGGTGTGGGAGCAGTTGCCCCAGCCCCGCCAGTTCATGGCACATCTCAGGCGCAAGGCCGGGCTGCCCGATGACTTCTGGGCCGAGGGCGTGAAGCTGTCGCGCTATACGGTGACCAAATGGAGCGAGGAGCATTGACCCAAATGAACATTGACCCAGGGGAGCATTTAAATGGACGAACCGATCAGCATTGAAGAGCAGTATCCGGCCAAATACTGGCACTTGCTGGACGACGGGCGCATCCAATGCGACCTGTGCCCGCGCGACTGCAAGCTGCGCGAAGGACAGCGCGGCGCATGTTTCGTGCGCGGCCGTATCCATGATGCGATGGTGCTCACCACCTATGGGCGCAGTTCCGGCTTTTGCGTCGATCCCATCGAGAAGAAGCCGCTCAACCATTTTTATCCGGGCAGCAGCATTTTTTCGTTCGGCACGGCGGGCTGCAATCTCGCCTGTAAGTTCTGCCAGAACTGGGACATTTCCAAATCGCGCAGCTTCGACAAACTCGCCGACCAGGCCAGCCCGCAAGCCATCGCGCGCGCCGCCGCCGAGCATGGCTGCAAGAGCGTCGCGTTCACTTACAACGATCCGGTGATCTTCGCCGAATACGCGATGGACACCGCCGATGCCTGCCACGAATTCGGCATCCAGACCGTCGCGGTCACGGCGGGCTACATCCACGAACAGGCGCGCCGCGAATTCTTCGCCAAAATGGACGCCGCCAATGTCGACCTCAAGGGGTTCACCGACGAGTTTTATGTCAAGCTGTGCGGCGCGCATCTGCAACCGATACTGGACACGCTCAAATACCTGCGCCAGGAAACCGATGTCTGGGTGGAGCTGACCACGCTGCTGATTCCCGGCCACAACGATTCGGCTGAAGAAATCGGCAAGATGAGCGAATGGATCGTCAAGGAACTCGGGGCGGGCGTGCCGTTGCATTTCAGCGCATTCCACCCCGACTACAAAATGGCCGATGTCCCCGCTACCCCGCTGGAAACGCTGATACAGGCGCGGAAAATCGCCCAGGCTGCGGGGCTGCGCTATGTCTATACCGGCAACGTGCATAACCGCGAAGGGGACACCACCTGGTGCCCATCATGCGGCAGCGCGCTGATCGCGCGCGACTGGTATGAAATCAACCAATACCGCCTCACGCCCGACGGTCACTGCCCGGATTGCCATGCGAAAATCGCCGGGCGCTTCGAAAAATTTACCCAGGCATTCGGCGCGCGCCGCATTCCCATCGTGATGGGAGGCCAATTGTGACAGGAGGATTGCCGTGAGCGCCGGGCAAGTTCCGGCAGACAATGCCCGGCCCGATGGCGATCTGATCCTGCCGCCCTCTGCAACGGGTGTGGTGCTGTTCGCCCACGGCAGCTGCCGCTTCAGCCCGCACAATATCTTTGTCGCCGAAGCGCTGCACCTGTAAGGCACATTTCGGGATAATGAGCGCCCTGATTCAATATTCCACATCGATGAAAAGGTAAAAAATGAAGCGTTTGATCATGCATTTGCTGTTAGTTTGTATGTGTTCGTTTGCGCCGGCCGAGTCATCCGCCGACCCGCTATCAGACGCGGGGAACGCCTTCGCTGAAGGCGATTATGCGAAAGCGGCAGGTTTATACAGGCCTCTGGCCGAACAAGGCTATGCCGAGGCGCGGCTTGTACTGGGAACCCTGTATGACATCGGGCTGGGTGTCGCACAGGATTACGCTGAAGCAATAAAATGGTACCGGCTGGCAGCGGAACAGGGAAATGCCAAGGCTCAATCAAAGCTAGGGTCGATGTATGACATCGGACTGGCTGTTCATCAGGACAAACTGGAGGCGGCAAAGTGGTGGCGGCTGGCCGCAGAAAATGGTGATGCTGTTGCACAACTCAACCTGGGGTCGATGTATGACCGTGGCAAAGAGGTTGCTCAGGATTCCAAAGAAGCAGTCAATTGGTACCGGCTGTCAGCGGAACAGGGGAATGCTTTTGCGCAGGAAAAACTGGGTTGGAAATACGCCTCGGGAGAAGGTGTTCCCCAAGATGATGTGCTGGCGCATATGTGGTTCAATATCGCGGCTAACGATAAATCTGCCGCCGGGCGAAGCGTCGCCATCGGGCAACGCGATTACATTGCCTCGCGCATGACCGCGCAGCAAATCGCCAAGGCGCGTGACCTTGCCAGAAAATGCGCTGCCAAAAAATTCAAGGGGTGCTAGCGAAGAGTGGGTTACTGGGCCATGCCATTACTCGCTACGCGCTTCCTCCTCCTGCTCGCCAAAAACATCGCCCAGCAACCTGGCTGCGGTCTGCGCCAGCAGCGCAACATCCAGGGTGCCGATACACTGCTCGGCCATATCAATCCCTTCGAAAACGGAAGGCCGCTCGCTCTCGACCAGTTCCCATATGCCGGTATCATCGCCTCTTTTCCTGACTGCCACCAATTCTTCAATGGCCCTGTCCAGCGTTTCAAGCGCCAGGGGAATTTTTGTCTTTTTTTGTTCGAGCGCCGAGCGGACAACCGAAATAGCTGCCGCCAAACGACTGAAAGCCATGACATTAAACTGCCCAAGACAGGCTGCCTGATAAGCGGTATGCATATCCATCGCATAAATATCCTTCAGGCCTTGTGTGACGGGGACGCGCAATGGGGATTTTTTTCTCATGGGTATTTGTCTTTAAGTTTTAATAATATTTTGTATCTACTCAGGTCGAAAAACTCCCCGCCAGATACCAACGTCCAACCACTCCTGCGCGCCGAGTGCTTCGCTTCCCACCTTTTTCAAAGGGGGTATCACCCCCCTCCCATCCTTCCTCATACAAGGGGAATGGGACTGGCGTTGTGGCAATTTTCAAGCATACCTTCGACCTAATCAGTTGCCACTCGCAAACAAAAACTCCCGCCGTATGCGGGAGTTTTTGTTCGTGTGCCCCATGCGCATTAATGCAACAGCAAGGATTGTTGCACCGACACCGCACAAATTGACATCAGCGCGCCGGGCAGCAGACCAAGCAGCAATACGCCGAGCCCGTTCACGCTCATCAGCAAGACAGTATCCGATCCGACGGCGATCGGCGCGTGGCTTTCCGGTGTGTCGAAATACATCAGCTTGACGATGCGCAGGTAATAAAACGCGCCGATCAGCGAGAGCAATACCGCGACGACAGCCAGCCAGATATGCCCCGCCTGCACCACGGCGTTCAGCACCGAAAATTTCGCGTAAAAGCCGACGGTGGGCGGCACGCCGGCCATCGAGAACATCAGCAGCAGCATCAGGAAAGCGAGCCACGGGCTGCGCTGGTTGAGCCCCTTGAAGTCGTCGAGGCTGTCGGCCTCGAAGCCTTCGCGCGACAGCAGCATGATCATGCCGAACGCGCCGAGCGACATCAGCACATAAATCACGGTATAGAACATCGCTGCCCCGTAGCCTTCGACGTTGCCGCTCAGCAAGCCGAGCAGCATGAAACCCATGTGTGCGATGGTGGAGTAGGCGAACATGCGCTTGAGGTTGGTCTGTGCAATCGCGGTAAGGTTGCCGATGGCCATGGAGGCGACGGCAAGGATGATCAGCATGCCCGACCAGTGCTGCACCAGCGGTTGCAGGCCCTCGACCAGAATACGCGCAACAAAGGCGAAGGCGGCGAGTTTGGGCGCGGAACCGATCAGCATGGTCATCGCGGTAGGTGCACCGTGGTACACGTCAGGCACCCACATGTGGAACGGCACGGCGCCAAGCTTGAAGGCCAGCCCGGAGACCACGAACACCAGGCCGAACACCAGCAGGTTCTTGTCCGCCGCACCGGTCTGAATCGCGTTGGCCACCGCACCCAATTCCAGCGAGCCGGTCGCGCCGTACAGCATGGACATACCATACAGCAGCAAGCCGGAGGCCAGCGCGCCGAGAATGAAATATTTCATCGCGGCTTCGGTGGCGACAGCGGAATCGCGCTGCAACGCGACCATCGCGTACAGGCTCAGCGATAGCAGTTCCAAGCCGAGATACAGGGTGAGGAAGTGGTTGGCGGAAATCATCACCATCATGCCGAGCGTGGCGAACAGGGTCAACACCATGAATTCTCCGCTGAACAGGCCGCGCACGGTGAGATATAGCCTTGAATACACCAGCATCATCGATACCGCCAGATAGGCCAGCAGCTTCAACACATCGGCCATCAGGTCGTCCACATACATGCCGTTGAAGGCGTACACCACGCCGTTTTCGTGCGTGCCCACGGTAATCAGCGCGCAGCCCAGCAGGGTGAGCTGCACCAGCAGATAGGTAACCAGCCTGCCGCTTTGCTTGATCAGCAGATCCGCGATCAGGATCACACACGCCATGACCAGCAGAAAAATTTCAGCTGCAGCCGGCATCAAATTCGTCATCAAATCCATATACACCTCAAAATCAATCTGTAGGGTGGGCACGTTTTCTGTGCCCACGCAGAAATATCATTCACTGACCGCGTGGGCACAAAAGCGTGCCCACCCTACCAACATCACGGCAGCTTGGAACGCGCCACATGCACCAGCAGGTCGTTCACCGACACATGCATGATTTCGCTGAACGGCAGCGGGTACAGCCCCATACCCAGCACGGTAACCGCGAGGATCGTGAAGATCGCTTTTTCGCGCAGCGTCAGGTCGGTGAGCTCGGCGACATGGTGGTTGGCCACCGCGCCGAAAATCACGCGCTTGTACATCCACAGCGTGTAGGCCGCGCCAAAGATCAGCGTGGTTCCGGCCGCGAAGGCGTACCAGAAATTCACCTTCACCGCGCCGAGGATCACCATGAATTCGCCGACGAAAGCGCTGGTGCCGGGCAAGCCGCTGTTGGCCATGGCGAACAGCATGAAGAATGCGGCAAACACCGGCATGGTGTTGGCTACGCCGCCGTAATCGGCGATGTTGCGCGAATGCATGCGGTCATACAGCACGCCGATGCACAGGAACAGCGCGCCGGCGACAAAGCCGTGCGAAACCATTTGCAGCAGCGCGCCTTCCATGCCGTAGGCGTTGAAAATGAAGAAGCCCAGCGTGACGAAGCCCATGTGCGAAATCGAGGAATACGCCACCAGCTTCTTCATGTCGGTCTGCATCAGCGCCACCAGGCCGATGTACACCACGGCGATCAGCGACAGCGCGATCATCACACCGGACAAATAATGGCTGGCGTCCGGCGCTATCGGCATGGAGAAACGCAGGAAGCCGTAAGCGCCCACCTTCAGCATGATCGCCGCCAGGATCACCGAGCCGCCGGTCGGCGCCTCGACGTGCGCGTCCGGCAACCAGGTGTGTACCGGGAACATCGGCACCTTCACCGCGAATGCGAAAAAGAACGCGATGAAAATCAGGATTTGCGCGGTCATCGGGATGGCGGTCTGATGGAAATCGAGTATCGCGAAACTGCCGCCGGACTGGTTGTACAGGTAAATCAGCGCCACCAGCATCAGCAGCGAGCCGAGCAGGGTGTAGAGAAAAAACTTGACTGCCGCATACACGCGATTCGGCCCGCCCCACACACCGATAATGAGGAACATCGGGATCAGCATGGTTTCCCAGAACACGTAGAACAGGATGGCGTCGAGCGCGGCGAACACGCCGATCATGACACCGGACATAATCAGAAAAGATGCCATGTATTGCGCGACACGCTTTTCGATCACCTGCCACCCGGCCAGCACCACGAGCGGTGTGAAGAAGGCGGTGAGCAGGATGAACAGCAGCGAGATGCCATCTACGCCGACGTGGTAGTGGATGTTGAAGCGCGCGATCCAGCTGTACAGTTCGACGAACTGCATCTCCGAGGTGTCATACGCAAAACCGGTATAAAGCGGAATCGTGACCAGGAAACCGAGCACCGAACCGACCAGCGCAATGATGCGCGCCAGCGGCGCATTTTTGTCGCCGCCAGTGGCCAGCACCAGGATGCCGAACACGATCGGCAGCCAGATTGCAACGCTAATAATGGGTAATCCAAAAATCATGCTGTTGTTCCTTTACTTTAATTCGACCCCAACCCCCTCCGCCCCCTCGCCAACTCTCCCCCCTTGTCAGGGGGAGGCCAACGCCTCCCCTGACAAGGGGAGGCCGGGAGGGGTTAGTCTTTAAAACCAGTTCCGCACGCTCAGCAGCACGAACACGCCGATGATCATGGAAAATGCATAGTGGTAGATATAACCGGACTGGAGGTGGCGCACCAGGCCGGAGAACATCCCGACCAGTTTCGCCGAGCCGTTCACCATCAATCCGTCAATCAGTTTCACATCGCCAAACTTCCACAGGAAACCGCTCGCGCCGCGCGCGCCGCCGGCAAAGAACCAGTCGTTGAAGCGGTCGAAGTAGTATTTGTTATCGAGCAGAGTGTAGATAAACTGGAATTTCTTCTGGATCGCGGCGGGGATATCGGGGCGTTTCAGGTAGAAAAACGCCGCACTCGCCACGCCGGCAACCGCCAGCCACAACGGCAAGGTGGACAGCGAATGCAACGCCATCACGAATGCGCCGTGGAATTCCGCTTTCAGCTCATGCATTACCGGATGTTGTTCGGAGATGAAAATCGCGTCACCGAAATAGCCGCCATGCAGCATCGGCTCGATAGCGATGTAGCCGATCAGCACGGAAGGGATGGCCAGCAGGATCAGCGGCAGCGTCACCACCCATGGCGTCTCGTGCGGCTTGCCGCCGTGATGCCCATGATCGTCATGGGCGACAGCATGGTCATCATGCGCATGTGCGTCGTGCGCATCGGCGTGATGTGCGTCGTGCGCGGCATGCCCTGCATCTGCCGAATGATGGCCGTCATGCGGCACCTGGTCATAGCGCTCCTTGCCGTGGAACACCAGAAAGTACATGCGGAACGAGTAGAAGGCGGTGACAAACACGCCCGCCACCACCGCAAAATAGGCGAAACCGGAGCCGGGCAGGTGCGACAGCGCGACCGCCTCGATGATGCTGTCCTTGGAATAAAAACCGGAGAAGAACGGCGTGCCTATCAGTGCCAGCGAGCCGATCAGCGAAGTGATCCAGGTGATCGGCATATATTTTTTCAGGCCGCCCATGTAGCGGATGTCCTGATTGTGGTGCATCGCGATAATTACTGAGCCAGCGGCGAGGAACAGCAGCGCCTTGAAGAAGGCGTGGGTCATCAGGTGGAAGATCGCCACCGAGTAAGCCGATGCGCCGAGCGCCACGGTCATGTAGCCGAGCTGCGACAGCGTGGAATAGGCCACCACGCGCTTGATGTCGTTCTGGATGATGCCGAGGAAGCCCATGAACAGCGCGGTGATCGCGCCGATCACCATCACGAAGGA
>Ga0172380_10001325_pt1 | contig 42720 bp, 54 predicted proteins | sample Leawe162metaG_FD_119747 | JGI IMG/M metagenome (GOLD analysis project Ga0172380, IMG submission 119747) | Leachate microbial communities from a municipal landfill in Southern Ontario, Canada - Leachate well 162 metaG | ecosystem: Engineered > Solid waste > Landfill > Unclassified | place...
GTATAACCGCCATCGCTCTCGGTTTCATCAATCCACATTTCATCGTCCAGCTCTTCAGCCAGCTCGAGAGCTTCATCCAGTGAGCCCGCTTGAATCTTTGCCCGGCCCTTAAAGGTGGTCACAGACTTCCGCACGATTTCGAACACTTCGAGTTTGTTGCCACTCTTACGAATCGCATCACGGCAAGCGGTCACGAAATCTCGAGCCTCTTCATACCATGCAAACTTGAAAACTTTTTCAGTGCCAGCTTCAGTCACTACCGTCACACAATTCCACTCTCCTTGTCCGGTCCAGATTACTTGAGTGTCGAGCAGTCCACCGAGCTTGATGCTCTTAATGTCAGCCGGTACGGTTTGTTTAGTAGCCATACGCCATGTAAAAATTATGGTCAGCGATGCCAGCTCCAATGAAGAGCGACAGCATCACGATACCGATGAGTAAAGGTTTAACGATTGCCAACTGTCGAGCACGTGCCCGATGTCGAGCGGTTGCGAGTGGTCCCCGCATGTAACTATTGTGATTCATAGTTGATATTTATTATCGCCGGGGCTAATTGCCCGACTTCCTATATAGTGTATATCAATGTCATGTTATTGTCAACATATTATAGAGCGTCTGGGGATAGCCAAAATACGGTGTATATCATAGGCCCCAGCTGATTCGAGATATCGTCTGTGGATAACTTTTCGATGCTGTCATGTTGGTGTCATGTATCAGGTGGCTCAATTCAAATCGCTCTCAGGTCAATTTTGAGCCTCGTTTTTTCGTCCCGCTGTCCGTTGTGATGTAGTGCTCTTCAGCTGTCGCCTGGCATCTAGTGGGCTGGTGGGACCATGTAAAAGATTCGTGAGATGAGGAGAACGAATAAAAGACAATGAAAATACTAGTGATGTGGTTAAATTGTAAAAGATTTGCTGAGAGGTAAGGAAGGAATAAAAGACAATGAAAATACTAGTGATGTTCTGAGTTTGTATTGTTTAAAGTATATATTTATTGATTGTATTACATGAGAGAATAGAATATATAGAGATTCAACATTATACCACACTTTATTATACAACACTTTTGAATATGTCAAGAATGGCTTTATAGAGCCTTGTAATTGATGTATATAAAAATCTAAAAAAGTTTTTTAGAGTCACTCAAGGAATGTTTTACAAGGAGGCTCAAAATATGGCTTAAACGCTGGTGCGTAACAGATGCACGATGTTGTCAAGAATGGCTCAAAATAAGAATATCTTGTTTTTTAAGGTCACTCAAGGAATGTTTTACAAATCGATGATTTAACCATATAGAACATTGTTTATTATTCGTGAGCTTTTTTTGCGAGTGACAGGGAATCTTTTACAAGGTGGGGAGAATCGAGAGCGGTGAGATTGGAGGCGTTTCCCCACTAAACCATAAAAGTCTAAAAAGCACAATACCACGATATAAATCGCCTCAAGGAATCTTTTACAAGGTAGTATAGTGCCACTTGTAAAAGATAGGGGCCTTTAAATCGATTATAGGGCCTTGCTTTACCTGGTCCCGGCTGATTCGTGGCTGTTATACCGTGGACCGGCTGGCCTATGGTGCATGGTACGTGGTGCATATGGGCATCATGTCAACATTGTAGGGGTTATATATATAGGGGGTTCGAGCTGTACAATGGGGGTATGTCTGGTGCAACATTTAAATTTCATAATCAAGCCCCCCGGGATACCCCGATGCCCTTAAACGAGTTTGCGGCTGGTTCCCCCCAGGGACCTCATTTTGAAAATGTAGCTGAAAACCATCAGCCGATTGCCGAATCTTTTACAAGTTCAGAAAATTCTGATGAATTACTGAGCGATGCGATCCGTATTGTTACTGAGCAGGGTAAGGCTTCAACCTCTTTTTTGCAGCGAAAATTAATGATTGGCTACAGTAGAGCTGCCCGGCTGATGGATATACTCGAGAATATTGGTATTATCGGCCCCCAGGTTGGCGTTGAGCCACGTACTGTAATCTCCTCGACCCCCGTGAGCCAGTCCCACCAGGAGCCGCAAGCCCACGGCGGATCGCTTACTCGGAATGAGGCTCCAGTTGTAGTGAGCATCGAAAGTTCTCCGGCTGAAATCCCGGCGATTTCTCAGGTGGTTGGGCCAGGCGAATATCATCCCGGCTACGCTGAGCAGATGGTCCGGTACTTCGACAAGCCGAAGGTGAAGAAAATTTATGATACCTACACTTGGAAATCGGGAGCCGTGAGTGAGAAGGAGCGATTCGTACCGGCTACCCCTCCCCACTTCAGCGAGTTTGCACGATCGATCGGTGTGACCACCCGGACCTTAAAGCGATGGGCTGCTCAGCATGAGGAGTTCCGAGAGGCATATATTACGTGTGAGGAAATTTACGAAGAGTTTTTGATCGAGAATGGTTTGACTGGAGCCTATGGTGCGATTGCGATGAAGTTCGTGGCTGTCAATAAGACGAAGATGAAAGATAAAGTGGTTACGGAGAATCAGCACGTTGATATCAATAAGGTCCTGGACCAAATTGCAGCCGGTAACTTGAAGCCAGGCGGTCAGCTGGAGCTCCAGGGTTCGGACTATTAATACATCGGTATCATGGAATCTTCACTTATTCAAAATAACTTCAAACGAAACAATCATGCGACATTTTTTAATGGCGGTTCTTCTGCCGTTGACACGCCTAGTGTTGATTTATCACAACTGGAGACGCAAGCAGCCGGTGTTAACCTGGAAGAAAGTCAGCCGGAGACTATCGTTACAGGAAATGTTGCTGCTGGCATACGTGTTTCACCTCATAGCGGCGGCGATGCTGTTGCTGTGCCTCGGGTGGATAGTATTCCGAATGATGCTGTCGTAAATACGTTTGGGAAATATGTCGTACCGATTGCCAGTACCGACTATGAAGGACTCGAGAAACTAGATCCCCGGTTGGCGGATCGGGTTTGGCGTTTAAATAATTTGTATTGGGTGGTAGATGAGGACGGAAACCTGATGCAGTTTAAGTTGCGACCGGCTCAGATCTACCTGATGGAGAACATGCACTATAAGAATATTATTCTTAAGGCTCGGCAGCTGGGATTCACGACATTCATTTGTATCTTCATGTTGGACTATGCTCTGTTCAATAAAAATAAATCGCTCGGTATTGTGGCTCACACCAAAGACGATGCGAGTGTGATCTTCCGTAAAGTAAAAATAGCATGGGACAATTTCCCGGTGCACTTGAAGGAATACTTCAAGCTCACTACTACCAGTGATTCGACAACGGAGTATCAATTTACGAATGGTTCAGTGATGCGTGTATCGACATCACTTCGTTCCGGTACATACCAGATGGTTTTGATTACGGAGTTCGGAAAGATCTGTTCACGATTCCCGGAGAAGGCTTCGGAAATCGTTACCGGTACGCTGCCGGCTGTACCGTCTCAAGGTGTCGTGTTCATTGAGTCGACAGCTGAAGGTGAAGAGGGCCACTTCTACGACTACTGCCAGGATGCGATGGAAGCGAAGCGACTCAAGCGAGCTCTCACTCGAAAAGATTTCAAGTTTTTCTTTTTCCCGTGGTATGAAAACCCGGTGAACTTCATCGAAGGAGACGTACCGATCTCAGGCGAGATCGATCAGTACCTCGAGAAGATGCAGCGGCTGGTAAAAGTTACGTTTACCCGGGAGCAAAAGAACTGGTACTACCTGACGAAAAAAGATTTGAAGACGAAGATGCAGCAGGAGCACCCGACCACGCCAGAAGAAGCGTTCCTTACCTCCGGAAACAAACTCTTCAGCGGCGAAATGGTAGATGCTCAGCGTGAGAAGTACATGCGTGAGCCGATCGAGATCGATGGCGACTTCATGATCTACCGGAAGTTCGTCTCATCACACTTGTATGGTCTTGGGGCTGACGTTTCGCAAGGTAGCAAGCGGGATTCGTCAACGATTGTGGTGATTGACTTTACAGCCGGTGAGGTCGTACTCACTTATCGCAGCAACGAGATAGACCCGGTACTGTTCGCTCACGATATTAAGAAGGCGGCACTGATGTACGGCGGATGTATCGCTGCTCCGGAAGCAAACAACGTCGGTATGACTACGTGCGTTACGCTCAATGCAATCTACTCCAACATCTACACTCAGGTCCGGGAAGGATTGCTCGAATCAGTACCATCAAGCAAGCTCGGCTACCTGACCAGCTCATTTACCAAACCGAAATACATGTATGAGCTGAGTGAGGTAATGGAAAACGATGAGCTGCAAGTGCCGGACGAAGGAATCCTACTCGAAGCAAAAAAGTTTAATAAGGAAGATACTCTCGAGATCACAGTCACTGAAAACACCACTCGTCACTTCGACCTTCTGATAGCAGCCGGTATCGCAAATCAGATGAGATCTCATCTCTCTCGAGGCAAGGCTGACCCGGAAGATGTGGCCACGGCCGAACATCGAAGAGAGAAGGTCCGGTCCCAGGGACGTAAAGCATATCGATAATTATTATGGCAACAGCAACATTAAAAAAACAAACATACGAGTGGGCAGCCGATGATCGAGGTCGAGGGGCTAGTACCCCGGCCGGCATTGTTGCGAATTTCAAGAAAAACTTTCTCGAGAAGGAGATTGAGATCGTTCCCGGTTTGATGCACAGCCAATATGAGGTTGTGAAGCGAACTTATTTCTACCAGCACAATCAATTCGAGTCCGGTCCAACCGATGAGAACGGAGATCCAAAATACTTTTACGATTTGGTGACGGACCGTAATGACGATGCGAGTAAGAACATCGATCTCGATACCAGTGACTGCTACATCAAAGCAGTTGACGAAGGTTCATACCTTAAGAGCTGGTTGCTGCGTCGAGAGTTCATGGGCTACGCAAAGGAATCCGGCTTCGGCAAGAAACTTAACGAGCTGGCCGATGATCTCCCAGCGTTCGGTACTGTCGTTTGGAAGAAGATCAAGAATGAGAAGGGCCGAACCGATGTGGAATCGGTTGAACTGATCAACCTGATGAACGACCCGGGCGTAAAAAATCTTAAAGATGGAATCGTGATCGAGAGACATATTCTCACTCAGTCAGACCTCCGCCGGTACAAGTCATGGGACCAAAACGAAGTAACCAAACTCATTAATTCCGGCCAGACAATTGCTCGAGTCGGCTTCCTGGATACCAACCAGTCAGTAATGAACGGAAACTTCGCCACACAGGTTGATGAGTTCACGCCATTCTACGAAGTGTACGAGTATTGGGGAGAGATGCCACGATCGATGTACGAAAAGTACAAGAGAGGAGGTAAGCCACGGGTATACACTCGAGGTCTTCCACCGGTCCAGGAGGCCGGCCGGCCAGGAGCAGCTGGAGCCATCGCTTCACCATACCAGGGCGAACTGAATGACTCGGTATACGTGATGGCGATCGTATCTGGTGTTGATTCTAATGGTCATGAGTGCGTTCTATTCTGCAAGGAAGTCAGCCGGGACCTGTTCCCATACAAAGAGGTTCACTTCCGCCGCCGCAAGGGACGATGGCTCGGAGTCGGTAACTACGAAGCCTGTTTCGATCTTACTGAGAAGGCGAACGAAATTACCAACCGGTACTTCTCATCACTCCGTATTGCACTTCTTCACCTATACCAAACTCGAGACAAGTCTCACGTGAAGAACATGCTCACGGACCTACTGGATGGAGACGTTGTAGTTTCAAAATCTGAAATCGCAATTATTCCAACCGAGATTCGAGGAGCGAGCGATTACCAAAACGAAATGCGGATGATCGAAGCGAAGGCGGACCGGGTATGTAAATCACTCGAGGTGGTGACTGGCCAGAACCTTCCATCGAACACACCATTCAAGCTCGGAGCTCAGCAACTGGTATCAGCAACTAAGTTCTTCGACAAGGTACAGGAGAATATGGGGCTGTTCCTGGAAGGAGTATTCAATGAATGGCTGCTCCAGGACTTCGGCGAGTCACTCACCGAAGAGCACGTACTCGAGATCCTCGATGATGTAGATGATATCGAAATCTACTACGCTGCAAAACGAAAGCTCTTCCAGTATGACGTAATGAAACGCTACATCCTGGAACACAATGAGATGCCGACGACAGAGAACCTCCAACTGGTCGGACAGCTGGTGCAGGACCAAATCAAAAAGTCTCCGAAGCAGATTCGAGTCGAGCGAGAGTATTACACCAACTTCAAATATTCCGTGAAGATGGTTATCACCGGTGAGAATGACCGAAAGAAGGAAAATCTTGATACGCTATCAGAGACATACCAGGTAACAGCTGCGAATCCAGCTGCCCTACAAGATCCTCGGTTGATGAAATTGTTGAATATGGTTCTTGAAGAGAGTGGATACTCACCACTTCAAATCAACGGGATTAACCAGACTCCAACAAACCCTTCTCTGAACCCCGCCAACCAGGGTGGAGGAGGAGCAGATAACGCCTCCCCGGCTGCGAAGGCATTAGCCTCCGCAGGGGTCGATCCGGGGGGTGGGGCAGCAGCACCTGTTGCACCGCAAAGTTAACAGTAATTTCAAGTAGGCATGAAAATAAATCTTGATGAAACAAAAACACGTGCCGTAGCATCATTAATCAACGTCGGTGGTGCTGGTGTAGAGGCTCTCAAAGAGCTCTTCATCGCAGCCGAAGACGAGCTACGTGACGTATGCAACATTGATCCGAAAGGGAACATGGGGCTTCAAGCACTAGCAGCACAGAAGTCGGTTGAGATATTGCTAGAAATCCGCTCACACGTATTTCCGGATTCTGTGAGAATGGAGAAGGGAGCCGGAGGAACTGAGAAAAGAATAAGTCAATGGAGATAGCATTGCAATTTTAAAAAATAAACTATCTCGGGGACTAAACTCCCGGCCGCAAGGCGAAGCTAATGAATAAAATTATGGCTGATGAAAATACTGAGGTACAAAACACCGTTCCCGCTGCAAAGCCGGAAGAAGAAATGACTGCTGATGAACTCGCTGCATTACATGCCGACGAAGACTTCATCGCAAACTTTAAGGACGAAGATAAGGAGGACCCAGCTAAAATGACACAGTTGAATGATGCGATCATCCGATCAGCTCAGACAACCGTTCATCAAAAGCGACACTACCGGGATCTTGCAAAGGCGGGCAAGCCGGCAGCACCAGTAGCCCCTACAACCCCAGCTCCAAAGCCGACGGAGCAGGAAAAGAAGGATGAAAAAAAGATAGATCCTCAAGTCGCAACAGACTTTCGATTGGACCATCCGGAACTCTCGAAGGCACAACAGCTGAAAGTGATTGCTCACGCAGGAGCCTACGGCATACTTCCGGAAGATGCACTCAAGGATCCGCTCATGGTTCAGTACATACAAAGTACCAACACACGGGAGGACGTTGAAGATGCTTCGCCAGCACCGAAACAAGGAGCTGGTACAGGAATTGCGGATCGAGACTGGTCAAACGCAACTCCGGCTGAAATGGAAGCGGCTCGAAATAAGATGCTGTACCCACAAGATTAGCTCAACCCTGGCCGTCTCAAAAATTATTCATTTACCACTAAATATTATTTATGGCCAATACAACCAAAACACAGATCAATAACATCAACTCGTTCTATTCACGGGACCTGTTGATTCGAGTGCAACCGCTTCTTGTGCACAACAAGTTCGGTATGATCAAAGACATTCCGAAGAATAACTCGGACGTTATCAAGTTCCGTCGCTACGCTAACCTAACTGCTGCCACAACTCCACTCGTTGAAGGTGTGACTCCAGCTGGTTCACAGCTCAGCAAGACTGACGTTACCGCAACTCTTAACTGGTACGGTGACTACATTGTTCTTACTGACAAGCTGACGATGGAAACCGAAGATCCAGTGCGTATGGAAACTAACGAGATCCTTGCGGATCAGGCAGCTGATACAGTTGACCAAATCGTTCGTGACATTCTCGTTGCTGGTACTTCAGTAATCTACTCAGGTTCAGGTAACACTCAAAACAGTGAAGTTGCAGCTGGCGATGTTATCACCGCAACCAACGTCGATGTTGCTGAAGAGACACTTAAGGCCAACAAAGCTCGTTTTATGACCAGCTACGTTGATCCATCAACAGGTATCTCAACAGTACCATTGCCACCTTGCTTTATCGGTATCTGTCACGTGTACACAACTAAGACCATCCGAGCTTTCACCGGCTTCACGAAGGTTGAATTGTATGCACAACCAGGTGCACGTATGGAAGGAGAAATCGGTAAGTACGGCAACACTCGATTCATCGAGACAGTAAACGCTAAGGTGTTCACTGGTGCTGGTACTGGATCAATCGACCTGTACGCAACTCTTATTCTTGCGAAGTACGCTTACGGTGTAACTCGTATGAGTGGAGCAGCAATGCAAAACATTGTTAAGCCGCTTGGATCAGGTGGTTCATCTGACCCACTCGATCAACGTGAAACATCAGGATGGAAGGCAAGTCTCACCGCTTGTATCCTCAACGATGCCTTCATGGTTCGTATCGTACACGCTCGAGTTTAACCTCAAGTGACCGGATAGTACGCCGCCGGTGGCCAGGGGGAGGCAGGGCCCCCTAATTATTCACACAATTAATTTAAATTAATTTATGGCAGCAACATCAGTAACACGAAAAATGACCATCGATGATGGTAAGGGCGGATGGGTAGAGTTCGGTACTTTCATTCTCGACGGTGCTTCAATCGCAGCCGGCGGTCAAGGAATTGAAACTGCAACTATTACTGGAGCTAAAGTGGGAGACGCAATCTTCCTTAACGCTCGAGCAATGGAAGACGACTCAGCCGTTGTAGGTGGAAAAATTACAGCGACTGACGAACTATCGATCTACATCAACAGTATGATCGATGCAACCACAGCAGTAGACAACGGTGCTATCACCTTTGACTACATGTTGGTTCACTACTCTTAAAGAGAGTAGAGCTTGCCATAGAGAAAACTTTTAGAAGACAAAACTTCTTAAGGTGAAAAATTATAAAACTAAATGAATTAATTTATGTCAGAAAACCCAAACGAATTTGCACCGGATTCTCCGGAAATTTACCAGCAAGATGCAGCTCTCAATGCAGCTGATCAACTTCCAGCTGCACCAACCGATGATATCGATGGTGAGGCAGCAGCCGGAGATACTCCAGTACCTCCGGTCGTACCGATTGCTCCAGCAGCACCTGTCGCTCAAGCAGCCGCTCCGGTAGCTGCTCAAGTATTCAACCCACGAACTCCTATCCAGGGGCTCCGGGAAGAAGCAGACAATTCTGTTGAAGGAATCGCTCTTGCTACAAAAATTAAATTGGCGAATCAACCAAAGGTGCGAATGATGATTCCTCTCGATCCGGGCGAAAAGCCAGGAGCTTACCGAACAGTAGTGATTAACGGATATCGATTTGACGTTCGCAAGAACACAATGGTCGATCTACCGGAATCAGTAGCTGCACTTCTCTCAGAAGCGTATTCCATTACCAATGACGTTCTTGAAAACAACCCATTGAACTTGGCTCACGCTGATGCAAAGAAGCAAAGTGCCCTCGGGGTCGCCTAATCGATCTTAGACTCTGTGCCGGTCAGCCGGTGCAGGGATCTAAGATTGATAAAGGTCTTAGAATACAAAATTTTACATTATGAATCTTGCAACATTAAGAACAGACGCTCGATATGCCGTGAGCCCCCAGCTCACTTCTTCTGAGTATGCGGACACGGATCTCGATCGCAATCTAAACGAGTGGTACAAACGAACCGTAGGCTGGGCAGTCGCTGCTGGTGATGATTGGCAGATGGCTGGCGAAACTATTTACCGGCACTTTAAATCAGGTGTCACCTCTTACGATCTTCCGGTTGAGCTCATCCGGGTACTCAAAGGTGAGGTTTTGTATTCTACCGGTGGCTCATTTGTTCCGCTGACTTTTATCGATATCTCGAGAGACCAAAAAAGTGTCGAAGCAAATGATACTCGAGTGGATGACAATGCTTCTCGGCCAACAGCTGAATTGCATGGAAACAAACTAATCGTCCGTCCGGCTCAAACGACCGGGGCGGATATTGTGAATGGAATCGTACTTACCGTACAAATGAGTTTAGCCGATTTAGATAGTACCGATGATCAGCCACAAACAGTAGATGTTGTGCACCGCATCATTTCAAAAGGGGCAGCCTACGACTACTGCCTGGCTGAAGAAATGTGGAATAAAGCTCGGGAATTAAAATATGAAATTTTCGGAGATCCCCGGGTGAAAGACGATGCCGGTTTGATTGGTGAATTGAAGAACCTTTATTCGATAAGATCGGCAGCATACCGTGATCAGGTTGCCCCTCGCCGACGTAGTTACAGATAAATTATATGGCTGAAAATTCTTGGACAAGAGGAGACGGTGAAGATGGAGCCCTCTCTGGAATCAAATACTGGCAAGGGCCGTGGGTAACGGCCACTTTGTACGTGGTCGGTGATGGCGTTTACAATCCGGCTACCGGATCTTCTTACGTGTGTATAGCTCAACACACTTCAGGTACAAGTAGCAAGCCAGGAGAGGGAGTTGATACGGCTACCTATTGGGAGCTCGTTGCATCTGGACCTACTGGACCTACCGGTTACACCGGCTGGACTGGACCTACCGGCCCAACTGGAGCCGCTTCAACAGTTACTGGACCGACCGGGTGGACTGGCCCTACAGGGCCCGCATCAACAGTTACTGGACCTACAGGGCCAGGGGGAACTGGACCAACAGGGCCTACCGGACCAACAGGTCCAGCGGGTGCGGCATCTACCGTTACCGGACCGACAGGATGGACAGGACCAGGGGGAACTGGGCCAACAGGACCGACTGGGCCGGGTGGTACAGGACCTACCGGACCGACTGGGCCCGCAGGAGCCGCCTCTACGGTTACTGGTCCTACTGGTTGGACTGGACCGACAGGATGGACAGGACCAGCCTCAACAGTTACTGGACCTACGGGATGGACCGGCTCTCAAGGACCCACAGGACCTACGGGTCCAGCCGGAGGATCAACCTCTTGGCAAAATTCCTGGGTAACAGCCACAGGATATTCATTAAACGATGCCGTCGATAATGATGGTAGTTCTTACATTTGTACAGTTGCTCACACTTCAGGAAGTGCGGACGACGAGCCCGGAGTAGGAGCCGTTTGGGAAACCTATTGGAGCCTCCTGGCTTCTGTGGGAGCGACAGGTCCTCAAGGCCCTACGGGGTGGACTGGACCGACCGGGTGGACAGGTGCTGCCTCAACAGTTACCGGACCTACCGGGTGGACTGGACCAGCTGGTGCTGCCTCAACAGTTACCGGACCTACCGGGTGGACCGGGCCGACTGGATGGACAGGAGCAGCTTCAACTGTAACTGGTCCTACCGGGTGGACTGGACCGACAGGACCTACTGGTCCAACTTCCGGAAGTAATACCTTGGACGGGGCATACGACCAGGGAGGAGCCGGAGCTGGTCGAGCAATTACCGCAAATGACGGAGCTGTTGAAATTACAGTTGAAGATAACGGTAACAATGAAGCACTGATATTAAATCAGCTTGATACAACAAATAATAAAAACGCATTTGTTATTAATAGTAATGTTCCGCCGTCAGCGACAACTCCGATCCAACATCCGTTACTTATCAAGTCTACGTCAGCCGGTACTATCGGTGCGTTCTTCGCATTGTTTCATGACTCAGCTTCGCCGGCTAACTCTGATCAGGTGGGCGGGATCGGTGGCTTTGGTAAAAATAGTAATGCTGAAATCATCAACTATGGTGGGTTCAGTGTTCGGATTCAAGATGTAACCGACGCTAGTGAAGATGGGTCAGTAATCTTCTATGCAATGGTGGCAGGGTCAAACCTTTCATTGTTGAACCTGTCTGGACTAGGCCTTACTCCAGAGGTAAATGACAGAATCCCTCTTGGTACGGCCACTGTCTCATTCTCGGATTTGTTCCTGGCCGAAGGAGGGGTGATTAACTGGGACAACGGAGATGCGACACTTACTCAAGCCGGTAACTTACTGACTCTTGCTGGAGCCGCATTAATACTCGCCGACCAAACTAATGGAGACGGAGTTGCCTTAACTACTAATGCCACACAAACGCTATCGAATAAAAGAATAATCTCCCGGGTGGGGACCACGACTTCTTCTGCAACTCCGACTATCAATACGGATAACGTAGATGAGTACCACCTCACCGCTCAGACGGCTGCAATTACTTCTTTTACAACGAACCTCTCAGGGACTCCGACCTCCGGGCAACTACTGTTTATTTCAGTTACCGGAACCGCCGCTCGAGCGATTACCTGGGGAGCGAGTTTTGAAAATGGTCCGGTAGCATTACCGACAACGACAGTTACTACTACTCGACTCGACGTTCTATTTAAGTGGAACGCAGTTACGAGTAAGTGGCGATGTATGGCGACCGGTTCAACAGTTTAACAATTAAATTAAAAAAGATATGGCTAAAATAATTATCGAGATCAATGCTACTGAGGCTGAGTTCTCACTATTCGCTGATGAACTGGGATACCAGGCTCAAGTACATAAGTCTCCGGATGAGCTCGTCGTGGTAAAAGACGAGCCGGTATCAATTCAGGATCGGTTAAAACCAAACCCACAAAGTAAGGCAGATTTCTTACTGGAATATTTTAAGCGTATTACCGTAGATGAATTGGCAAAAGTAAAAATTGCGAACATCCAAAAAGAGGTTGATACAGCAAAAGAGAATCAGAAAAAAAATATGCGTACTGCTGTTGAAAACGCAGTAACGATTAAGAAGGCTGCATAAAAATAAAATCATGGCAACATTAACAGAATATCTTGGATCTGTAGACGATACATTCAACTTTGGAACAGCGAATATTATTGCGATGGGTTTCAAGATACCTGCCGGAGCCACGATTACAGGTTGGGGGATTGTGGGGAGTCGGGGGAATAACGCAACAGCCGGTACGTTTAGAGTTGAAGTGTATGAGGGGTCAGGGAATCCAAATGCCGGGACTCTGATTTTGTCAGAGGATTACGACAGAACGGTACTTCCTACTTATACTGCTTCACCGACTCTACAGTCTTTTGTTTTCGGGACTCCATCAGGAGTTTTAACAGGAGGGAGCACTCAATATTATTTAGTGATAACTCCTTTAACCGGTAGTAGTAACGACTGTGTGCGATGGTCAACTGACAATACGAGTCCAACGTATGCTGATGGTAATACCTGGGGATGGACTAGTGGAACCTGGACTTCATATCCTACTTTTGATCAAAATTTTCAGATCACAGGAACCACCGGTGGAGCTGTTGACACGACTAAGTTCTTTAGCCTAATGATGAGGTAGAATTAAGAGATAAATAAATTTGAAAAAAATATGAAACAAAATTTTACAGTTGCCGTGATAGCAAAAAATGAAGCAAAGACTCTTCCTCGTTTGTTGGAATCTTTAAGGGAGTACCGAGAGCTCGGGGGTGAGGTTTTACTTCTTGATACCGGTTCAACCGATAACACAGCGGAGATTGCAGAACAGGCGGGTTGCATCGTGCACAAAGTTGGAGACCGATTCGTTTTTACGGTTAGTGAAATCGAAGCGAAACAAATGAATGAAAGATTCTCTGCCGGTGAAGGAGATCTAATTGAGGCTGGGCAGAAGATTTTTGATTACTCGGCTGCTCGAAACTATATTGCTGGTTTCTCTAAGACTGATATGGTGGCGATGCCTGACTGTGACGAGATCTACACAAAATTAGATCTAGCTCTCATTAACGAACACGTCGATAAGGGAGTCGATCAGTTTGAGTACAACTTTGTGTACGCTCACGATGAAGAAGGTGGGGAGCTCATTAAGTTCACACACTCAAAATTCTATAACCGGCAGAAAATGCAATGGGTTGGAGTCATACATGAAGTACTGTCTGGAGAAGGTAATAAATTATTTGTTGAAGAAAATGTTATCAAGCTGGAGCACTATCAAAATGTTGAAACAAATCGTTCGAGCTACCTCACCGGTTTGATCGTTGACTGTTTCAAAAATCCGGAGAACGATCGAAACTCTCACTACCTCGGACGAGAACTTTTCTATCGTGGAAAATTTAACTCAGCCATTAAAGAACTTGTGCGTCACGTAGCAATGAATAAGTGGCCGACTGAAGCATCAGAGTCAATGATCTATATTGGAGATTCTCATCAGGCTCTTGGGCACAGAAGTTTAGCGATTGCCTCGTACACAAAAGCATTTGATATCGAGCCGAAGCGACGAGAACCATTAATGCGGTTGGCTGAGATGTACTACAAAGAAAGTAAAGCTGCCCACGTGATTGCTTACGTTGCTGCCGCTCTTCAAATCCCACCGAGTACGTTCTACTCTAACAATTCCGCCTACTACGAGTACCTTCCACATGAGTACATGTACTGGGCTCTATGGCAGAAGGGTGAGTACAATGCTTCGAAGCGACACTTCGATTACTGTCTTGCCTACAAACCGTTCCACTCAAAGTACCTTACTGATTATCGATGGTATTTTGAATTGCCATACATTTCATTCGTTAAAAGTGCAGCTCCGGCTGACGTTAACTATCCGGTTGAGAAGATTATCACCGAGCAAGCCAAAGCCGATTGGATGGTATATATACCTGAAGGCTACAGTCTCCCGGCTGACGGAATCATGACTGGATATAAACAAGCTCTCGACAATTCAAAATACTTCATGGCTTTCACTGATGGAGTAACCGAAGAACCTCGAGCGTTTATGATCCACACAAAGATGGCACAGAAGGTTGAAAATTTTTCTGAGATACTAACTCAGGAAAATGCCGCACAGCTAATCTGGGATGAGATGAAAAGACTTACCCAGGCAATGATTTGCGGCCGAGCAAGAATTATTATCAATAACAAATAGCATGGTATGGAATTTACATCATTAGCAGGAGAATTTACGTCTATCGCCGGCTGGGTGGTGGGACTAATTGGTGTTGGTTTCGCTGCTATCCAGGCGTACTCAAACGGATTCTCTGCTACTGAAAAAGCTAAAGACCAGGCATCCCAGGATCTCGTAAAAATTTTGCAAGCCACCGTCGAAACTCTCAAGGCTGAAATGAAGGAGATGCAGAATAACCACATCGGTAATGTGACTGCCATCGCCCAGCTGAAGGGAGAAAACGAAACGCTTTTGAAAATTCTCCAGGGCCGAGATGAAAAATATTTAAAATTCCAGCAAGACGGATTCGCGGCATTTAAAAGAGTCGAGAACACTGAAAAAAATATTGAGCGTCTCGTTGGTTTGCTTGAACGCAAATTGACATAATTAATTATAAAACCATGAATTACACGCAAGCTAGTTTCCGGATCGACAAAACAGATTTCCTAAAAGGGAATAATGTGTACGACGAATTTCCGGAAGGAGGGGCAATCGCTTCTACTGTCGGGATGAACTCGTTTTCAAAACCGGGACTGCTTGCTCAGTCTCCGGCTCTTGGCAGTTCTGTATCTGGAAGTCTTCCGGTCGGAGGAGTAGTTTCTTGGGGGATTGGATCAGGAGCTTCAGCTCCAGCTGCAATATCTGTTTACACCAACGGAAGTAATAACGGTACTTGGTATTCAGTTAACTCTTCTACAGGAGCAATGACAGCGGTAGGCTCAGCTGATACTACTCGTTCATACAAACTTGGCATTACTGATACGGTGTTTTATAACGGCAGCTTTTATACAACTTCTGAAACAGACATTTGTAAAAACTCAGCCGATCTGGCTACTCGAGACCAGAGCTGGTGGATCACAACTTCAGCTAAGACAGCTCTGACTTCCGGAATACCGCATCCGCTATTAGTGTACGAGTCAATCATGTACATTGCTGACGGTCGATACCTCCACAAACTCGACGGCTCAACTATCTCACTACAAGTTTGGGATGCTCCACCGGATCACATCATTACAGCAATGACTGAGTACAATGGTTTGATTTACATTGTGGCCGAGCCATACAAAAATCTTACCGGCTCAGTTCACGGGCTCTCGCAGATGTTCTCTTGGGACGGGTTGCTCGAGTCTTGGTATGAGCAATACTTCCTGGACTACCGTATCAATTCTCTATACGTCTACAAGAATCGTCTCTACGCCTGGACAAATCAATTCATGGGATTGTGGACCGGCTCAGAACTTGAACCGATCTATACGGTGAGCAGCCAGGTATTTAAGTGTCACATCACAGCCATCTCTGATTCGATGGTATTTGCTGATGGCATGAAGCTGGTCCGTTACGGCAAGCCGTTCTCACCAAACCTAGTTCGAAAATTCTACAACTACATTAACGCTTCTGGAGCCTTGCCGTTTACCGGTATCGTTTCACTTACCGGGGACAGCTTGATCGTAACTGAATCTCATGCCAGCGCTTCGCCAAATTACTTCATCTCAAATTTGAATACCCCTCCATCTTCGGGGACTAAAACAATTTCATTTAACCGAAGATTTTTTAATCAGCCGGTGAAGCCTCGGGGGATTGTGGTGACTATAGAATCGGTACTTACTTCTGGCCAGTCAGTCAAAGTTGGCTACCGGGATATGTTCGGACAGATGCAGTACCCGGATTCTGATTCCGGAACCTTCTCGTATGCCACTACCAAAATGAGAAATGCAATCGCCTGGGAGTTTAACGTCAGTTCAAAACATGCAACTCGGTCGATGTTGCCGGTGATTGAAATTACTGGCGGCGTACACGTTCGCAGCATCGATTACTTGTACGAAGGATCTGAAGCAAAAATTAAAAAGACTATAGTCGCTTAATAATATGGAAGACACACAACAAACAGACTTTTTGGTAAAAGATGAAACCCTGATCCCATATCAGGATCTTGTTGTGATGGTGCAGGGATTCCGAGACCAGCTGCAATCACTCGATTACCGAGTCACAAATAAGAACTTCGGCTCAAAGTTTTACCAAACAAAAGAGCACATCAACTCTAAGGCAAAACTTAGTGCTGGTTCCAAAGATGAGATTGTGGTGATGGATGGACAGCATCCGCTGTACCGTTTTTGGGTAGGAGCTGAAGATCCGTTCGATGCCCCATTCACCATCGACAAAGACGGTAACGCTGTAATCAACTCAATTACCCTTACCGGTTACATTCCATCCGGAGGAGCCCTGGCAGATATCGGTGTCGGTAATATTACCGGAACGTATATTCAGAACGGATCAATCGATACACCACAGCTCAACGCTACAGCTATCAATGGTATGACTATTACTGGAGCTCTCATCCGGACATCTTCTTCTGGTGGCCGAGTAGTGCTCGACGACTCGAGCGACTCACTCGAGGTGTACGACAACTCCGGAGTTCGTCGCATACTTCTCGACAACGATGAAATGACATTCATTAACTCCGGGGGAAATACTCGGGGAGGTTTGATTGCCAATACCACTGAGATGTTCCTTTATGCCCTCAACGGAGGAAACTTGCAGCTGGAAGCTGAAGGGGCAGCTTATACAATTCTGTTCTTTATTGCTGGCTCGCAGAAAGGTTACTTCAGTACAAGTGGAATGACATTGAACGATGATCTCAACCTCGACGGCAACGCCATCATCGGCGTTGATGAGTTGGTTTTTGATAAAAGAACTTCAACTCCTAACCGGGATGGAGAAATGTTGCACTATGATAATGGTTCAGTTCAGAGTATGCGAGTACAGATGGACAGCGTTGACTTTACTTTTGACCTATCTTTTCTATGATCGATTCAAACTTAAAAAATATTATCCGAAATAAAACTCTTCCTAAAGCGGAGCGAGTGGCCGCCGCCAGGGAGATCAAGCGGCAAATGCTCAACCCGGTTGCTGAAGCAGACTTTAATCCGGACACGTTCGACCCTTCGGCCAGCAATGAGATTAATCAGCTCATTCCTCGGCAACGAAAAAATCCTCCTCGCCGGTTGCCGACTCACGGCTTAAAACCAAAAGAGCTGATGGACGGGCAGATGGTGGGGATGTTTGAGTCAAAGCAAGAGTTATACTTGTTCATGGCTCACTACATTAACGACCTCAACGATCGGATTGAGATACTGGAAGATATTATTAAAAATAAACCTTAGCGTATGGACCAAATATTAATACAAGAAAAATTTGATGCTCTACCGGAAGCCTTCAAGGAAATTGAAGATGAGGTCCGGGAGATAGAAGCGGCAGAGCAGGAACTGGTTAAAAGAAAAGCTCAGTGTCAAGTCAAAATGTTCCGGCTGCAAGGGGAACATCGAGTGCTCAAAAGTTTATTAGAACCTAAAGAATAATTATCATGGTCTCAATCGTCGACTATTTAAAATCTACCGGACAAGACAGCTCGTTAAACTCACGTGCTGATTTAGCTGTTAAGAATGGTTTGATTGGTTCATCTGCTGAATACATCAACCTTGCTGCAACCGGTGCGAACGCTGATATCAACACTCAGCTTCTCCGTAAACTACAATCAACACCAGCGGTTGCTCCTACGCCGGCTCCGACATCAGTTCCTTCTGGTGGTCCAGGATCACTCAGTAGTGCATCGAAGTACAACAACTCTACTATCACCGCTGGTGAAATGGAGCGGGGTTCAAATCTTCCAGATCCAACTACCTACGTCTCTGCGCAAAAAGTTACCCCGTTCAATGAGCGGGTATCTTCAGTGGCTGAGAAGACACTCACCTCGAGTCAGTTCGAACTCGACCGGTTACGTTCTGAGCTCCAGGGCATCAATGCCAAAGAGCAGGAGGCAGCCAAAGCTAAGGTGGACAAGTATGCCGGCAAGATTGAAGACATGGTTGGGGCGAACGATGCTCAAAAAGCTCTCGAGGAGAGTAACAAGAAGTTTAAAGTTGAAGAGAACATTCAGCTGTATTCTGATATCCAATCAAAGCTGGTTGAGGCCCAGGAGGCTCTCGAGTTTGGTTTGATCTATGAGAAGGACCGACCGGCTCGTATTAAATTCATTACCGGAGCTGAGTCGACTCTGATGAAACAAGGTCTTGCGACTATTGGTGCACTTCAGGGAACGGCTGCTGTAATCAAAGGTAACTTGGATCTCGCCCGGGCGTTCGGCGATCAAACAGTAAACGCAATTATCCAGGACAACGAAATTAGTTTCCGAGCTCTTAATGTTTTGCTCGACCTCAATAACAATGAGCTGGTGCAACTTAAGGCTGATGAAAAAGAATTGGTTGAAGATCGACTTGCTGCTATCGAAGACGAAAACGCTCGCCTTCAATCAAACAAGGACGACGTTCTTAACCTCATGCAAACAAATCCAAAAGCCTTCCTGGCTGGAGGTGTTACGTTGCTCGACTCAAAGGAACAGGCTCTTCAGAAAATGTTACCTACAATGGCAGCTGATGAGAGAGCCCTCTTCCTGGCTAGTATCTCTAAAGGATCTACCTCAACCAGTAGCGACAAAGACGGCCCAGCTGCTGACAAGACTCAGTTGCTCCAACTCAAAGATAGAGGCATGTCACTTGAAGAAGCGATCAACGCTTTCAGTGATACACTTTCAGTATCCTGGATCGAAGCCGTTTACCAAAAAGAAGATCCGATTAGTCCAAAGGATGCAGCCGAGAACGCAGCGTATGGTCAGTTTGTAAACCCTGACGGAAGTATCAAAGCTGGGTACGCTGCTGGAGTAGACAAAGATGGTAAGCCGACGATTCAAAAAGCTGAAGAGGAGAGTGATTCAAAGTGGTGGAATCCGTTAACTTGGTTTTAATTAATAGCAAATAAAAATATTCTATGTCACTTCGAGAAGAAGCAATGAAGAAATACGGAGCCGGAACTCCGACAACAAAAAATAGTACGACATCAAGTTCGGTACGTGCTTCAGTAATCGACAAGTATTCTGCGAAGCCGACATTGAACCCGGTTACATTTAAAGGATCTGGATCGACCGCTTACAAAGCGGGTCCTTCCGTTACCCCGGCTGATACCCGGAGCACTCGAGAAAAGGTGACACAGAAATATTCAGCTCCTAAAAAAGAACCAGAAAAAAAGAAGGAGCCCATCGTATCGAATACCGGTATCGCCTCTCCGGAATATTTTGCTACCTCAGTGGACGTTCGATCCCAGTCCGGGAAATTCTTAAAGACGTTCAAGAGTGAAACGCCTGGAGAAGCAAAGTCAATGGCCGAAGCCTACGCTGCACAAAAAGAAGGATTCATTCAAGTCACTCCAGCCGGCGGAGTGTTTGGTCGTATCTTTACCCGGGTACAAGAAACATTTAAATCATCGATCGATAAATTCAATGAGAAGTCGACCGGTTTCCTGTATGAGCTCGGTGGTGTTCAAAAGAATCCGGACGGACCAAACTTGATTAAGAACCCTGATGCTGGTCCACTTCGTCGTACTTCAAAAGCAATTGAAGCCGGAGTGGCAGCCACTGAACTTTTACTCTCACCATTGTCGGCCGCTTTTATGGGAGCTGAAGAAGCACCGATTGTAGGCAAGCCGGTACAAGGGATCAACTACATTTTCGGTAAGATTGGAGAAGCCGGTGGCTGGGCGGCCAATGAAGCAGTTGATGCTCTTCCGGTATCTGACAAAACAAAAGAAACAATCCGGCCGGCCGCAACTGAGCTCTCAATTATCTTGGCACAAATTGCTGCCGGTAAGGCGGGACAGGTAGGAGGGAAAACAGCTCTCAAGAAAACTGAGACACTTCGAGAAGATATCAAAATTAAAATCACCAAAGACATTATCGAGACGAACCAGCTGCCTCGAAACATGTATATTTCTCCGGAAGCCGTCCGGTCTATTTTCGTTGATGAGTCAAAACTTACGACAGCTGAAGCCGACATGATCAAGTCACTTGGCCTCGACGGTAAGGGGTATCGTGATGCCATCAAAAATGGACTATCGATCGAGATCCCATCAGAGAGAATCATCACCATCGTTGATAAGCCCTGGTTCGCTTCAGTGAAAGGAATTTTCAACATCGAACCGACCTCAATTAAGATTGTGGACTCTACCGGTAAAATCGTCCAAAAACAGACTCCTTTGAATGTAAAGCTACTTGAGGAGGGTAAGGGCACAAAAGCCCCGGAAAACTCAATTGTGCCGGTCAAAATCGATGCTGAGACTGCCATCTATCAGCCTTTGGATTCAAAGGTGCTACAAACCATCAATATGTTCACTCCGGAGGAGGGTTCAGCGTTCGGTAAAAAGATTATCGAAACAATCAACGAGACGCTCGGGACATCGATCGATGCAGCGGAGGCTAATTTACCGGGAAATATAAAAATGATTAATTCCCGGTCACAAGATAGTCGACCGGCTCAATTTAAAAACGGGAAGATTGAGATCTTCGTACCAAATCTCCTGGAGGATTTGAAGTCATTGGCCGAAGGTAAACAGATCATGGCTCATGAAGGTGAGTTCTCAACTGTGTACAAAATTAAAGACGGTGAATCGATGGAAGAACTATCGACCCGGTACGTGCGGGATATCATTCTCCACGAAGCATCTCATCAGAAAACAATGACACTGGCTGACCAGAATACAATCACTCGGTTAATGAGTGATCTTAATGCTGCGAAGCTGGCACAGGATTCAAAGAAAACTATTGCGGCCAGAAAAGCTCTGACCGATTTCATGCGTGAGATAGAAGACAAAGCAAACTCCTACATGCGTGACAATCGTGAGGCACTTGAAAAAGAATTTCTCGGTGGTCCGGCTCGCCAAAGTCAGACACAGATCCAGCGTCAAATTAATGAGAAGACCGGAGCTAGTAAAAATGAAAAGCAAGTGGTCCGAACTGAGAGCTCGGCTCTTAAGAATCGTATCAAGGCAACCGCTCGAGGATCCAAAGAAGGATTCCGGGCAGGGAAGGCGGCCGCCACTGATCGGTTGACAAAACAAGGAGAGAATAAAAAAGCTAATGAGTCGGCCGATGTGAAACGTAAAGGTGAGCTCGATTCTCTTAAGCAACGAATTAGAGATCGTGACCGAGCTGATAAAAAAGAAGGTAAGGTTCGATCGATGTACGAAACCGCCATTGATAAAATCAATGACCGGACTTCAACTGTGGCCAGCCGAAAACAAGCGGCGATCGATTACGCACAGATACTTCCATTCCGGGAGCGAGGTAAATTCCTTAAGGCGATTAATAACATTTCATCCGAGAAGCAGATGCTCGGAGTTATTGAGCGTATGCGTGAGGCATCGAAGGTGGCAGAACGACGGGTGTTGATTACGAAGATTGCTGAAGAGCTGAAGGGGACGATTGTTAAAAAGCGAAACGGTACACCAAACGTAAAGTTTGAGATCGAGGCACAACGGACCTTGAATGAAATGCGTCGGCTGCAAAAAGTAATGACGTACCAGGAAGCCCAGATGGCGATGGCCAATAAAATATCTGCCTGGCAAACAGAGAACCCGGATGCCGCTATTCCGGTGGAATTATTGCGTGAGGTTGAGATCCTGAAGACCGTCGGCATTAAAGATCAGTCGGTCCAGGAGTTGAGCTACACGCTGTCAGCTATTCAGAGTTTGAAGGAAACTGGCCGCACTAAAAAAGAGACTGAGATCTTTAACCGGGAGACAGACATTCAGCGTAAGAAGGACAAGATTTACGATATCATCACCGGCGGCAAACCGCTGCCGAGTGATAAGTTGTCAGTAAAAAATCGAGTCCGGAAAGACGGGGTGCTTCAGTCGACTAAAAAGTTTTTGACTGAGCAGCAGTACGGCTGGGAAGAGATCCTCGATGTGTTCTCAATGAACGATAAAACTTCAAAGCCGTATGAGTCATTCCTGTCTCGAGAACTTGGTGATAGTACCAATAAGGCGTTCAATAAACAAAACAAGGGTGAGCTCACTCAGATCGATGTCGTGAGTACCGGTATGCGAAAAGTTTACGGGCTCGAGAAAAATACTGAAGTGTTGCAAACGCTCGGTGCTCTTAAGGAGTTACGCATCCTGGGAGAGTTCAAACATGCTGACGGTGTTGTGCGTACCCTGGAGCTATCAAGAGGTGAAGCTATGCAGTATTACATGTGGATGCAGGATGAAACTCTAACCGAGACATTTACTGATACACTTAACTGGACCCCGGAAATCATGGAGACAGTAAAGGCCAGCCTCAAGCCGGAAGATATAAAGATGGCCGAGTATCTCATCGATGATTTCTATCCAAAATATTATGAATCAATCAACCAGGCGTACAGCAAGGAGTACGGAGTGGATCTACCATTCAATCCAAATTACTCTCCTGTTCATCGTGCTATCGATGCTGCTATTCCCGAAAATGTGTTACTAGCTCAAGAGTCAGCTAAGTACGCAACTGCCCGGAACGGATCTCTTAAAGAGCGTCAGAACAGTCGGCTCGATCTTAAACCAACTGATGCGTTTGAGAACGTCATGCGTCACGTGGTAAAGATGGAACACTACAAAGCTTGGAGTGAACCGATGTTTGAGATGCGTCGCATCTTTGGAGACCGGCAGATTCGCCAGGCGATCACCGACATTCACGGTCCTGGCTACATGAAAGTGGCCGACAACTTCTTAAACGATTTCGCTCGAGACGGAGTTGCCCGGGAGAAGGTTATCAAGGCAGTCGATACGCTCCGCATGAACGTAACGAAAGCCCTGCTGGGACTGAACCTCAATGTGGGGATTAAGCAGCTGCCAGGTATTCTCAGTTACGGAATTGAGCTACCGGTGAAGGACCTCACAATTGGTGTGGCCGACTTCTGGAAAAACCCGATCGACAAAGCGAAGTTCTTGTACGACGAATCCGGTGCTCTCCAGGAACGATTCAGTGACGGCTTCGAACGAGACATCAAATCAGCAATCGAACGTGGTTACGATAAAAAACTGGCGAAGGCTAACAACCTCGGAGAAATGCTTTTCGTTTTCACTCGGAACTTCGACAAGCTGGTGGTATACCAGGGAGCTTGGGCAACATACAAGAGTTACTTCGAGCAAGCGAAGCGAGCCGGCAAGACTGATGTTGAAGCGAAGGAGCTGGGAATCCGGGCGGCCGAAACCATCACCAATCGGGTGCAGGAATCCAGTCGTCTCGATACGCTCTCACCGATTCAGCGTGGAGGATCGATTGCAAAATTGTTTACCATGCTTGCCGGTCAGCCAAACAAGTATCTCCGGATTATGAATAACGCCGGTCGAAACTATAAAGCCGGCCGACAGAGCGGAGGTACAGCAGCAAAGCGAGTTGCCTGGGCATGGTTCGTGGCTCCATTCATTTACAACTTGATTGCAGATCAGTTGATCGATGAGGAGTACCGAGACACTCCAGGAGGTTTAGTTACTCGAACACTTATGGGGCCACTCTCGTACCCGCTAGTGGTCGGGCAACTATTCCAGCAGATTTATGGCTGGACTCAAGGCGAGCGGTTTGCCTTCCAGGCATCACCGGTCGAATCGTTTAGCAATGACATCCAGAAGGCAATTCAAAACTACCAGGCTGATGATATTGTGGATGCTGTGACATATATGCTCGACATGGCTGGTAAACTAGGAGGTATACCGACAACAATTGTTACTCGCCCTATTCGAGAAGCGAATAAGGAGGAGGAAGCAACAGAGTCGGCAGGAGCAGTATCATTTTAAAAATTAAGAAAAATAAAAATGAACGAACAAACTACAATAGAAGAAATCCCAATGACCGGAGCCTTGCTATCAGAACCGGATTATCGTGACCGCATGGCAGCGAGTCTCGTATATGATTCGCTTACTGATGCGTTTGCAGCCGGTGAACTACCGCAAGCGTTTAAGACTGACATCGATAACCTCGGTGTCCTTAGTCAGCAGCAAACCCCTTCGTGTGTCTCACACGCTTGGGTGTTGGTTATGAAGTATTATTGGTGGAAGAAAACCGGTGAGCTAGTTGATTTCTCACCTCGCTTCCTGGACATCTTGTCCGACCAACCCTGGATCCCCCGGGACGGCGGCCGAGTCCCTCGAGATGTGTGTAAAATTTCAGCGAAGATTGGTTGCTGTACTACAAAGCTGCTACCAAACGACACCTCACTCTCTATCGCAGCCTACCGTAATCCGGTGGTGATCACTCAAGAGATGCGAGACGAGGCGGCGAAGTATCGTATCCCCGGATATATTCGTGTACCGGATGATTCAGTAAGTGACTTCCGGAAGATTATCATCCGGTTGGGGCTCGTATCCGGACTCTTCGCAATCAGTGATGCGTTCTGGAAACCGTCTCGCTTAGAAAAGGACATCAATCCTCTTCGTCCAAAAGCCTCCACCTCAAATCACCAAATGGTTGTCTACGGCTGGAGTGGAATCTACAACCAGCTTCGAAACTCTTGGAACTACAACTGGAATCGAAAGGGTGACGGCGATTACCATGCGAAGGATTGGTTGTCATACATCTACGAAGGCTGGGCGATTGCAAGTATCCCGGAGGACCTTAAAACCTTCCTCTCGGATCTGCCTTCACCAGCAAACTTCCACTACCAATGGGAGCGAGATCTCAAGATCGGAGATATCAACGAGGATGTGAAATTCATGCAGATTGCCTACATGATACTTGGTATAATGAAGCCGGTAGCCCCGGATGAGCTCGGTATCTTTGGACCGAAAACTGCTCAAGCAAACCTCGCTTATCAAGCCAGGAAAAAAATTGTACCGGCCGCTCCGAATAACTTTGGTCCAAAGACCAGAGCTGCGTTAAACGCAGAGTTCAAATTATAAAAATTAATATAAGAATCTATGTTAGCAGAACTCGCAATTTTAGGAGCCGTAGCCACAGCCTTAGTGCAATGGCTCAAGCAAAAGTATGACAGTAAAGCTGTCACGCTTGCCATGCTGGTTGTCGTTTCATTCGTACTCGCACTAGGAGTATGGTTCATCCAGGAAAACAATCTGTGGACCTGGTTCCTCGGCATCATGGCCACAGCCAACCTGATTTATTCTTTCATCGTTCAACACCTCGAAAAAATGGATAAACTCGATTGGGACCTCGGAGCTGAATAAGACATATAAAAAAAGACCCCGGCTGAACCGGGGTCTTTTTTATTTATCCTTCAAATCAGAGAGATCTTCATTGAAACATAGCGGGCAGCCTTGCCGGTGGTAATACGCTCGAGGTGAGCCGCAGCAATCTTGTCTCTTTGTCACCTTATTCCACTGAGGGTCTTTTGTTGATCCGTAGTAGCCGGTCTCTTTAAGCCTGGCTATTTGAGTTTGGTAAGTCTTGGTCATTTTTATTTGTCATTTTAATAATGAACACAGCTTCTTTGATTATCGTATTTTTAAACTTCAGCTGGACCTTTCTTTTCAACAGCATGCCTGGTTCTGCCGGTAGATCAAAGATACTAAACTCTACTCCCGGAATCTGCTTGCCGGACTCTTTGTAGAGATCCACTAAAGGTTTCCCAAACATACGATGCAATTCGTCTCCGAGAAATCCATCAATTCTTTTAACAAGATCAAGGAACGCTTTGTGAGCGTTTATATCAGGCGGCTGGTTGTGAGGAAATATCATCATTTTAAGCATCCTATTGTATCGCCTGGGATATAGCGGCCGCACTTCTGGCAGATCTCCGGAGCAGAGAGTAACGGCGTGTGGATTAAGCCGGTCCCCTGATCATCGCTATCGGATGAATAAGTCCGCCTTCCGTACTCAGCAATGCAAGCTGCATCAGTGAGTCCATCATTCGCAACTCGAGCTCGATCACTCTTCCGGAAATCAGCGTTCGGGAATAATCGCTTCGCAACCACTTCTGACTTCGCTTTTGTATCGAGGTTGCCTTTGACTCCGGTAAACAATTTACGTTGCCAGGAGCTTGCGGCCACCACTTGATGTGGTATCTCAAGTCCGGCTAGCAGCCCCAGCCAGATGCCGAAACCTTTACCGGTTTGCAGCGTACTGGTGAGCCCCTGGCCAGGCATAGAGATTTGATTCTCAATAGTAGCGAAGCGAGCTTCATCCCCTAGATCTGCTGACCAAAGAATTTGTTTCATTGATTGGATGTCGTAATCTTTCCCCCCGATGATAGGTGTTTTGTAGAGATGAATTTTTTTATCCTCAATAAAAGCAATCCCTCCATCGAGTCCTGGATCTATGCCGATGAAGATCATATATCGTCTTGATCTTCAACTGTTAAAAGATCTGGATTAACTAACGCAATCAGCGGGAGTATCAAAACGATGCAAATTGCAATCACACAAAGTCCCAGGACGATCGGTATAAGGAGTGAATATTTTGCAAATTTTATTATTTTAATTTTCATACGCCGGCTTCTCTAAAGATTAAATCTTGCTGCAATACCTTCGGGTTCACCTTGTAGGCATTTTCATTGATGCCGGTAAGATGCAAACCTTCGAGTGAGCGTACTCGGCTGATGGCTACATAGCCGTGGCCGTACTCAAACGCTTTTGAGAGATCGATTGATGCCGTATCGAGTGACATACCCTGGCTCTTGTGAACCGTGATCGCCCAGGCTAACCGCAATGGGAACTGACTGATCGATGCAACGACGTTCTTGTTTTCGTCCAGGGCCTTCCAGGAGTTTCGCTCCGGGTAAACCGTAGGACCATCGAGCAATTTAATTTCCGGTCCATCGTGGCCGAGCCGCACTACAGTTCCAACTGAACCGTTCACGTACCCGAGCTTCGGACTGTTACAGGTAAACATCACCATTGCTCCTACCTTAAGATTCAAACTCTCCGGAGAGAGACAATTTTTCTTAAGCGTCTCAATCATGCGATCGTTACCGCTAATGCTCATCCAGTAGGTTTTAGTTTCCCCTGGCAGCTGCTTCAGTTTTTCTTCGTTCATGATGTCAACGTCAGCATTGTGCGTGAAGAGGTTAACCGGTGAGGGCGTTCCGGACATCCTGGACTCGAGGAGAGCCCGGTGTTGATCTGTCACAGCACCGAATCGCATCGATCGAAGGAGATCCGTGAATACCGGGTCAGCCTGGCGGTGCTGTTCAGTTAAATAACATACAGTCATTCGAGCTGTGAGCCAGGCTATCGATTCAAACGCAAACTTAGCCTCGCCGTTTCGGGATACCGGGGGCAGCTGGAAGAAATCGCCAACCATCACCACCTGTATACCTCCGAAAGAAAGTTCCGGCTCCTTGTGTATTGCCCGGAGAACTTTATCGAGATCATCAATGAAGGTTGCCTCGAGCATTGATACTTCATCCAGGATGAGCACCTTCGCTTTTACGATTCGATTGTAGTGGTACTTGTGAAATCGAATACCGTTGATGTCTTCGACCTCGAGGTTTTTCATGATGCCAATACCGGACCATGAGTGGATGGTTGTGCCATCGATGTGTGAAGCAGCGATACCGGTTGAAGCTGTTACCGCAAACGGGATATCTTCAGCGTATAGCCACTTCGTGAATTGGTTGATCGTGTGTGTCTTCCCTGCTCCTGGCTCACCGGTAAGGAAAACATTTCTTCCACTGGTGAGTATTTCGAGAGCTTTATTTTGTGTCATTTTTGTTTTCGATTGCCGGCTTGGTATATTGAAAGTGGCCACAGGGACACTCGTATACTTCCAGGTCGTTTAAATTATCAACTCGAATAAACTTTGCTTCCTTCTCACACAATCCGCAGATACGGCCTTCGCCGCCAAAGTTGAAACTGTAGCCGGTATCTGTGAGGCTCATATAATTTTGTAGTAGACTTTGCCGTAAAAGAAACGCATCGGATTCCACCAGCGACGAAGTTCAACCGAAGTGAATTTCATTGTGTTACTGGTTGACTCCATGTACGCCTTTAAAGCAGCGTCAGTCCGGAGAATGGTTCCTTTTTTATACGTCTTAGCCATGATTACTTATTTTCGTTACGGGTTGAGATCTCAGCAGCCATGATAGAGAGATCTACAACGTCGACAATCCCATCGTGGTTAAAATCTCGGCTTAGAGTTTTGTTGGAATCAACGATATTTGTTAGAGCGATTGATACTACCGCCATCGTTATTACAATTGTAAGTCCGTTCAATATTGAGTCTGACATAAATTAATTAATTTACTTCATCGTCGTCGTTGGACGACATGAATTTCTTTTTTATAAATGGTCGCATCACTTCTTGGTACTTTTCAGCCGTTGTTAGGAAACCACAATGGTTACAATGGATACCTCGATCGTAGCCGGTTCCTTCTCTAAAGAAGGGGGCCATGCAGCCGGGGCACTGATTGTTCTCGAGCAGTTTGTAGTTGATTTCGATGAGCATATCTTTAGTGCACCTTAGAGCCAATGTAAATGTGGCTGCCGTTTCCATGCTGAATTTCGTGCTGGAATATCTGAGCCATAAAGCCTTCGATATCTTCTTCCTTTAGAATCATTCCCTTGCCATCCGGAGTCGGGACCTGGTACGAAACTTTAATTTTATCGTACCGGCTGACCTCAACTCCTCGTCGCATTGGAAAACTCATACACGCTTCCATCACTCGCTTCTTCGTTTCCGGATATTTCTCCAGGATCTTTGGGTTCACCACAACCATCACATCTTTACCACTCTCTCCGAACAGCAATGGGTTTACAACGAAGAAGTTGTACGGGTCCCGGCTGAACTGCGAGTGGTGAATGGCGTAATGTTCTTTTGGACCTTTACCGCCAGGAGATGTGTACGTGAGCAGTAACCGGCTCATCGCTCTCGCATCCTGGGCGATGGTTGCGAACTCCAGGACCTCTCGACTTTTTTTGTGTGGTGTTTTAATCGGCCCCATGAGTTTGTGGAATTATTTTTCTTTTAATACCAACGTGGAACTCACATCGGCTTGACCCATGTTGTCGACGATTAAAACATTCTTCTTTACAGATACCTTTACCGTACCTCTTGCTATGATCGTGACCGGAAACAACTTCTCCTTCCGGTAAGTCTCTGCACTGTTCGCAATCTTTTTTCTCCATACGTTATTGATAATGATTAATTAATAACAGCTACAGATCATGTCCGGCTTACCGCAGCCACCACAGATCTCTTGCCACTCCTCCCACTCATCATCCCGTCCCTGATCCTCGAGTATGTCCATCACTAGCTTTTGCATTTTCTCCGGAGAGATCTTGAAGCCGCAGTTATCTGGACAGGTAACGAGATTTCCTTTTGATTCGAGTACCGTTTTACATCGGCAGCCTGGGCACAGATTGCGAGTCAACCTTTCCCACTTCATTTTATTGAAGTTTTCTTTTGGCTTACCGGCTTCTGCAAATGCCATACCTAGTAATCTAATACAGCATCAGCTGTGTTAATAGCTTCAACCAACGGAGCCGGCTGTCCATACGCACCGAAGCGTGGACCGGCAACCATCACTGGCTCCCCTGGCTTCGTAGAAAACGGGCAGAATCGACACTCAGAACACGTAAAGCACTTTTGATGCCAGCCGTCTTTTTCTTTAGCCGACACATAGCGTTTCTCCTGCTGCCGTTGCCACCAGATCTTTACCCAGGCTTCAACGTCTCCCTTCAACTCGTTGAGAGCGTCTTGTGTGTACTCGAAGAGCTCACACTTTTTGAAGTCGTTACTGAGTTTATCGGCCGCCAATATTCGGCAGCGGATATTCTCAACCGGTATGAGTAGCGTATCTGAAACAAGATCCTGGTAGAACCCGAGCTGGCCCCGGTAGTGCATGTTGTACGGCTCAAGTGAAGCAATGTCCTTACAGGTTTTGACATCTGTAATGATCGCCCACAGATCCTGTGGATGCACCTCGGTCCGGATACGTTCCTGGAGTTCCTGGATTGTCATTTGCTCGGCCGCATAGATCGCATAGAAGCGAGTGAGAGCCGGTGACAATTTCAAGTGGTCCAGCTTACCCTTGCGTGGGATGCCGTCTTTGTTACTGACGAATATCTGCTGGCTCGTATAGTCGTTGAAGACAATATTTGAGAAGGCTGGATGCGACTGAATAGCCAAGGCGGTTGCCTCAGCGTTCACCCAGATAGAGTTCGTGACTTGAATCTTATCTGCTAACTGTTTGATGTAGTCAAGGTTCTTTTGTAGCTCCGTAATTTGATTACGCCTACCTTCAATTCCTTTGGCCAAAGTTTTGTCCGGCTCAACTTTTCCGAGATCTTCAGTTAATTTGTCGATCTTCTTTTGAGTAGCCGGCGTTAATTCTTTTTCTTTGTTGAGGTCGAGTAAGTTGTCGATCTTTGTTTGGATCTCCTTCTTTTTTGAGTCGACTTTCTCACCCATCTGTGCTGTTTTCTCCGTGATCTCCGCCTCGAGTCCTTTGATTTCATTCTCGTACTTGAGAGCGTCTTCCGGCTTTACTTTTCGTTCGACTCGTACAAAGTTCTCTTCGATGAATCCTTCTGGTTCAGATACCAGTGCATCCACCAGTTTGCCGTAAGTGAAGTAGTCGTGATCCGGCTCTTCATAGGTCTTATCGACAAACAGATCTCTGTAGAGGGTCTCGCATCGGCTGAATACTTTGAGGCTACTGAAGCTAATGCAACCGCTGTCCTTGTAGTAATCTTCCTTCGTTACGAGATCTGTTTTGCTCTGCATACTAACCGAGGGGTCGAGGGGCTGGAGCTGCATCCGTTTGAGCCGGAGCCATTGTGGCCGGGACTGTGTTTGGATTCGCCGCCTTTACTTTAGTAATGATGTCGTTGATCTGAGCGGCGACATCTTGCTGGGCTTGTACTCCGAGCATTTCGGAACACTTGATCGGATCGTCCTGGGACTCACACTGTGCTGTATAGGTTGCTTCACACTTCACCCATGATTCAGTGGAGCTGCCGTAACTTTTGAGATTGATTGAGCGTGAGTATGTGCGGGTAACTTTTTCGATAACCATATATTTTGGCATTAATGATAATTAATTTTTCATGCCCTTATGTGGTGGGCTGGAACCTGGAGGGGAATACTAGGCTCAATAGCATCCCCGGAAACTCGATATTCCCAAGCCTGTCCAGGTTCCAGTCCGCCACGTAGCGGACTGAGAACTTTAGAAACCGTCTCCTGATCCCGGTGCCGGAGCAACTGGAGCAGCTGGAGCAGCTGGAGCCACAGGGGCTGGAGCGGGTGCAGCTACGGGAGCTGCCACAGGGGCGGCCACCGGTGCAGCGGCTACTGGAGCTGCTGCTTGTGCTGGAGCTGCTTCAACCAGATTGGCTGGTCGTCGAGAATCCTTATCGAACTCAACCTTAAAGTTAAGGTAAGGTCGACCGGCTGGAGTCTTCGGCTGTGTAATGCCGAGGCATGTTACACGAACCTCACAGTCAACCGGGATCTCTTTAAACTTGCCATCAAGGAGATCACTCCCCCAGAACGCAAACTTGCGACCATCAGCTAACAAAATCTCATACACGGTTGAATCGTTTTTACCGACTCCTTCACGACGACCGGTGTAGTAACCCTGGATAGCTGCACCAATAAAAACGGTCTTCTCAGCTTGTTCTGCATCTTTAGGTTGTTCAGTCCATCGGAGCATTTGCCCGAACTGTTCAACAGCTTCTTTCATTGCCATAGGTAATTTGTATTAGGGAATATTAAATAATTTTGGATTGCGTATTTTTTTGTTGGCCCGTTGAATGGACTAACCAGCAGTTTCTTCAGTTTCTTCTTCTTCAGTTTCAGCCGCTTCTTCAGCAGCAGTTTCTTCTGCAACTTCAGCGTCAGCGTTAGTTGTAGTTCCTTCTTCGTTAGATTGAGTCATAATTAATTTGAAATCAATTGTTTGAATAAAATCGACCGTAATCCCCGCTCAGCCCTGTGGGCTGAAACCAGGAGAAGTAAACGTGTACAACGTAGAGACATTCTTGAAGCCGTGTCCCGCACTACCTCAGAAGTAAAAAATGATTTGTACGTCACTCCTCCTGGTTTCAGCCGACAGCATTACTGAAGCGGCTTGAGAATCTCGATCGAACGTCGACCGTATTTCTCTCTTTTAATATACTCTAAAGAACACAGGTCATCGATGATTCGGTATGTGTGTCGAATCGTAATCTTGATACCTTTTGCAATCTCTTCCATCTCTGGAGCGACTACGTTTTTCTGGATATATTTTTCTACAAACCGGTACGCTTTAATGTGGCCGGGCTGCAAAATTATTTTTTCTTTTTTTTCTTGCTTAGGCATAAATGAATTGTATATAAGTGTCAGGTTAATGTCTATCTTTTCAGCTGGGGATAATTAATTTCTCATTATCCTCTTGAATCTTTTTAAATGCTGCTCTTCAAAAATGTACTGATCGAACACAAACCAAAGTGTCCCGTGAGTCTTACCTTTGGCAGTTCGCATCAGTCGTCCCCGGATCTGATGCAGCAGTAGCTCGTTGTTATAAATCGGGGTAATCAACACCATGTCGTCTAAGTCCGAGATCGATACACCGGTCGAGACGCAACCGACTGTAGCGAATATTACTTTTGAGTCCCCGTGTTTCATGTCCTGATAGCTCGCCAAGGCTTCTTTTGAGTCCTGGCCAGTGATTACCCCGGATTCGATGCCAAATCGTGTCTGGAGGTCATTTTGCAAGGAATAACAGGGTTCTACGAACGTGGAGAGCACCATAATCTTCTTTCCCTGGTCATACAGGGCCTTCACCTTGTTTAAAACCAGCTCTCGTCGTCCAGGATCGCTCGCTATCACCTTGTCTCGGAGCCGGCGAGCCTTCATCGTCGGGTTCTTCTCTTCCTGCTCGATGAGGGCAGTCATTACCTGGTCCCAATCGAAGCGAGTCTCGCTCTCGATCACCTGGATCTCAACCGGTACTACTCGCCCGGCTTCGAGGAGGACTTCTTTGCCGATCGTGTAAATGACTTGGCCGAACGTCGAGTAGATGAGGAACTGTTTGCCGTCTTTTCTTTTGAGCGTACCTGACAAGCCAAATCGGTTACGACTATTAATTCCGTTAAGGAGTTGAAAAATTGTTGCGGCTGGTGCAAGGTGGCACTCATCAAGTATGACCGTCCCAAACTCTTCTCGATAGCTCTCAATATTTTTAGAGAGAGTTTTGTCGATTGCAATAGTGATAGGCCCGACGGTAGCTGAACCGTTACCGATGATACCGGCTTTAATGGGGTTTCCTTTTTCATCTCGAATATATTTATTAATGTCTTCTAATAATTGCTCCATCAATACCTTCCGGTGCACGATGATTAGTGCCTTCTGGCCAATGGTCGCTATCGCCTTGCAGATGATAAGCGACTTACCGGCTGACGTAACCGCATGAATGATCCCCTGGCGATGCCCGGCCATTGCGGCCACAGCAACCTCCTGGTGTTGATCTAGCGGAAAATCATTGTTGATATATTGAAGTGATACCGGATGATCTGGATGTTCGAACTCCGGTTGATACGGAGTCATGAAGAACGGTTTAATCTTGAGCACCTCGCCTCGAGTGACGATGAACTCCCGACCCTGGATCTCGTAGGTGTGGATCTCCTTTGGTACACCGTACACTGAGATACCGAAATTCTTTTTCTGATAGTAATCGGGATTCTGGTACGTCAACTCAGCCAGTACCCGGTCGTCGACCTGATGCTGGTCCATGTTGATGTAAAGTTTATCTCGTACTTTCATAATGAAGAGTGTAATCTAATGTCAGGTTAATGTCAATATTAAAATGGTTCGTCACTGTTAACAACTCCATCTCGGTGTTTATAGTTCTCTTCCCATGTACACCACTCGAGATTCATCACGTGATTGTGTAGCCGGTTTTTATCTTTATGGTTTACCTGGTCGTGATCTTCGCCTCGCTCCAGGAAGTGAATCGCTACTAACCGGTGCACAAAAAACTTTTTATGTACACCCGGCTTCCGAAACCAAATCGCCTGGTAGCCTCGAGTGTGCGTAATGAGTTTCATTATTTTACCTTCCGGGCATCGGTAAAGACTTTTAATACGGCCATGATTGCTCACTATATACAAGCCTTCGAAGCCTTCAACATCTCGCCATATCTCGTCGATCATTAGCGTAGCCGGGGAATCGAACCACCGGCTATAACCATTTACGCTTGTTGCTCTACAGGTGCAACTTCTGGAGCTGGAGTTGTTTCAGCAACCGGAGCCGCTTCAGTAACTTCAACTTGAGGTCCTTCCACCATCACTGATGGATCTACTGGAGCTGAATCACTTGGAGCCGGTGAGGCTTCACTGATTTCAATCTCTGCATCAATCCGGGCAAGCTCTTCTGCTAAGTGAGCTCGACGCTCAGCTAGTGTTGGCTCAGCTAGATCTGGAGCAACCGTAAACGGCTCTTCGATCTTCACATCAAGTCCGGCCGAAACGACTGCTTTTTCAGCCAGAATGAAATCATCACTGATGAGTTTCCCTCGTTGAGCCTGGAGGTCCATGATGTAGTTGAATGATCCAACCACAATTTTCAGGTGAACAGAATCTTTGTTAGCAAATTCTTTTTTGAAGAACTCGTTGAGCTTGCGACCGAGCTCTTGAATCTGTACCTTATCGTCCTTCGTTACCGGCCACGTATCTTGTGGCATGTCCGGATTTTTTTGATTTGGCGGCATTTTTAAAATTTTAAGAGCGAGTAATAGTGAACGGGATTACTTCTTGCTCACTTTCTTTGCTGCCTTCTTAGGTGCAGCAACTTGCTTTGGAGCGGCTACCTTCTTAGGTGCAGTAACTTTCTTTGCTGCTTTTCCTTCAGCCTTAGCGGCTGCGGCTGCCTTTGCTGCTCGAGCGAGTCCACCCTTGCGAGCCATTTCAGCTCGAGCGGCCTTCGTCATACCAGCGAAACCAATTTTCTTTGTTGCCATATATCGTAGATTTTCTTAGTGCTTGAATAAAATCGACCTCCTTACTAGAGCTTGGATGCTCTATCCTGTATCTGGGGATCCGGGCTTGCCAGCCGGGCAGATACAGGAGAGAACATCCAAACAGTATAAACTAGTATTGCTCAGCCGGATGTGGCTGACTGTTGATATCCGGCTGATCCGGAACCTCAACGAACCGGTTTTGTGATAACCCCGACACTCCAAAAGTACCTTTAAAATTTTCTTCACTTAATGGTTCACCAGCAGCCCCTTTAATTTCTTCAATCTCCGGCACTTCCACAAATCGCTCATCAACTTTTGTGATATGGAGCACTCCAGCTGCATCCGTGTGGCCGTGAACGAACACTGAATTCTCTTCACCGGTTGCCAAATCAACACCAATGATCGGGTCCTCGACCTCCTCATCCGGGTCGCTGATCGGGTCAGCTTCAACGGTAATCGCTTCCGGAGTTCGATCCTCAACTTTCATCGTGAACTGTGCCCGGACTTCTGCCGGCACATCAGATCGTAATACCAGTGGACCCACGTGCCAGATCTGAGCGACTCCCACTCTCCAGGTAATAAATTCCCAGCGGTTTTTGTAGTAGCGAAGATTCCGGATGATGATGCCGAAGATATATCGTGACTGAACTTTAGTCGTGTAATCTTTTCTCTCTCGCCAGAGTAAGTAGTTGTTGTAGAGATCGTACATCGATATGTTTTTACCTTCAGATACTTTTCTCATCGAGTTCGCTCCGAGCTGCATACCCGGTTGTGGTTTAAATGAAGCCGGCAGAAAAAAACTTGTCGGCATGTATATCTCAGTGAGAAACTCGAGCACAATCGAAGCGTCATAAATGTGAGACCGTTGAGCTTCCGGTATCCCTTCCAACCGCTCCTTAACTTTTTCTTTGTCTATTTTCATATTTATCTGATGAATTTAATTTTTAATTCTTTCGGCTCGCACTCCGCAAGGTACTCGAGTCCTTCGAACTGCACGTGCACTTTACCTTCAGCCGTGTGTGCGGTAACAATTCCATGATAGGCAGGAAACTCTTGCCGGGGGTTCCAGTCGTCGGCTGCCTGGGGTGCTTGATACTGCTGATAAACGACATGGGTCCCGATCGGGAAAAATGAACAGTCACTTCGATCGAGCCTTCGAAGTCGGGGTATGACTTCTTGACGTAACTCGTAAAGGCTTTTTTCAATATCAGCAATTTTACTCGATCCATTCTTTGTTCCTTTAAGAGCTGGGATCGAAATGGCGTTCCGCTGGATGGCCCGGATGAGGGCGACTGTTGAGAAGTTTTCATACTTTGACATACTAGAAACCATCTTTATTAGCTACCGGCTCATCATTGTAGACCGGCTTGGCTCCTCCGAATACAGTTGTGCTTCGAAGTCCAAACAAGATCTTCTTGCCGCCATCACTTTTAACTGTCACGTTGAAACCGTCGACTCGATTGTGTGCCAGCTCTCGAGAGAAGTTCGCCAGGGCCTTCGGCTTGTAGCCGTGGTCCAAACAGTACCCTCGGTATTGTGTATACAATTCACTAATTGCCAGGCTGTAGCGGAACTCAGTGCCTTCAGGTGCTGGCTGGTAGTACAAGTTGATGAACTCGACAACCGGTGAGTTGTCAGACTTGAATGTACGCATCACCTCGTAGTTACGTTCAGTCTCATTAAAGCGGCCTTCGGTTCGCAGCGACTTCAAACCTTCGATCGCCCAATTTAATATGCCGGTTAACTCTTCAGTTAATTTCGCCTCGAGCTGGAGGTCCGGCTTCGCCTCAAACGATCGATCGAACGGTACGATAATGAAGCGGCGGTAGAGCCCTGGAGTCGTGTCGTTGATCTTTGGCAGTTCGTTAACTGAGAAGATCAGTTTCACTGTTGGCACGAACTCGAGCGGCTCCGGCCGGTACTTCACATCAGCCGACATACGTTCTCCCGAGATGATTCCTTTAATGACGTTCGATTCAAAATAATTTCCCGAGATCTCATCTATGAAGTTAACTTTTTTTCCAACGAGCCCGGTGACTCCGAACTGCCTGGTGATGGTTGTGAGGTTTAGTGTTGATACATTGTCTCGGCCCACGATCTTACCGAGGATGCGAGTGAACATCGACTTACCGTTTGCTCCAGCTCCATAGAAAATAAAAGCCTTTGCAAAATTAGTATCAGTCGTGAGAGAGTAGCCGGCGATCTGCTGCAATAACTTTGCTTGCTCCGGATCATCACACGTGACTTCTCGAATGAACTCCATCCAGCGTGGGCATTTTGCGTCCTGTCCGTACATCACCGGGATCTGTGATGTTGAGAGATAGTTTGGTGTGTGCTCGAGCAGCTGGTAGTTTTGAATATCAAGCAGCCCATTTTTAAAGTTGAGGATGTTCGGGTTTGGGTTCTCATCTTCTTGTTTGAACGTGCGGCCATCGATTGATTTGAAGGTAGCGATCTTGTCGTTCGCCTTTGATACGGTTCGGTAGTTCGTGAGCCCGTCCTTGAGCATCTCCCGGAACACCATCGATCGGACCTCTTCAGCCTGGAGCGATCTATATACCCCCTCCCGGTATTCGTAGAAATCACCACGATCTTTGTACTTGAGTGTCGGGTAACGATCAGCCAGCACGTACTCATACGTGGCGTACTTTTCTTTTTGCTGGTTGTTGGTTCCGGCTCGCTCTTCTTTGGTGGCCTTTGAAAGTATCTTGCTTGTTACCTCAGAGAGCTTCACTCGCTCATCTTGAGTCACTACCGCTTGCATCACTTCATTGTTGTAGCCAAAGTCATAGCTGTGATCGTAGGCACTCTTAACAGTCTTCCGGACCTCACGAAGTGAGAGGCCGTGGAAGTCGGTGAAGTGGCTACAGGTTTGTTCAAAACCCCAGCCGGCTTCCTTTGCTGCATAGGCAGCAATGAGGAGAGCTTTGTTTCGCATCCCTTCCGGGATCGGTTCTTTATTGAAAAGTTTTTTGTACGAATCACGCTCGAGTTTCGGATACTCTTTTTCGATACTCGCCTTCACCTCATCGTTGATAGCGTTCTCACTTACAACCAGAGCCCACGAAGCCGGAGCTGTCTTCTTAAGAAACGCCTCCCGGATCTCATCGAAGGTGTAGATACACTCATCCCGTGAAGCGTGTACGATTTTAACTGCAAACGGTTCGTTCGGATTCTTCTGGTGAAGTGTGCCAGGCACACGCAACACTCGAGCCGCATCTTTGGCTCCAGGGTCCCCATCAAAACGCTCGAGGATCGCTTCTTCGATCTGTCGGTACTGAAGTTTAAGATCTTCTTGCTGCTTCGGATTCAGTTCGTTCAGCATCACCGGCTTCTCGAGTAGCCAGTACACGTGAAAACCATTTTTAGTTTCAACCACGTAGGTAGGGATCGGTAACTCATCCTCCATCATCTCCATCAAAAGCTCTTGCTTGTACTGCTTCACTGAAGCATCCGTCTTATTCACTTTGTCCGGGTAATCGATGTCAGCAAAAAAACCATTGATGTTTGTGAGTGTCTCATTAGTTCGGCGGCCACCGGTGAACCCGTTGACAGTAAAGAAAATACCATAGCCCTGCTGCTGTCGCTCCAGCTGGAGAACCTCGCTGTGAATTATCGGTGAAGAGTCACTCGAGTCATGAATGTAACAAAAAAGTGTGTTCTGAAAAAATGAAAGAAATTTTTTTTGTTTAGAATCAAGTTGAAGTTTAATGTTGGCAAGCATTTTATTTTGGCAAGCGATCCGTTAGTAGAATCTCATGCGAATTATAGTACATTACTTGTCATGTTAGTGACAATCTGTAAACGGTGGATAACTTTGTTGATATGTGGAAAAGCAAATAAAAAGCCGGCACTCATGCAAGTACCGGCTGTCCAGGGAATCAGTGTTCCCGGGGACTTCTACCCCAGACTCCAGGCGGTTTCGGCAGCGGCAGCTGGAGTTGCGTGTCCTCATGGAGAGGCAACTTAAGCTGGCGTTGGTGCTGCCATTTACAGTTCTGATCGCAAAAGCAATCATACGTGCCTTCCCCTTGATCCATCTCGGCTTTGCAGTTTCGACATTTACGCATCGTGATCTCCTGTGCTGGTTGTGTGGTCCAAAACTTATTGTACAACTTTTACCTCAACTGTCCGCCGGCCCCAGTGTATAGCTTCAGCCTTGCTACTCATCCAGATATCAAAGTAATCACCACCGGAGTATCTCCCGTTCATACGGTCGTCACAAAAGTAAACCTCATCTCGAATAAAAACCTTAGTACCAAAGACATAACGTGCCGGGCAAGCAATCGATCCAGGACCCGGCTTCCGGCCCATTGCGTTAACGTCGGGCGTGTCGTCAGTCTCATCTGCACTCGAGGTATACGCAGAAATTTGAGCCGAAAAAATTTCGAACTCATGCGGGGTAGTTGTAGATACAACTGCTAAAGTTTCAACCGGTGGAATTTTGTATTCGATCCGGATCTCTTTTTTCGCCGGGGCCTCATAAACAATAACGGTACTCGAGGCACTCGAAAAGTTAAGGACGCATAAAAAAATTATGCCGGCCATTGCTGCTGTTATTCTTTTAGAAAGGTGTTTCATTTTTAAAATGAATTAGTCCAAAGCCGTACCCCCGGCTAATTCCGGGTCCGGTATATTTTTGGTTCCGTGTTCCGCTTTTTATTATCTCATACACTCGAGTCGAAATATAAAAGCCGCACTCGTAACAGGTGAGACGTTGCACGTGTGCGAACTCTTCCAACTCGCTACAGCATACGGGGCACGTGTGGCGAGCCACAGGCCCCCACTCATGCGGTAATGCAAAGAGTCCAGGCGATTCCTGGGCTGAGTGCGTTTCGCTTTTTGATTCTTGCATCGCCATACTTAAGTTATTTCAATTACCCACTTGGCCAGGACCTGAATAAAGGACGTAGCCAGCAGAACGAACGCAGTGCACCAAAGCATTTGATACATCTCTTTTTTGATTGCTCCCCATTGCCGGTAGCTCAGTGGCCGGCTCTTATAGATTTTTTTCATATCTCTGTCACGATTACTTCAATCATATCAGTGCAACCGAAGTGCCTGAACGCTTTTTCTCGGGCTCCTCCGTAGCTCCATGCCTTTAATCGAATCCGAGCCCCTGGACCGTCTCCCCACTCTCGCAGCGATGCCGTGTATTCCTTACGGTAAAACAACCGCAGAAAATTTTTGAGCTCTTCAATTTGGTCGTCAAACATATCTGAAAATTAAATAATAAACTGTATCCGGCTTACCAGTTCGGCCAGTGAATCACTGCCGGCCTCCTGTACGGCTGATAAACCGGGACAGTGCATTATGCTTTCTTTGCGTCCAAACAGTCGTCACAGCATACGGGCTGACTGATTCCGTTTGGTGCAATTAATTCTCGAGCGAGATTATTGCAGTCCTCTTCTTTGCATAGAACCATTCCAGTCGGTCGCTCGAGGTATTCAGTAAGCTGGAGAGTGTCGTACTTGTTAATGTACTCGAAGCCAACGAACGGGCACTCTTCACACACGTAAGCATGTAAGTTCTCGCCTGGCCTAGCCGGGTGATTCAAGTCGACTGGCACAGTGATTGGCTCTTCGTGATGATTCAGTGAACCATCGCACATAGGGCATTTCATATTACATTACTGTTAATTTAAGTAATTCTTCGTGACCATAGTACAGCTCGACATCTTCATCAAAATCGTACTCAGTGATAGTGGTATACACGCCACTCCATGAGGTCCCATAGTGACCGATATGCCAGAACCACAGCCCGAGTTTTTCGCTGTAGCTTACCAGCTCAGCCGTATGGTTGATGAGGTACTCAGCTCCATGCTGGTTGATGGCATAGCTCTGATAGATTTCGAAATTCGTGACGGTCTCCAATTCGAGGTCGTACATCTCTTCAGTAAGTTTCGCTTTTTCACCGGCATCAGTTGCCTCTTCAATTCGCTTGAGCTGATACTGTCGATTTTCTTCATCCATAGCGTCAAGACGCTCACGCATGAGAGGCTGTTCAATTAATCCGAAGTGCCAGTCTTCATCGACTTCGTTGTGATTATTAAACAGTACCGCATCGCCGACTTTTTTAGCTAGTTCGGCATAGCTGATTTGTGTCTTTTTCATTTTAAAATTGATTAGAAATCTGACGGCTCATAGGCCTTCAGTACGGCTAGTAAGTTTTGTAGTTGGTCGATTGTATCTGAGTGCTCGAAGTGGTCGTCATTTTCTGGGTCCAGTGCCTCACGCATCCATTCCAATTTGCAGTGCATCACTTCGCATACTTTCCAGTATTGCCCGGTACTCCCGCTGTTACGTTCTCCAGTCTCTTCATCCTCTTCGACTTCCCAATTATCCCAGCTGATTCCCTCGCTGATTTTTTGGAGTGCATCAATGACCGGCTGTGGTGTACGTTCACCCAAAAACCCGAGCCGATACTGTTCAATTAATTCGTCATGCTCTTCGTCCGTGAGCTCTTCAGTAATTTCATCGATGTAGTATTGTGCACCTTCGATTAATGTATTTTCAGTGTGAGTATCATTCTCACCGGCTTCACGTGCTTCAGTCTTCAGCTCTTCAAATTTTTCTTTAATCATAAGTGTAGTAGTTCAGTTTTAGCAACGCCATCACGAATCATTTTGGCCAAAATTCTGTCGCCCAAATAATCGTCAAAGTCGATGAATTTAATAAGTTTAGGAAACTCCACAGCCGTCCGGAATTGCTCCATGCGGTAGTCAACGTAGTACGTGACACGGTTGTATGTGTAGGTTTGTAGTGGCATACGATTGTTAGAGCTTAGTGATGTCCCACTCTTCAGCTGTGTGTTCTGAGTCTTTCCAGTCGAGCAACCGTTTAGCCGGTGGCCGGTTGTAGTCCTGCTGTGCCTGCCAGAGTGCTGACTGTCGATTGTTGGCATGAATCCGGCAATACTCGCCAGCATAAGCCACGTAAAAAAGAGTAGCGTCTTCAGTGTAAGTATAACCGCCATCGCTCTCGGTTTCATCAATCCACATTTCATCGTCCAGCTCTTCAGCCAGCTCGAGAGCTTCATCCAGTGAGCCCGCTTGAATCTTTGCCCGGCCCTTAAAGGTGGTCACA